>Ga0073928_10000980_pt1 | contig 58449 bp, 48 predicted proteins | sample PaiPotPPA55metaG_FD_76969 | JGI IMG/M metagenome (GOLD analysis project Ga0073928, IMG submission 76969) | Iron sulfur acid spring bacterial and archeal communities from Banff, Canada, to study Microbial Dark Matter (Phase II) - Paint Pots PPA... ... | reverse complement strand
GGCGAACACCAGCCCCTTGGTGCGCACGGCGGCGGGATGCTTTTTGGCCTGCTCGACCAAGCCAATGGCTTTGATCGACAGCACCGGGAACACGCACGGCATCAAATTCAGGATCAAACCGCCCAGAATGGCAAATGCCAGCAGCACGGGCAGCGAGGCGGTGGTTTTCTCGGCGGCCGGTGCCGGTGCCGGCGCGAACCGCGGACTGCCTTTGGCCTCGCTGCCGCCCGTGCCCGCTAGGTTTGCAGTGATCTCCATGGGCACGGTGACTGTGTCATTGCCGCTCTGCTCGGTCGCCAACAGCACGCCGCGCACGCTGCCCTCCTTGGGCGGCTGATAGCCTAACTTCATCGCGAGTTCAACCGCATCCTGATTGCGCGTCAGTGTCTGCGGCGCGGCGTATTCGATGCCGCCCTCGTCATAGGGAAAGAAAGCCAGCGATTTGATCTGCGGCAGTGTGGCACCCCACTCCTTGCCGAGTGCGATTACCAGTTGATCGCCCTGGATCCGGGCCGTCGTTGCCGCAAACTGCGCGCTGGGTAGCTCGCTGCGCGCCGCCGTGAAGAGCGCGGCGTCGGCCGGATCGACCGCGCCGGACGCTGCGCTCACGGGAAGCTTCAATTGCAGATCGGCATCCTCGGGAATGCACACGTCGGAACAGACCAACCAGCTGGCCTTGACCGACAGCAGGATGGGTGCGCCAGCCTTCAAGTCCTTGGGCGCGGTGATATTGACCAAGTGCACGGCGTGCTTGGCGTAGCCGTAATTCACCAGGGGCGGAATCTCGAAACGATGCGGCGTGGTCCAGACGATGTCCCCCGCCGTGAATCCCGGCGGTAGCTGCCACTTGAGCGTCGTGGCCTGACCGGAGTCGCCGGGATTGCGCCAGTACGTATGCCAGCCATCGCGAATGTTGAACTCCAGGGCGACCCAGAACGACTGGCCCGGAGCGATTGCGCTCACCTCACTGACCAGATGCGCCTTCACATTGTCGGTGGCAACCACGTTCCCCGACAGAGGAAAGGCGGCCGGCGAGACCAGCAGCAAGCCCAAGAGCCAAATTTTCACCGTGCGCATAGCTCCTATTTTACCCAATTAAGCGGGCTCGAACGCCAAAGGCTCCGAGGGCTGTGGAGCAACTCACAGTATGAGTCAACGATACCGCTCCGTGGACGCTTGAGCTAATGTAGATGCCCCTCAACGATACCGACCCATGCAAGAAAACTACGTAGATCGCATCCTCAAGGCCAAGGTGTACGACGTTGCGGTCGAGACGGCTCTGGAAGCCGCGCCGCGGCTATCGCGCCGCCTCGACAATCGCGTCCTGTTCAAACGTGAAGACCTCCAGCCGGTCTTTTCGTTCAAAATTCGCGGTGCTTACAACAAAATCGCGCAATTGTCGTCCATCAGCGCGCAGCGCGGCGTGATCTGCGCTTCGGCCGGCAACCACGCGCAGGGGGTTGCGCTGGGAGCCCGCACCCGGGGCATTCCGGCCGTCATCGTCATGCCGCTCACCACGCCGGAAATCAAGGTGCAGGCGGTCGCCGACTTCGGCGGTGAAATCGTGTTGCACGGCGATGACTATGATCAAGCCTACGAACACGCGATCGAGCTGGGCCGGGAACGCGGGCTGGTGTTCGTACACCCCTTCGATGACCCTGATGTGATCGCCGGGCAGGGCACCATCGCCATGGAGATCCTGCGTCAGCACCACGGCGATGACATCGACGCGATTTTCGTTCCCGTGGGCGGCGGCGGCCTGATCGCAGGAATCGCCGCCTATGCGAAATCGCTGTATCCGCGCATCAAGATCATCGGGGTAGAGCCCGAAGACGCGGCTGGAATGTACGAATCGCTGCGCGCCGGGAAGCGCGTCACCCTCGATCGAGTGGGCATGTTCGCCGATGGCGTCGCAGTGCGGCGCGTGGGCGAAGAGACTTTTCGCCTGGCCCGTCAATACGTGGATGAGATCATCTTGGTGACCACGGACCAGATCTGTGCCGCCATCCAAGATATTTTCCAGGATACGCGCTCCATTGCCGAGGCGGCCGGTGCTCTGGCCGTGGCGGGTATCAAGAAATACGTGGCGCGTGAAAACTGCACCGCGCGCACGCTCATCGCGATCAACGGCGGCGCCAACATGAACTTCGACCGGCTGCGGTATATAGCCGAGCGCGCGGACTTGGGCGCGCAGCGTGAGGCACTGTTCGCCGTGGAGATTCCGGAGGCGCCGGGATCGTTCCTGCGGTTCTGCGAATTGCTCGGCCGGCATAGCGTCACCGAGTTCAGCTATCGGTACGGGGACTTGAAAGCGGCGCAAATTTTCGTCAGCCTCGGCCTCACTCAAGGCCGGACTGAGCGCGACGGACTGCTCCACCGCATCTCCGCCGCCGGCTTCGCGGCGCGCGACATGACCGACAATGAAATGGCCAAATTGCACGTGCGCTACATGGTGGGAGGGCAGGCGCGAGGCCTTGCCGACGAGCGCCTGTATCGCTTCGAATTTCCGGAGCGTCCCGGCGCGCTGCTCAAGTTTCTGCAGGCCATCGGCAGCGCCTGGAACATCAGCCTGTTTCACTACCGCAATCACGGCTCGGACTACGGGCGGGTTCTCGCCGGCATCCAAGTACCCCTCGAGACGCGGACCGACTTTCTATTGCATCTCAACGAGCTGCATTACGCGTATACCGAAGAGACTGATAATCCGGCTTACAAGATTTTTCTTGGAGGGTGAGGGTGGACGTTTCCGCGGAAACGTCGCAGGTGCCCCTAGTGCGCGGTGCTCGCGGTCTGCAGAGGTTCGGGACGCACACTCTTGAGCCAATTTTGCGCGCGGCGCACGACTGGATCGTCGATGCCGCGAGCCTTCAGCAACACCGGTAGTGCGCCATCGAGCTCTCGAGCCGCTTCGCGCGGTTTGGCGAGATGCGCTAGTGCATAGGCGTGAATGGCGTGGGCCTGTGCTGTATATGGGCTCGAGGGCGCTGCCGTCGCATTCCAAATATTGAGGGATTCGTCGCTCGTTGCCAAAGCCTCGTCAGGTTTGCCGCGATCTACCAGCAGACGTGCGAAATGCATGAGCGCCGACGCGCGATATTGGTGATTACCGGGTAGTGATTTGTCGTATACAGCCAGCGCCTGGCGGAATTCGGTTTCCGCCGCCGGCAGATTCCCCTGGTCGTGCAACAGCATCGCCAAACTCACGCGGGCGTAAGCGACGTTGTAATGGTTGGGACCGTACAGCTTGAGTGCTACGTCGAGGGAGCTCCGCAAAAGCGGCTCTGCCTCGGCCAGTCGTCCTTCCCGCCACAGAAGCAAGCCGTAATTGCCGCGCGCCAGACCGGTTTCGGGATGTTGATCACCATAGGCTCGTTCGTCGCGGCGGATCGCGTCTCGAAAGAGACTCTCAGCGAGTTTCAGGTCGCTGACATTTTGCGCGACAACCGCCAGATTGTTCAGACGCATCGCCACCCGTGGATGATCGTCGCCCAGAACCCGTCGATCGACCTCCAATGCGCGTTCGTAGGTTTGCTTGGCCAGTGCCCATTGCTGTTCATCCGCGTACACCTGTGCGAGATCATCCAGCAAGGCAGAGACATCGGTCGCTGGGGCACCGGCGGATTCCAGAATATTCAGGCCGCGATTGTAAAGTTCCTTGGCATCCGCCAGTCGGTCTTGTCGATATCTAAGTTGGCCCAAAGCCCAGAGAGCGCGTCCGGTTTCTTGGCTGGCGGCGCCGAATTCGCTTTGTGAAAGGTGTAATGCCTCCTGCAGCGGCGCCTCCGCGCCGTTGAGATCGCTTGCATGGGAGAGGGAACTACCCAATTCCAACAGAGTGGCAATACGTGATTTGTCGCGCGACCCAGGCTGAAGCGCCAGGGATTCGGTCAATATTGGCAGCGCAACCTTGTACTGCCCTAGGCTGTCGTAGACCGCTCCGACGGTCGATAGCAGCGCTGCTTTCGTCGCGGGTTGGTCTTGTAGTCCCGCCTGCAGGCGTTTCGCGCCCGAGTCGAGCAGCTCTCGAGCGGTGACTTGGTTGCCGCGATTCTCTTGCGGATCCGACAGCTTGAACAGGTTCACCAGGAAGCTCGATACCTCTTCGGCACGACTGCGTTCGCGTTCGGCCATTGCGCGCTGCTCGGCAACTCGGTCGCGTTCCGCCGCAATACGCAATGACTGGACATACGTTGTCGTCGCGAACGCCAGGACCAAAGAAGCGACGCCGGCACCGGCTGTCACCGGCAACCAGTGACGCTTAATGAACTTTGCGCTGCGATACGACAGTGTGTCGCGGTGTGCAATGACGGGCTTGCCTTCCAGATAGCGCTGAATATCGCCGGCCATCTGCTGCGAAGAGCCGTAGCGGCGCTCGGGTTCCTTACGCATCGCCATCAGCACGATGTTGTCTAGGTCTCCGCCGAGAGTTCGCCGCAGTCGACTGGCTGTTGTATTGCGCGCTTCCGCAATCCTCAGAGTGTCTGATTCATCGATGATGGTGTGGCTGGGAAGCAGCGGATCTTTTTCGCAGATGGCGCGTTCGATATCGGTGAGCCGCATCGAGGGGATGACGAACGGCCCGGTGCCCGCCAGCAATTTATAAAGCAACACGCCCAAGACGTAGACATCGCTCGAGGTCGTGATCGCCTGTCCTCGGACCTGCTCGGGGCTGGCGTGATCGGGAGTCATGACGCGAATGTCGGCGTGGGTGACGGTGAGCGTGTGGTGCCCCGCTTGGCGGTCGTCCAACAATTTGGCGATGCCGAAATCAAGCAATTTGGGCACACCGGCCGCCGTCACCAAGATGTTCGAGGGTTTGAGATCGCGATGCACGATAAGGTTCTGGTGGGCGTAATGCACCGCGGCACAAACGATCTGAAATAACTTGAGCCGGGCCGTGATGTCGAGACGGTTCGAGTCGCAGAACGCGTCAATGGGGACGCCATCGACGTACTCCATGACGATATAGACAGTTCCGTCCGGCAGGGTGCCGCCGTCCAGGAGATGGGCGATATTCGGATGATCGAGCTGAGCCAGGATCTGACGCTCGATTTTGAGTCGCGATTGCACTCCGTGCCCAGGCGAGCCGCCGTAAACCACCTTGATAGCTACCTGCTGCTCGAACTCGGCATCAGCGCGCTCGGCGAGGAAAACCTCTCCCATACCGCCGACGCCCAAGGTGCGCAGTACGCGATATTGTCCGATGCGGTCTCCGATCATTATCGGAGCATGCACCCCCGCACGGATGAACTGCAAACACCGAGGGGCTCTTGCGGCCGGGTACTGCTTGCGTGTATGAAAGCAACGCTTTATTGCGAAAAAACCAGGAGTGGGATTCACATGTCAAACGGAAACGACCCAAGCAAGCCACCAACTAAGCCACCACCCAGTCCCGGAACCGGAACCGGAACCGGAACGGGAACAGGTACGGGCACCGGCACCGGATCGGGCGGCGTCAACCCAGCGGACAGCCACCACCCGCCCCAGCGCACTGCAGCGGCCGTAGGCGCTGCGGTGGGCGGTCTCATCGGCGGTCTGGTCGGTGCATTGATTGGCAGCGGGATGCATCACTGATTGGACGAGGTGACGGCGTACCCGGTGCTGCGCCCGCCGCGGCACGAGACCCTGCGGGTACGCGGACTCGACATGCATTTGACGCGCTGGGGGCCGAAGCCTTCGGAGTCACTGTCGCCCGTATTTCTGCTCCACGGCTGGCTCGATAGCGGCGAGACGTTTCAGTTCATGGTGGATGCACTGCAGCGGGATTGGCCGCTGGTGGCGCTTGACTGGCGTGGCTTTGGCCGAAGCGAGTGGCCGCAAGAGGGTTACTGGTTTCCTGACTATCTCGGGGACCTCGACGCGTTGCTGGCGGAGCTCTCACCCGCGGCGCCCGCGCGCCTGGTGGGCCACAGCATGGGCGGGAACATCGCCTGCTCGTACGCGGGTATTCGGCCGGAGCGGGTCCGCTGCGTCGTCAACCTGGAAGGATTCGGACTTGCGCGCACTTCTCCCGCGCAAGCGCCCGCGCGAATGCGCAAATGGCTGGACCAATTGAAGGCCGAGCCTGTGCGCAAGGACTATGCGTCATTCGAAGAATTGGCCGGCATCATCCAATTTCGGTACCCGCGGTTCTCGGCGGCCCGCGCCGCGTTTGTGGCCGCGGCCTGGGGTAAACTCGACGGCGGCGGCCGGGTGCGGCTTGCGGGCGACCCACGCCATCATTGGGTGAATCCGATACTGTACAAGCGCGAAGATGCCGAGGCGTGCTGGCGTCAGTTGCGCGCGCCTCTGCTGATGTTGGTGGGCGAAGAGTCGGACATCCTAGCCAAGCTGGGCGCCGATGGCACGGCGGAGGCGTTTCGCTCGATCTTTCCTCACATTGAAATTGCCCGGGTCGCGGGCGCGGGACATATGCTTCACATTGAAAGACCGGATTTGGTGGCACCGTTGGTCGAGGCCTTTTTGGATGCTCACTAGGAGGCCCCTGGCGATGGCGCACGTTTCCGCGGAAACGTCGCAATGACCGCGGAGTGGTTGACGGGGCGTTTCCGCGCAATCGTCGCCGACAGCGGTCTCCCGAAAATGACACGGCGCATCTACCCGACTCGCTTCGGACAAATGCACTTGCGCAGCAACGAGGGTAAGGGTAAGGGCGTGCCGCTGGTGCTCCTGCACCTGTCGCCGCGCTCCAGTGCCATGTGGGAAATGCTGCAGGAGCGGCTGGAGCGGCCTTCCCACGCGCCGGATCGATTGGGCTACGGTTTTTCCGACGCGCCGCCTTGGGCTCTGTCGCTCGAGCAATATGCTCAGAGCACGGTCGACACGCTCAAGGCGGCGGGGGTTGAGGGCGACGTCGATTTGTTGGGCATACACACGGGTTCTTTCGAGGCCATCGAGGTGGCTCATCAGCTCGGTTCCCAGGTACGGCGAGTCATCGCCGTTGGAATGCCGCTATTTTCGACCGAGGAACAACAGCGCCAGCTGGAGAAGTACAGCGAACAGCCTCTGAGGCCGGCGACCGAGGGCGGCCATGTGCTGGGCGCCTGGCGCGGCGGCTTCGCCTTTCGCCAGCCGCCGTACGATCTGGCCGATGTGCATCGACGATTCGTGGAGCATGTGCTCGCGGCGAACCCGGGTGCGGCGTTTCGCGCGGCTTGCGGCTACCCCATCGAGAAAAAACTCAAGAGTCTGAAGGCGCCATTGACGGTCTTTGCCCCGCACGATGACATCATCGAGCAAACTCTGCGGGTAAAGCCGCTGCTCAAACCCGGCGCCACATTCGTCGATCTGCCGGAGCTGGGTCAGGATCCCTTCAACATCGCACTGGACCGAATGGTGACGCTCGTGAATCGCCACTTGCCGTCTTAAGATTCGCCGATGACCACAGTGTATTCCCGCGCCCAGATCGCGCAGGTGATCCGTCCCAAGGAAGCCATCGCGGCCATGGAACGCGCCTTCGCGGCGTACTCGAGTGGCGAGGCGGTGATACCGCCGGTGGGCCAGCTGGACTTCGAGAATCCGCCGGGAGATTGTCACATCAAGTATGGCTACTTGAAGCAGGGTTCCACTTTCACAGTCAAGATTGCCACCGGCTTCTGGAAGAACCCGGAGCGCGGTCTGGCATCGAGCAACGGGGTGGTTCTGGTGTTCAGCAGCGAGACGGGAGAACTCCTCACCATTTTTCAGGACGAAGGGTTCCTCACCGACATGCGCACTGCCGCGGCCGGCGCCGTAGCGGCCAAGTATCTCGCTCCCCACGAAATCACCTGCATCGGCATCATCGGAGCCGGTTTACAGGCGAGGCTGCAGCTCGACTATTTGCGCGAGGTGACCCCCTGTCGGCGAGTGAAGCTCTGGGCGCGCGCACTCGATCGCGCCCGCGCACTGGAAGTGCCCGGCTTTGACATCGAAGTCGTCGCCTCGCCCGCGCAGGTCGCCGCGAGCGCGCAGCTGATCGTCACGACCACGGCGTCTCGGGGCTGGCTGCTTGGTGCGGCGGACGTAAAGCCGGGCACTCACATCACCGCGGTGGGCGCGGACGGAGGCGGTAAACAGGAACTGGAGCCGAGACTATTCGCGCTCGCCAAGGTTCGCGCCGTCGACAGCCTGAGTCAGTGTTCGCAATACGGCGATTCCGCCTTCGCGCTCGAACAGGGATTGATCGAGATGCGGGATCTCGTGGAACTCGGCCGGGTAATTCAGGAGCCCTCGCTGCGGCGCCGGAGCGAGCAAGACATTACCATCGCTGACCTCACGGGCGTCGCGGTTCAGGACATGGCGATCGCCGAACTTGCGCTTCAGGGGTTGCGAGGCGCCTGATGCTCGGCCCAATGCGAATCACCTCTCTCGCCACACCACTCTTGGTTGCCTACATGTTCACCCAATCAGCCAGCGCCGGAGCCGCGGAGGATATCGGCACCGTGACTCAAGTCTACGACGGTACGCTGACCACCGACGTCCAGGTCCGTACTTTTCGCCACATCGACCGGCTGTTTCCGGTGCGCGTCGTTAAAGCTGGGCCCAAGGTGCTCGCGCTTCCCCCGGCGGTGAAGCGGCTGACCCAAGTCGAGTTCAGCTCCGGCGGCAAGAGCTACGATTTGATCGACTACATGGCATTGAATCGCGTCACCGCGCTGCTGGTGCTGAAAGACGGGAAAATCGCCTACGAAGATTATGAGATGGGCAACACGGAGAAGACGCGCTGGATGTCCATGTCCATGGTCAAGTCCATCACTTCTTCGTTGATGGGCGCGGCGATACAGGACGGACACATCCGCAGCATCGACGATCCGGTCACCCGGTATGTCGCTAAACTCAACGGCAGCGCCTATGACGGGGTGAGCATTCGATATCTGCTGCAGATGGCGTCCGGCGTGAAGTGGGACGAGACGTATACCGACCCTGCGTCAGACCGGCGCCGCATGCTGGAGGCGCAAATTGCGCAACGTCCGGGGGCCATCCTGGATTTGATGGCCAAACTGCCGCGGGCGGGAGCGCCTGGCACGATCTGGAATTACAGCACCGGCGAGACTTTCGTTGCCGGGGCGGTGGTGCGGGCGGCGGTCGATCGTCCCCTTGCCCAATATCTGTCGGAACGAATTTGGACCAAGGCCGGCATGGAATCGGACGCGACCTGGTGGCTGGAGTCGCCCGATGGACTGGAGATCGGCGGCAGCGGGCTCAGCGCCACCCTGCGCGACTATGGGCGATTCGGACTGTTCCTCATGAACGACGGAGTTGCCGGGGGCGAGAGGATTCTGCCGGAGGGCTGGGTCCGGGACGCCGGCAGCGCCAAGACAATCGGCGGAAAAGCCGTGAGCTACGGCTACATGATCTGGCCCTTCTCCGCGGGTCCGGCTAGCCCCAATCAAGGCGCCTTCCAGGCGCTCGGCATCTATGGTCAGCATATTTACGTCAACCCGAGAGAGCATGTCGTGATCGTCGTCTGGGGCGCCTTGCCCAAGCCGACCGGCAAAGAAGTCATTGCGGATGAAGACTTTTTCGCGGCCGCGACGGCGGCGCTGCGGTGACGGTGCGCGTTCAGCGCCCGCGCTTTTTTTCACGCCGGACCGCCGGCTTTGCCGCTGCGCGCTTTGCCACCGCCCGTTTTTTCACCGCCGGCTTTGTAGCAACGGCAGCGATCGCTACGGATTTTCGCGCCCACGCCATGCACTCGTCGGCGTCCTCGAGAGTGTCCGCCGGCACCTCGTAATAGGTCATGCTCCAGTAGGGCTTGTCGGGAAAGGGACGGAACCGGCTCATGCCGCGCGCTTCGTAGTCGCCGCGGTTGGAGTCGTTCACTTTGAAATACAGGGTATCGGCGGCGATGAGGCCGAAAAATCGTTCCTCATGATAGAGACCGACGCCGCCGAACATGCGGCGCGGAGTGACTCTCCCAAGTCCCGCAAGCTGCTCGAGCACGTATTGCAGATAATCCTTGCTGACGGCCATGTGCGGAGAATATAGGCGGATGCGGGCCGTAGGAAGCGCAACCGCATTGCCGCCATGGACCCAAGGCCGCGCATCGACAGCCCGCACGCAATACCTTACGATCCGCGCCATGCGCGCTGATTGCAAATTGACCGGGCTGTCCGGGAACGAGATCTATTGCATGCGGCTCAAGGGTCTGACCCCGAGCGGCGTCGTGATCGGCAACAGCATCCAGTCGATGGGATTTCTGGGCGGCGTCCGTTCCGCGTTCCGCGGCATCGTCGGAGGCGAGATTCCCGACGTGACGAGCATGATCCATGAAGGCCGCGAGGCAGCCTTCGTCCGCATGCGCGCCGAAGCGGATCGCGAGCAGGTTCACGGAGTCGTCGGCGTGAATTCGGAGCTGCGCAATCTCAGCGGCAATTCCGAGTTCCTGTTCGTGGGGTCGGGCGTCACCGGGGCGCAGGGAACCGCCATGTTCACGAGCGCCGGCGATGCTCAGGAATTGTATTGCCACATGGATGCGGGATACGAACCGAAGGAATTCGTGTTCGGCAACATTGCCTACTCGGTGGGCGCCGTCGGCGGCATTGCCGGGACGCTCAAGACGCTGGTGCGCGGGGAGATCAAAGAGTTCAGCGATGTGTTCAACGAGACGCGGCATCACGCACTCGAGCGGCTGGTCACGCACGCGAAGGCGGTGCGAGCCAACGCCGTCGTCGGCGTACGGACCAACGTCTTACATTTCGCGGGTTTTCATGAAATGTTCATGGCCGGAACCGCGGCGTACCACCCGCAATTGCCGGCGGAATTCCAGTCCGCACCGGTAACCAGCGATCTGACCGGCGAGGAATTGTGGGGAATGACGCAGTTGGGATACATGCCCATCAAGCTCCTGATCTCGACATCGGTCTATTCTCTCGGTGCAATCGGTGGGATCAAGGCAGCCTTCCGCAGCTTCGTGAAGGGCGAAATCGGCGACCTGACGACGCTGATCTACGACGCGCGCGAGCATGTTTTCGACCGCATGAAGCGCGAGGCGGCCGCGGTCGGCGCCGAGGAAGTCGTGGGCATCAAGACCTACATCATCGAACTCGGATCGAGCCTGGTCGAGATCTTTGCGGTGGGTACCGCGGTCCGGCGGCTGCCCGGCATGGCCGTCAAGACCCAGACTCTGCCGGCGCAGGCAATCATCCGCGACAAGGACACTTGGCTGAGCGGCTCCGGCGGCTTTGATGTGACCTCGATCCGCGCCGGCGGTTGAGAGGAAAATTTCATGATTCGCCGCCCGCTCCCCCTGTTCGGCATTGCGCTGCTCGTCTTCGCGCTCCTGGGGATGATCGGCAGCGCGTCGGCGCGTCATCGCAGCCATGCGGACGCCGGCGCACCCGGCGAGTTCGCGTACTACGTGTTGTCGCTGTCGTGGTCGCCGGCCTTTTGCCTGTCGTCGCCGGGCGCTGCCGAATGCAATGGCCCGCGGCGCTATGGATTCATCGTTCACGGACTGTGGCCGCACGCTGATGCAGCTAATGAACAGGGTTGGCGCGAGCATTGCGATGTACGCCGGTCCGTGCCCGACGACATAGTCCAGGGCATCGCGGACCTGATGCCGGCGCGCGGTCTGGTTTACCACGAATGGTCGGCGCACGGCACCTGCAGCGGCTTGGAACCGGCCGCGTACTTTGCATTGGTGCGCCGAGCCTATACGAGCATCGCAATTCCGCAGGAACTGTCCGGTCTTGGGCAAGCGATCGAACAGTCGCCCGCGGCGATTGCCGCTGCCTTTCTGCACGCCAATCCACACCTCCCCACGCAGTCGATCGTGGTCACTTGCAGCGGCCAGGGCGCGCCGAGACTTCGCGAAGTCCATATTTGCCTCGATCGCGATCTCATGCCGCGCGACTGTTCCGCCGATGCCATGCGCGGCGCGTGTAGAGCGCCGCAGGTGATCATCCCGCCGGTTCGTTAGGGGCACCGGCCTAAGCAATGCCGGCACAATTGAGTTCTCAAGGCGTTGCGGGTGGATTTGCGGTGCTGAAGAATCGCGATTTCACGCTGTATCTCGGCGCGAGGTTTTGTTCCTCTATCGCCGCACAAATGATCATCATGGCCGTGGGCTGGCAGGTGTATCACCTGACCGGCCGCGTGCTGGATCTGGGGCTCATCGGTCTCTCCCAGTTCCTGCCATTTTTGCTGCTGGTCTTGATTGCGGGGCATGTTGCCGACCAATTCGACCGACGGCTCATCATCCTGCTGTGTCTGTGCGCACACGGCGCTTGTGCGCTCCTGCTGCTGGCCTTTGCTCTCGCCAATCTGAGCAGCGCCCTGCCGATTTTCGCGGTGCTGGGCGTACTCGGCATCGCCCGTGCCTTTCAATTGCCGGCGACGCAGTCTTTCGTCCCCAACATCGTTCCTGCGGCGTCGCTCCGCAATGCGCTGGCCGTCAACTCATCGGCCAACCAGGTGGCAACCATCGCCGGGCCGAGCGTGGGCGGCGTCTTGTACGCACTGTCCGACTCGACCCTCGGGCGATTCAGCGGCGCAGAAGCGGTGTACGCAGTTGCCGCGATGTTGCTGCTCGCGTCCGTCGGGATGGTCGCCCTGGTGCGCACGCGCCGCACGCCCGTGATTCGCGCCGCGGCGTCATGGACCAGTCTCCTGCAGGGGATACGCTTTGTCTGGCATCGCAAAACGGTGCTGGGGGCCATTTCGCTGGACCTCTTTGCGGTATTGTTCGGCGGTGCCACCGCCCTGCTGCCGGCCTATACCCGGGATGTGCTGCACGCAGGGCCCGACGTCTTTGGCTATTTGCGGGCTGCGCCGGGCATCGGCGCGGGTGCCACCGCGCTGTGGCTTGCATTTCGGCCGGTCTCAAGGCGCGTGGGGGCGACCATGTTCTTGGGCGTCGCAGCATTTGGAGCAGCGACCGTGGTGTTTGGGTTGACCCATGCATTTTGGGTGGCGATGAGCGCTCTGGTCATTCTGGGCGTCGGCGACATGATCAGCGTGTTCATCCGCTCGTTGCTCGTGCAACTGCATACGCCCGATGAGATTCGCGGGCGTGTCAGCGCAGTGAATTCCGTATTCGTCGGCACGTCGAATGAACTGGGGGAGTTTGAATCGGGGGTTACGGCTGCATGGTTTGGTTTGGTGCCCGCCATCGTCCTGGGCGGGGCGGCAACCCTGCTGGTCACCGTGTTATGGGCACGCGTACTGTTCCCATCGCTCTGGCGGATGCAGACGTTCCAGCAACAGTAGTAGGATGAGGCGAATGGAACAACACGACCACGCTGGGCATGACCATGAACATGGGCACACGCAGGAGCGTGGTCACGCTCATGGAATCGCGACCCAGGGTATCAATACCCGAATGGCCATCGCGGTGGCTCTGAACCTGATCTTCGTGGTCGTCGAGGCTGGCTTTGGATTTCTGTCAAACTCGGTGGCATTGATCGCCGATGCCGGTCACAACTTGAGCGACGTGCTGGGGTTGGTATTCGCTTGGACCGCCATGTATCTGGGGCGCCGCCCTCCCGGCGCCCGGTTTACTTACGGATTGGGACGTTCTTCCGTGCTGGCGGCGCTGGCGAATGCCGTGCTGTTGCTGTTGGCGTGCGGCGCCATCGCCTGGGAGGCTGTGGGCCGTCTCGCGTCGCCTCCCGCGGTGGCTGCGGGGACGGTGATGGGTGTCGCGGCGAGCGGTATCGCGATCAACGGCACGAGTGCCTGGTTGCTGCACGCCGGGAGTCACGGCGACCTGAACAGGCGCAGTGCCTTCATCCATATGCTGGGCGACGCCGCCGTATCCGTCGGCGTACTGCTGTCGGGTACGCTCATTATGTTCACCGGCTGGAGCCGGATAGACCCCATCGTCAGTCTGTTGATCGTAGCCGCGATTTTAGTCAGCACCTGGGGATTGCTGCGGGATTCGCTGCACTTATCGCTCGACGGCGTGCCGGCGAGCGTCAATTCCTCGGCCGTGATGTCCTACTTGGCCGATCAGCGGGGAGTGACCGACGTGCACGATTTGCATATCTGGGCGCTCAGCACCACCAGCGTCGCGCTGACCGCACATCTGGTGGTGCCGGATCGCGGCGCGGACGATGCGCTGCTGGACTCCATCACGCCCAACCTCAAGCGGCGCTTCCATATTCATCATGCCACTCTGCAAATCGAGCGCGACCGCTGCGAACACGGGTGTGAAGCCTAGCCTCTCGTCTCGCCCTACTTGATCTGCGCAGCGTGTTCGAAGACCGGCGTCAATAATTTGTAGAACAACAAGACGGCAATGGGCGCGATCAAGATCCAGGCGAATCCCGCATGCAGAATCGCGTCCCAGAGCGCGACAATGGCATATCCGGCGCCTTGCGCCGCGAGTTCGAGTCCTTTCTCGATCGATACGGGCTGGGCAGGGACTCGCAAGATCCATTCGCCCAGTCGGACGAAGGGAATGATCAGCAACAGTTGCGTGGGCGCCATGAGCGCCTGCACGATTTGAATCGCCGGTAGATTCAAACGAAATATCAGGGCGATGACGGTACAAAGAATGGTAGAAATGCCGGGGAATGTTGCCGACCACCACTCCGATTGCCACGCAGAGCGCAAGCCGATCCGGCGAAATGCCCTGCCTCAATAAGGCCAGGAGAGGTTCGATAATTCTTCGGTATAGCCAGTTCTTCACGGGGATGTTCAACGATACGGGGATTCGGCGACGATTGCCCGTCGAATTCGCGGGTTCGGCATGGCGCAGACCCGGTCGAGCCGTTACAGTCGATGCCAGGGAGAAGACGCATGTCCAATGAAAGTGCGATTCGCCGCGAAGTCGGCGCCATCGCTTTGATGTTCACCGGCTTGGGTTCGATCATCGGGTCGGGCTGGTTGTTCGGTGCCTGGCGCGCCGCCCAGCTGGCCGGTCCCGGCGCGATCTATTCCTGGGCCATCGGGGCTGTGATCATCCTATTCGTCGCATTCACCTATGCCGAACTCGGGGCCATGTTTCCGGAGTCCGGCGGCGCGGTGCGCTATGGACATTACTCGCACGGCTCGTTGGTCGGGTTCGTCGCCGGATGGGCCGCCTGGATCGCCATTGTCTCGGTGATCCCGGTGGAAGCTGAAGCATCGGTGCAGTACATGAGTTCCTGGCCCTGGGCCTGGGCGCAGCATCTCTACGTGCACGCCGCCAACGGCCAGGGCGAGTTGTCAGCGGCCGGTCTATCCATTTCCGCCGTGCTCGTGGTGCTTTATTTTCTCGTCAATTTCTGGAGCGTAAAGGTTTTTGCCGATACCAACAGCGCCATTACCTTTTTCAAGCTGATCGTGCCGGCGGCGACTGCCGTGGCGCTGATGTCTGCCGGCTTCCATTGGCAAAACTTCCAAGTGGGCATTCACGGCGGCCGGCACGTCGGAAGCGTCGCTGCAATTCTGACCGCGGTCGCCACCAGCGGCATCGTATTCAGCTACAACGGTTTTCAGAGCCCGGTGAACCTGGCGGGCGAGGCGCGCAACCCGGGGCGCAGCGTGCCCATTGCCATCTTCGGGTCGATCGCGCTGAGCACGGTGGTGTATCTGCTGCTGCAGGTGGCATTCATCGGCGCCGTCGCGCCGGAACACCTGCAGGAAGGCTGGGCCGGGCTGGAATACAGCTCGCCGTTCGCACAACTCGCGCTGGCGTTGAATCTCAACTGGCTCGCCCTCCTGCTTTACGCCGATGCCTTCGTGAGCCCGAGCGGCACCGGCACCACTTACACGGCGACCACTGCGCGAATGATCTACGCCATGGAGCGCAGCGACACGGTGCCGGAAGTATTCGGCCGTGTTCATCCGCGCTTCGGGATCCCGCGGCCTGCGATGTGGTTCAACCTGGTGGTGTCCTTCATCTTTCTGTTCTTCTTTCGCGGTTGGGGAAAGCTCGCGGCCGTGATCTCGGTTGCCACTATCATCACCTACCTCGTGGGACCGATCAGCGTCATGGTGCTCCGGCGTACGGCGCCCGACCTGCACCGGCCGCTGCGCGTGCCGGGTTTGCCGCTGCTCGCGCCGATTGCCTTCGTACTCGCCACGCTGATGCTTTTCTGGGCGCGCTGGCCGCATACCGGCCAGATCATGCTGCTGCTGATTCTTCCGATGCCCGTGTATCTCTACTATCAAGCCAAGTCGAACTGGCTCAATTTTGACCGGCAATTGCGCGGTTCCTGGTGGCTGATTGCCTACCTGGCTGCGATAACCGTATTGTCCTGGGCCGGCAGCAAGGAGTTCGAAGGGCACGGCTACATAAGCTACGGCTGGGATCAACTCTGCGTCGGGCTGGCCGCCCTGGTGTTCTATTTTTGGGGTCTGCGCAGCGGCTGGCGTACGCCCGCGGTCGAGGCGGTGGAAGGCGGTGCGCGCGAAATCAGGCTGCGCGGCGGAACGTCAGATTCAGGCGCTGCGCACCCAAGAGGTCGTGATGACCCTCCTTGAGCGCGAGCACGCCGTGATGATGCAGGCGCGCGGGCCCGCCCCAGACGACGACGTCGCCATGCTGCAGCGGTACCCGCCGCTGCTTGTCCTTCCGCGAGTCGCCGCCGAATAGGAAAATCGCGGGCAGACCGAGCGAGACCGACACGATGGGCGCGCTGAAATCGCGCTCGTCCTTGTCCTGATGGAGCGTGAGGCGCGCGCCGGGGTCGTAGCGATTGAGTAGACAGGCGTCGGGGATGAACCCCGGGAACCCGCCCGCCTGAGCAGCCGATCGGGCCAACTCGAGAAATACCTGCGGCATCGGCGGCCACGGCCGGCCGCTCAAGGGATCGCACGCGTCATAGCGATAGCCGCGGCGGTCGCTCACCCAACCTAGGCTGCCGCAATTGGTCATGGCCACCGACATGCGAAATCCACCCGGTGTGACCAGATGACGAAAGGGTGCGGCAGTTTTGATCTCCTCGATGGCAGGCATCAATGCCGTCACGCGGTCGAGCGCGAATCCCCGGAGCAGCCAAGCACCCGGCACGAGTTGTTCGTGCCGGGTGCCCTGCGAAGCACCGTCGAACAGACTACGCGTATGCCCTTGCATGTGCGTTCATCCTTTTCAATTGTTCAGCACACCCGTGCTCACCGGCCAGGTCACGGCCGGCGGCTCCACGCCGAGCGGCGAATCGTGATTGGGATCGAAGCCGCTCAATTGGCGGCGAAACCACGCGACAAAGCGCTCATCGCTGGCCACTCGCACGGCATCGCTGCCGCGGGCGTAGTTCTCGAGCGCTTCCTGCGAGATCACGATGCGGATCATTCGCGAGCGCTTGCCGGGGCGGAATCCCTCGCCCGCCAGCCGCCACGTGACGAGGATCATCATGTCTTGCGCTCCGCGCGGCACTAAAATTCGCGGGTCGTCGCCGAGCTGACGCTTGACGAGTTCACGAAAATGATTGCTGAAGTCCTTCATCGAACCATCAACGCGCCAAGTTATGTAGCATCTGATCTGACCGGATGCGTGATTGTAACCAAATGCGCTGCCCGCGATTGATAGCACGCTCTCAGGAGACGACACTAGCGAGCCGGCGAGCGCGGTCGGGCGCGGCGCGTGGGCTCGGCGGTGTAGGGATCCTCCGGCCAATAGTGTTTTGGGTACCGGCCCTTCAAGTCTTTTTTCACTTCATGGTATCCACGATTCCAAAAACTCACGAGATCCCGGGTGATTTGCACCGGACGCCTCGCCGGCGACAATAATTTCAGCAGCAGGGGCATCCGGCCCGCGGCGACGCTCGGCGTCTGGTTCAATCCGAACATCTCCTGCAGGCGAACCGACAACGTCGGAATCTCGCCGTCCAAATAATCGATCGGCACCGCAGAGCCGCTGGGCACGGTGAAATGCGTCGGCGCCTCCCGCTCCACGATCGCGGTTTGCGCGTAGGTCAAGCGGGACCGCAGGGCATTTCTCAAGTCCATCCGCGCAAAATGCTCGCGGCGCGAAAAGCCGGAGATCCAGGGCGGCGCCCAGTCCCCGAGGGTCGCGGCGAGCGCCGCGTCGCTCAAATCAGGCCAAGGTTCCGGCGACGCGACGGCGCATTGCCCCATCAGCATGACGCGCGCCTGCCACTGCCGCAGCTCCGGGGTCCAGGGCAGGCCGGCGATGCCCAATTGCCGAAGGCCCGCGAGCGCGGCATCCTGCAGAGCTTGGCTGTCGGGATTGCGAATCTCGCTCGATTCGAGAACCAAGGCGCCCAGTCGGCGTTCGCGCCGCGCACGAACCGCCTGCTCGCGATCATCCCAGACTATCTCTGCGTGATCGACGATCTGTGCGGAAAAATGCTCCTCCAGGTCCGCGTGCCTCAAGGGAGCGGCGAGAAAAATCCGCGCCTCGCGCTCCGCGCCGTCCAGTTCCGCAGCGACGATGTACTCAGCCTTGGTGAGCGCCTGCGGTTCCCCAAAGCGTGCGCCTCGGCCGTTCGCCAGGAGGTACCGCCCGCCGTCGCCGCGCGCTCGGCCGATACGATCGGGGTAAGCCCACGCCAGCAGTATGCCCGTCCATTCGTGCGGATCCACCGAGTCGGGACGGCCGCGTGTGAGGTCGCGCTGCCAATGCGCGGAGCTGCGCGCCGCCTGAGTCAAGGCTCGGCTATCCACGGTGATTCCCGGCGGCAGATCCCGCACATCGCCGCGCAGCACGGCGACACGCAGGCGCAGATCCACGTCGCGCGCGCCGGCGCCCGCGCGCAAGATATCGCGCTCGCTCAAGATGGCGGCGAGGTCGCACGCCAAACGCGGTGCGCCGTGCTCGCGTGCCTTGACGAGCATGTGAGCCAGCCGCGGATGGAGTCCGAGCTTCGCCAGCGCCCTTCCATGCGGTGTGACGCGCGCGGCGGAATCGATGGCTTCGAGCTGCCGCAACAAATCGCGTGCCTGCGCCAGCGGCGCGGCCGGCGGCGGATCGAGCCAGGAAAGGCTCGCGGCGTCCACGGCCCCCCAGCAACTGAGTTCCAAGGCCAGTGGGGCGAGATCGGCGTGCAGGATCTCCGGAGCAGTCTGCGGTGCGAGCGAGCCTTGAGTGCCCTCGGACCAAAGGCGGTAGCAGTGGCCCGAACTCAATCGGCCGGCGCGTCCGCGGCGTTGATCGGCCGCCGCTTGCGATACCTTGGTGGTTACCAGATGGCTCATGCCGGTCGCGGGATCGAACTCCGCGTAGCGGCGCAATCCTGAATCGACCACCACCCGAATGCCCTCGATGGTCAGGCTGGTCTCGGCAATGCTCGTGGCAAGCACGATCTTGCGTTGTCCCGTGGGCGCCGGGGAGAGTGCCGCGTCCTGCGCCGCGCCTTCGAGCTCGCCGTACAGGGGCAGCACGCGCACATGCCGATCGAGACCCGACTCCTCCAGAGCGCGCTGTACCCGGCGAATCTCCGCCGCACCGGGCAGAAAGCACAGGATGTCGCCGTCGTGTTCGCGCAGGGCTGTGCGCACCACCTGCGCCACTTGCTGTTCGAGGTAGATCTCCGGGCGGCGTGCAATGTACTGCGTCGCAACCTCAAAGCTGCGTCCGCGCGCGGCAACGACGGGTGCGTCGCCGAGCAGCTTGGCGATGGGCTGCAGATCGAGGGTGGCCGACATCACCACCAGGCGCAATTCTTCGCGCAGGTTCTGCTGACTCTCGATGCACAGCGCCAATCCTAGGTCGGCGTTCAGGCTGCGTTCGTGGAACTCGTCGAAGATCACACAGCCGATACCGCCGAGCCCTGAGTCCTCTTGCAGCATGCGCGTGAGAATGCCCTCCGTGACCACCTCGATCCGCGTCTCCCGGCTCACCCGCGTCTCGAGACGCGTGCGAAACCCGACGCTGCGGCCGACGGTCTCACCGAGCAGATGCGCCATACGGCCGGCGACGGCGCGCGCTGCAATGCGCCGGGGCTCCAGCATCAGGATCTTTTGCCCCTCGAGCCAGGGACTGGCAAGCAAGGAGAGCGGCACGATGGTGCTCTTGCCCGCGCCTGGCGGAGCCTCCAACAGCACACCGCGGCGACTTTCCAGGGCCTGGGCCAGTGCCGGCAGGGCCTCATTGATCGGCAAATCGGGTAGCAGTGGCGGGCTCACAAGCTTCCTAAGGATAACCCAAGGGCGGGTGCGTGAGCGCGGGTCCGTTGCCGCGTGGTAACATGCGCGCCGTCGGGCCTGTAGCTCAGTTGGTTAGAGCAGGGGACTCATCAACAATGGTGCCTTCGCATCGCAAGGTGCGAAGTGGACGGGATGAATTCAGGGAAACCTAAGAGCGTGAGCTGATGGCAACCCTGAGCCAAGCCGGCGGTACACCGCCGGAAGGTGCAGAGACTACCTGAGCGCTTGAGTTGCGCTTAATAACAGGCTAGAGCGTCCCGCACCCCTCCGGGGTGAAGAGATAGTCCACTCCCTCCGGAAACGGCGGGGCTAAAGTGAATCCCTTGGTCCTCGGTTCGAGTCCGAGCGGGCCCACCACAACTCATGAAACGGATTCCTGTTGAGAGCCTGCACATGGTCAAAATTTCCTATCCCAGGCCCCATCCGCAGGGCTGGTTGGGTGAAAGAGACATGCACCAGGGACAGTCTTTCGCCCGGCTACTCGGTATCGAAATCAGTTGACCCTTCGATGCTCTTATCATTGCCCGTCATTCTCCACCGAGTACCTCGTTACGAACTCGGGCGGCGGGTTGTCGATCGAGATCGTGCGGGTATTCTTACATTGACGCATGCGATCAAGATTGACGCTCGTGCACCGTTGTCTCACGCTTGGTTTCTAGTGATCTATCCCAAAGCACGCAAAGTTGTGGTCACGCAGAGATTCTTCGATGCCGAGACGATGTTGTATCTGCGCTCAAACGGTTGCGATGTAGTCATCCCCGAACTTCCTCGCGGACAAGCGGATGGGGATGTTCCTCATGAAATCCTGCTGGAATGGCTGAGAGGTGCCGTCGGCTGGATTGTCGGGCACGCCCGTGTCACACGGGAGCTACTGAAAGAGCTTCCGGAACTTCAGGTGATAGCCAGAAGAGGAGTGGGATTCGATCGCGTGGATGTGACTGCGATTCGGGATCTCGGGCGCGTGGCAACCATCGCCGCGGGTGGAAACGACGCTACAGTCGCCGACCAGACCATCGGATTGATGCTCGCACTCGGGCGTCGGTTCCGTGAGGGTCAACAGGCCATGAGTGAGGGGTCTTGGGCGATACCGCTCGGCACCGATCTTTACCGAAAGACGGTAGGTATTGTGGGACTCGGCCGAATTGGGCGCAGCGTCGTGAAACGCCTGACGGGGTTTGAAGCGAGAATTCTCGTACATACGCCGCGGCGCGACGAGGACCTCGCGCGCACGAGCGGCTTTGAGTACGTTGACCTGCCTGAAATCCTCTCACGGAGCGACTATCTGACACTGCACGCGCCTTTGACACCCCAGACCCGCTTCCTGATCCGCGAGGAGCGCATCGCACAGATGAAGCCAACGGCGTTTGTCATCAACACGGCGCGGGGCGGCCTGGTTGAAGACCGCGATCTGCTTACGGCTTTGACCAGTAATAGGCTGGCCGGCGCGGGCCTCGACGTGTTCATGAGCGAGTCCGACGCAACCTACCATAACGTCACTCGGCAATTGATCGCTCTGCCGAACGTGATCGCCTTACCGCACGCCGGCGCTTCGACGCGCGAGGGGCTAAACCGGACGAACATGGTGGCAGCGCAGTGCGTCGTGGCGGTGCTGAACGGCACATCTGTGCTGCCCGCATGCGTCGTGGCGGATGGTCGGTCCGTGACGGCCAGGCCGAATGCCGGAGAAATCGAGCAGCGCGCGAGCTCGTGAACGATGCATCCTGAGACGCTGTATGGAAAGTTGGTGGCCAGCCACACGGTCTCTCGGTTGGACGAAGACAATGTCCTTCTGTATGCGGACCTGCACATTCTCAACGAATACACGAGCCCGCAGGCGTTTGCCGGACTGCACGCACGCGGAATACGGGTCGCCGCACCCGGCCAGAGTGTCGCGGTCGTTGACCATGTCATTCCCACCCATCCGGTGGAACATCGGACCATTCAGGATTCGGCGTCGGCATTGCAAGCAACCAATCTGAAGCGTAATTGCGACGTCTATGGGATTCCGCTATTTGACACGAATGACCCGCTCCAAGGGATCGAACATGTCGTCGCGCCGGAATTGGGAATGATTCGACCGGGCATGGTCGTAGTTTGCGGCGATAGCCATACAACCACGTATGGAGCGCTTGGCGCCTTGGGTTGCGGCATCGGCACGTCTGAAGTCGAGCATGTGCTCGCGACCCAGGCTCTGGTCTACCGACTTGCCAAGGATATGCGGATCTGCGTCAATGGAAACCTGTCGTTTGGATGCACGTCAAAGGACCTGATCCTTCACATCATCAATCGAATCGGCGCGCAAGGAGCCCGTGGCTACGTGGTCGAGTTCTGCGGGGACGCGATCGACATTATGTCGACCGAGGCGCGAATGACTCTGTGCAATATGGCGGTGGAGGCGGGCGCACGGGGAGCCCTCATTGCTCCCGATGAAACGACGTTTCATTATGTGCGCGATCGCGCTATCGATATGCACACCCACATGGCGAATGCGATTGAGAGCTGGAAGCGATTGAAATCGGAGGCCAATGCGTGCTTCGACGCCGAACTTAAGTTCGATGCGGGGGGCGTGGCTCCGCGCGCCACCTGGGGGACCAGTCCCGAGCAATCCATACCGATCGACGGAGTGATTCCTTACCCGACGGACGCGGATAACCCGATAGCACGCAGTTCCTACGAGAGGGCGTTGCTCTATACCGGCCTCATGTCAGGCACGTCGCTCGAAGGGTTGCAGATCGATCGCGTCTTTATCGGCTCGTGTACCAATGGACGGATCGAAGATTTGCGCGCGGTCGCGCGCTTGGTGGGAGGGCGTAAAGTGCATGAGAGGGTGCGAGCCATGGTCGTGCCGGGGTCTGGGGCGGTACGCAAGCAAGCGGAGGAGGAGGGTCTCGCGGCGATATTGATCGACGCCGGATTCGAGTGGCGACAACCGGGATGCTCGATGTGCCTAGCGATGAACGATGACGTATTGAAGCCTGGAGAACGGTGCGCCTCGACGACGAACCGCAACTTCGAGGGGCGCCAGGGACGCGGTGGACGCACTCATCTGATGAGCCCTGCGATGGCGGCTGCCGCCGCGTTGAGCGGCTTCATCACCGACGTACGCAAAATGGATCCCCACGTTGTCTGAACGACGAACAATCGAGGGAATTGCAGCACCGTTGCCAATCAGCAATCTGGACACTGATCAGATCATGCCGAAGCAGTTCCTGCGCCGCATCGACAAGGCGGGGCTCGACAAGGGATTGCTCTATGACCTCCGATTTGACACCCTCGGCGAACCGCGAAGGGATTTTGTGCTGAACCGCCCCGAGTACGCCCAATGCCGGATACTCATTGGTGGGGAGAACTTCGGCTGCGGTTCGAGCCGGGAACACGCGGTTTGGGGCCTTTTGCAATACGGAATCCTTGCGATCGCCGCGCCAAGCTTCGGAGAGATTTTCTATTCGAATGCCATGAACAACCGGTTGTTACTGGCACCGGTACCGCAGGCTGCGGTGGACGGCATTCTCTCGGACGTTTCAAACCCAATGACCAACCGCGTTACCATCGACATCCACGATCTCACGGTTGGAAGTAGCAATCACCTGGCACATTTCAGCCTTTCTGCGCGGCACCATCGGATGTTTGTCGAGGGCCTTGACCTGGTCGGCTCCTCACTTGCGCAAAGAGGGGCAATTGCGGCATTCGAGCAGGCTCATTGGGCAAACCAGCCGTGGCTCAAGGCAGTTGCATCCGTCACGCGCAATCGACTGGGCGGAAACACATCTCCTGGCTCAAAATAATAAAACTAATTTAGTAACGCGTGGGACATTGTAGGTGATTGTGATGCTCGGATCCGGGAACTGAAAACGCAAACACGTAAAATGTAAGGGATTGGATGAGTCTTGATGCGGGTGTAAGTTTTCCTAGAAGGTGTCCTTTTTTGCCTTAAGGATGTCCTAAAGGAAAAATCACGATCGTCGGCCGATGACGGCAGGCATGCGGGCACCGCAAGACGCTCGACGAAGAGATATCGAATTGGTTGGTGATCCGAGCCATGACACCGCCCATGGGCCTCGATCGTATTCCGGCCCAGCGGCTACGCGCTTATGCGCGGCGCATGCGGCGTCGTCGGTCACTTGGCATCATTTTCCTCGGTGCGATCGTGTACATCGCGCATCTGCACGCAGCGATTTCTGATCGGCTGCGCGAAAGAGCCAAGCAACGTCCGCGTTATCTTGGCGTTACGCCGTCCCTAGAGGAGTCGAATGCGGCGCTTCCGACTCGAGTTCCCGCTCTGCGTCGCTGAACTATCGCATACATCCCCCGGCGGGATGCTGATTCCCAACGGCGTCCGTGTGAAAGCAATCAGTCCAAAACTGCGGCCTCGTAGGTTGACGAACATTGTCTACGTTGACTTTCGCTATGCTACAGCTAATAGTCACGACATCCGATCCGGTGACCGGCTCCCTATTTGTGACCCACGGACATATGAAAGTAATCGGTGCGATGAATGACTTGCTGAACCTGAGATTTGGCTGGGACGGAATCGAGGTTGCAACGTTTGAACCACATCCGCAGTAGTGACTCGTGGGTGGGCGGGCGGTGTTTCGCCCGACTTCCGCTGTGTGGGCTTGCCGTATTGTTGCTCGCGACGTTGATATCTTACGCGTATGCGCAAGACAGGCCCGACTCAGAAGCGCGCAAGATCGAGTATTTGATCCAGCAAGTCCAATCGCTGTCGGACGCGCAGTTCGTTCGTAACGGCGAGGTATACGGCCCTCAGGAGGCCGCGGATCACTTACGAACGAAATGGCATATCGCTGGATCGCGCATCCGCACTGCAGAGGATTTCATTCGCGAATGCGCATCGTCTTCATCCGTTTCGGGGATAGCATATACAATTCGCTTCGCAGATGGGCATGTCATCTCCTCGGCAGAATTTCTTCGCGCCAAACTCGCCGGCTACCAGCAAACAACTACGCCGTGAACCTTGTAGAATCGGCTGTGAATCGTCACACCGTTCGACTTACGTGGGCAGCGGGCCGGAGTACTGACCTCTGCGATGTTGAATCTCACCGGCTTGATGCTGTTCGATTGCATGCCCGATCCAGCCTGCCGCACGACTCAGGTGAAACAGCGTGCTGTGCGGATTCAGACCCAGCCGCTGGAACAAGAAGAGGCAAACCAGCGCATTGTTCGGCTCGAGATGTCTAACCTCCAGCACCATGCTGAGCGCTTTCTTGAGGCGAATGAATCCTTCCTCCTCTGCGAACACTTCATTGCAGTATTGCAGGAGCGCGCGCCCACGGGGATCCCCGTTGCGGTAGATGGGTTCACCGTGACGGTAAACCGGCGGGTCGAACCCCGGCAACGGTTCCCCGTCACGCAGTCGTTGGATAACCGGTTGTTGCGGATCTGCGCTTTCAGCGATTTCCCTGAGGAAGCGATGTGTGGCATCGTACCCCGCGAGGCGGCCATGGTGCCCATTCGCGACCGACAGTCCGGTGATGACCGCGCGCCAGGGAGTGATGCCCACACTCGCCGCTGCGCGGACCGCGAACGCACCAGACTCAAATCCGTGGTCCGCCCACAATACCAACATGCGACGGATCAGCTCTGCTTCCTCTACCGGTCTGCCGAGATGGCGGGCGACAAAAAGATGAATGGGCTCGCAACACGGTTCCTTAGCCCGCACCGTCAAAGTCGCCAGCCATCGGAGAACATCAACGCCGGTTCGAGCCATGCCGATACGCGAGAGGTCATACGACCTCGGATTCGCCGCTTCCAGAATCGGAAACAAGACGGTTGCGCGATCTACGTCGCGCTGTGCCGACATCAGTTCATCAAGGGGCGCAAAGAGCACCGGCGTATTGGGTGCTTGGCTGGAAAATATAGTCGCCTCATCCGCATTCCACAGAAGCGCCGCAACGGTTTCGAACGTTGCCTGTTCGGCCAGCTTGATCGCGCTTCGACCCCGATAGAAAACGTCGTCCTCAGTCAGCAGCGTCAGTTCACTATTAGCGCTAAGGTCGAAGGAACTCGGCGGGAGGGCTTTGCCGTTCTTTCGCAATCGCTCGATATCCGGTCGCCAATACCGGCGTTGTTTGGAGCCCGGCACAGCCTGAGATCGGATCCCCTTGCGACCAACGTAAACGTACAGCGTCGGGATACTGACCCCCAGCGCTTCGGCTGCTTCCGCAGCGGTAAAATATCGATCATCCAAGACGGTGAGTCCTCAGGTTGACTACAACTGTACACCTTAACTCTCGTCCTATCACGGTGTAGAGTCAAGATAATCTTGGCCGCCGGGCATACCCGATTGGACCGCTTGGTTTTGCCCGCATCACCCAAGCTCTGCGCCGATCTCAATGCTTATAAGTAACAGTAATTCCATAGAATGCCGGCGCCGTGTAGTTACCAACGTATAAATTGCTATTCGTGCCTCCCGCGTCCGCCACTCCCATGAAGAAGGGATTCACATTCGTGACGGCCGTAAGGGTGTGCGTATTGTTTACGTTCTTCCCCCACAGCATGACTGACCAAGCCTCATCGGCCGACGTCCACGTGGCATGAACATTGAGCATCTGTCTGATGACTGTGTTTTTGGTGACAAAATCCGCGTCGTCGTTTTGATCGGTAAAGTATCGCTTACTCTGATAGGTCACGTCACCGCCGAATCGAACTTCACCGCCAAAATAAGGGCTCGGAAGATGAATCTCCGCGCTCAGGTTAGCGTGATGTTTGGCAGCAAAGGGAATTTGATGTCCGTTGAAGCTGACGGCCGGGTTCCCCTGGTTGTCAGCCGGTATCACGTAGTCGGCATAAACGGCATTCATGAATGAATAGCCTGCCTTTACCGACAACCAGTTGGTGGGCAGAGAGTTAATTTCAATCTCGACACCGGGAATTTTAGCGCGCCCCGCGTTCGCGGTGACACTCTGCAACAGCGCGGGATTGTATTCGTTGACTTGCAGGTCGGTATAATCCGCATAAAATGCCGCGACGTTTAAATCCAGTCTCTTGTCCAGGGCGACAAGCTTGCCGCCAAGCTCGTAGCTCTTAACCGTTTCTTGTTTGAAAGGGGTCTCAAGCGCGGCGACCGAACCGCTAGCCGAAGCGCCGCTCGTATCGTAGCCGCCGCTCTTAAATCCTTCGGAGAAGGTCGCGTACGCTAGAAAGACATCAGTAGGCTGGAAAGACAGCGAGACTTTTGGTGTGAAGTCGCTCCAGCTATGAGAGTAACTGGGCGTGAGTAAATCTGGCACCAGCCCACTAGGAACAACGAAGAACTGGCTGTTTCCGCCCTTGTACTCGCGCGTATAGCGACCGCCGACCGTCACCTTCAACGGATCGGAGATTTGATAGCTGGCCTCGCCAAACGCTGCGTAGCTGTGCCACTCGATGGTCTGATTCGTGGAACTCGTAAAAGTGAGTGCGCTATATGGCGGGCCGCCGAAGAGGGCAACGAGACTATCGGGAAGGAGATTGGGATAGTAGGTGCTAAAGTTGTTGCGAGAGGAAACGAGCCCAAACAATCCCCCCACCCAAATCAGGCGCTGATCGGTATTCGAGGTGACACGAAATTCCTGAGTATATTGAGTGTCTGCGGAGTTGGTCATCTGCGGAAGCGTGTCGAACGGGGAGCCGTCGGTAGAGTGAAAACCATGATTCCCCACATGCCGATAGCCGCTGATCGATGTCAACGTGCCGAAGGAGGCATCGTATTCAATTTTAGCGATAGCGTTCCCGCTGCGTTGGCGACCCGTTGCATTGATTGCCTGGTTCGTGTCATTCGGATTGTATGAGAGGCTGGGAAACAGCGAGGGCTGAAAATTGGCGATTATTTGTGTAACCCTTGGCGAGGACGTGTCATTGCGATACTCGATTCCGAAGAGTATTCGCCAGTTCTGACCTGGCTCCCATAGCAGTTGGCCGCGCACGGCCCCGTCGTGCGTGTCCGGAGTATGATCATGCAGATAAACGTTATTAAGGTAGCCATCCTGGCGGCGTCCTTGGAAAGTCAACTTTCCGGCGAGCTGATCGGTAATCGGCCCTGTAAAATATGCCCGCAACTCGCCCAGATTATAGGCTCCGTAGGTCGCTTGTACGCTTGCATGCGGCGTAAAGCTTGGCGTTAAGGTGTGGATGATGACCGCGCCACCCGTGACGTTTTGGCCGAACAGGGTGCCTTGCGGTCCACGTAGTACTTCGATCGACTGTAAGTCAAACAGGTCGGGACTATTATCGCCAACTCCGGTCGTTGGAACATCATCAATGAACATGGAAACGCCGAGGTTGGCACCGGCGGCGTCGTTGCCGACCGTGGTGCCGCGAATCGAGAGGTAGGACTCGTCATGGTCGGGGCTCAAGAACACCAGCCCGGGCACCTTCGATGCAATGTCACTGACATTGTAGATGCGCTGAGAGGCGATATCGGCGGCGGAAAAAGCCGTAACAGCAACAGGAGTCTTCTCGAGGTCCGTTTCGCGTCGAGTAGCAGTCACGATTATCTCGCTCAACTGAGGGTGTGACTCGTTCTCCTCCTCTCCCTCCTTCTCCTTTTCGCTCGCCGACCCGGCCGGTGGCAGCGCCAGTGCGCCGACGATCACCAACGTCATTGCGTAGAGGTATCTCGTCATTATTATTTCCCCCATATTTTGGGCCAACCCGCGTCCCTGCCCTTGGTGCCACGGCATAAAGTCCAAGACGATCCTGGCCCCAACACCCCCCGGGCTACGGGACTCAAAGATGCGTCCTAGCAGCCCCCCCTTGCCCGGGACGATTCCCGAATCCGATCCTCGACTAACTCCGGTGATTGTCTTTCTACTGTATCCAACACATTTATCACTGGCGGCCAGAATCATCAATCATTATTATATTGTCAGCTTGTATGCTGTAATTATATTTTTGGTAATATCATCGGTGATCGCGCTAGAGCAGCGCCAAAGATACGCTAATATTACATTATAATTCATGATATTAGAAACATATATACGAAAGGAGTTAATATGAATTCCATGCACAAACCCCGATGTCGTCGCGTGGGCCAAGCCCTCGGGGTGCTCGCCGTTTTAGCGCTGGGCCGGTCTGTTACCACGCACGCAGAATCAGCGGCAGTACCGAAAATTGATTACATATTCACGGGCCAGATCTCTCTAGGGGCGCCCGCATCAAACGACTACTTAACGTTTGATCCCGTCAATCGACGGCTGTATGTTGCGCATTTCGATCAGGTCACTGTTGTCGACGTCGCAAAGCGAACTATCGTAGGTTCGGTGGGGCCGATTAAGGATTCGCACGGGATTGCGCTCGTGCCGAAGCTGGGTAAGGGCTACGCATCCAGCGGCGACGATGGCGTCCTTAAGGTGTTCAACCTGTCCGATCTTAAGATCATCAAGCAGATCAAGGGCAGCCCGGACGCGGATGGGGTGCTCTACGACGAACACACCGGTTCCGTCCTGGTGGTGGCCGGAGATTCAAAAAACCTAACGGTAATCGATCCCACCAATGACACAGTAGCGCGGACGGTCACTCTGCCGGGAACGCCCGAGTTCTTGGCAATCGACGGAGCCGGAAAGGTGTATGTGAATATCGCAGACATTGCATCGCTATCCAAGGTCGACATCGCGAGCGGTACGGTTGAAGCAACTTGGCCGTTGCAAAATTGCAAGGACCCCCATGGTCTGGCGTATGACGCCCCGTCGAATCATCTTTTCAGCGGCTGCAGCAATAGCCGCCTGGTCGTCGTCGACGCCTCGGATGGCCGTAACTTGGCGAACCTGCCGATTGGCTCGTATAGTGACAGTATCGCGGTCGACTCTCATCGTCGACTCGCGTTTGCGTCGAACGGTCCTGGAACATTGACTGCGATTAGCATCGAATCAAACAGCGTGGTGCAAACCGTGCCCACCTTTTTCGGTGGACGCAACATGACGATCGATCCGGGGACTGGCGCCCTATTCGTGTCGCATGGGCACATGAAAATAGTAGGTTCGACGAAAGACCCGCTAAATCTCCGATTTGGTTGGGACGGCATCGACATTGCGACGTTCGAGCCGCGTCCGTAGTTCCAAATCTGCGGATCGTCGGGTGGTGTTCTGCCCGACGATCCAAAGGCGGTGCGAAAAGGAGGTTCGAATTTGCACTAATTCATTTCAAGATCGAGCAGACGAACGTATTGCTGACCCGAGTGCATATCCCGTTCAATCACGCCGCCTTGCGCTGTCGGGCGGACAAAGGAAATCTTCACCGTGTTCAAGCGGTCGATGGCAAATCGCTTTACCCAATGGGGATCGGTGCCATAGAGCGATGCAAACGTATCCGCCGACAGTGTTTCGCTGTCCCGATATCGTCTGTAGTTTTCAGATCCGTCGAAGAATAGATCTATCGTCACCCAGAAGGGTCCCGCGTTTTTCGAGCGGATGTACCGGCACACGTCTCGCAGCTTAGCCATCGACAGCGCCCGCGCGCGCGCGTGGCTCGAGCCATTCAGTCCGGACCAGTTCAAGCGCGTCGTCGACGGCCACGACGTGATTGAGATGGAACTGGTATACGGGTCCGCGTTCAATCTCAGCAGGCGAAAACGGAAACGCGTAGCTAGGAAGATCCTTGCCCCGATTCAAAGGGAAATGAAAGAAATAGGGATTGCAGGCTTTGGCGATTCGAGTGGCCAAAGACTGCGTGGCGGCAGACGCCACGAAAAGCACACCGGCCTCGCGCGGCGCGGCAGTTCCCTTCGGAGCTCGCCGACCCGACACCGCATTCCAACCATAAAGACGCAGCGATATATCGTACTCACCTGCTTCTTCTCCAAACGTATCTTCAATTCGCTGGATGAGCGCGGTATGGAGGCGATTGTGGAACAAGTCGAGCGACGCCAACACCTCTGGATCTTCGATGCCGATGATCATGATCGTTTGAAAGGGACCTGGGCCCGCCCCTTCGAGTTTCATGGTGTACGGCATGGGCTCCCATTTCGATCCAGTTACCCGGACGGTTCGGTCATCGACAGGCTGATACTCGGCGTCCGTGACGTCGAGTATGCCGCCCGGTTCTGTTAGCCGGAACGGGTCTGAATTCTCGTACAACATATGACCAGACACACTGTTGACGTCGCAGCTCTCCGCGGGAGACAGAGGCTCGATCTCGAAACTATCACTGCCAATTCGCATGAGCACCCCCGATGCGCCGGACGAGTTGACTGCACATTGTCCCCCGCATTCGCCGACCTTTCCGGCGTGCCACGATGGGCCGACTCCTGCCCCACGCATGAGGGGAACGGCGGCAAGCACGGCCGTGTCAGTCGTACGCCCACCCAACACGATATCTGCCCCCGCCCGAAGCGCGGCAATGTACGGTTCAGGACCCATCATGGCCACGATGTGCGCGCAGCGATCAATCGTCGCATCCGTCAATCGACCCGCCGGCTCGAGAGGCCGTATCCTTCCGAGCGCGTTCCTCACCTTGATCACGCCCGGATCTTGCTCCGAATAGAGCACGGCGATCCGCGGGGAGATATGGAGTTCCATTGCCACCTCGGCAGCTATATCGCGTACCCACGAGACGGCGATGTCATTGCCGGATTGTCCGCACGAGCCGATCAACAGCGGAATTCCCGCCTCGGCTTGCGCGGCCATCAGAATCAGCAAATCGTGTTTGATCGCCTCGCGATTGTACTTGGCCACTCCCGTGGCCAAGTACGCCGCACCGCTGTCGGTCGAGCCCGCGTCGAGCGCGATGACGTCCGCGCCCGCGGCAATCCCTCGCTTGACCTCCTCGACTCGCACACCCACCCCCAGTGATCCGACAGGAACAAGCACGCTGACTATTTCGGCCATTGAACTCTCATTTTGGAATTTGTACTTGCCATCAAATGTGCTTTCAGAAAGCGATTGTCATTTCCCTGTTCCGTGGCGCTGAACCTCGTGCGTCACCTTGTCGACCCATATTCGGTTGCTTGAGTAGTCGTTAATGTGACTGTCCCCACCCCAACAAGTGTGACTCGCAATTCTCCTACGTCAAGGTTGACGACAACTGTCTATGCGCGTGTGCTTGAGATCGTGGCCCGGCGATCGGAGTCTTCGTGGAAGTCTATATATATCCAAAGAATCGCTCGAGTTTTCGCAGTCCGCAGTGGTCGCGAAAAAACAGACGTGCAGTAAATCTCACGCTTTTCAGTGGGCCGTCCTCCCGGCGAATACTGACGTTTGGAGTCAAGATTGACACGATGTCAGATTCGCCGCTATACACGTGCATCGATTCTACAAAAACATATCAAGGGGCTGCACATCGGGGAGTAGGGACAATGCGGAGTAAGGTTTTATTGGTAACGAGCGCGGCAATGACAGCGTTGAGTCTCAGCAGCATGGCAGTCGCCGCAGATTCGTCCTCGGCGAAGCCACCATCGGACGACGACCCAGTCGCGGCGCTGACCGAAATAATAGTAACCGCCACACGCAGGGCCACTTATCTCGAGCAGACTCCAATCGCGATCACGGCGTTCAGCGGCTCGGATTTGGACCGTCAGCACACCCAGGATTTCAGCAACCTCGCGATTGTCGCACCGAGCTTGGTGTTCACGGCCCAGAGCCGCCAGGAAGCATATCCCTCCATCCGCGGGACCTCGATCGGAAATGATGCGCCCGGGTCGGATCTGGGTGTTTCCGTCTTCATCGATGACGTCCCCACAACCGGCGTGGGCGATAACGATCCCAACCTATTCGATTTGCAGAGCATCGAGGTGTTGCGCGGACCGCAGGGCACCCTGTTCGGACGAAATGTCACCGGCGGCGCGCTGGTCGTTCACACGCTGCCGCCCGACTTTACTGCGCACGAGAAAGCTGAACTTACCTACGGCAACTACAACCTGGCGGAGGGACGGGGCTACGTCACCGGGCCGCTCATCGACAACACACTGGCGGGTAAGATCACGTTTGACGTTCGACGCCAAGATGGGATTGTCGACAATCGATTTCTGCATAACACAACGGTTAGTACGAGGCTTTGGGGTACCCGGGCCCAACTCCTTTGGACGCCCAGCGACGATTTGCGTGTTCTCGCCGGCGTCGACTACAACAGTGATACCTCGCCGTACAAAGTCCAACAACTCATCGGCAATTTTCAGCCGGCCGGCTTTCCACCGCTTGCGTATGGACCGAGCGATACCGATCAAGGAGTCAACGCAACGGGCGATTCAAAAACCAGCGGCGGCTTCATCCGTGCGGACTACACCATGCCGGTTGGCGATCTGACTTCGATCACGGGTTATCGACATGCCGACTCGCGCGACTTCTTCTCGACGAGCGCCGAACCATTCAACGAAATTCTTCAGGCGTACCACGTAGGCGCCGATCAGCTGACCGAAGAGATCCATTTCGCGTCTCCGGCCGATCGGCGCTTCGGTTGGGTGACGGGACTGTTTTTTCTGAACTCAAACCGCGAGGGGCTCAAGCATTACAACTTGAATGTGCAGCCGACTGTACTCGCCGGTATTGCGGCACCTCCGTATACCGCTCTGCAATTCATTGCGGACAATAATCAGCACGTTCATGCGCACAGTTACGCAGTGTTCGGCGAAGCGAATTACTCCTTTACGCCCGCTTGGAAATTCACTCTCGGTGGCCGCTATACGAAGGAGGACAAGTCGGGGCACAGCGAGGTGTATGACACGAGCGGCTTGTCGCCCGATCTGGCGGCGACCTATTCCCATAGCTGGAATGCATTTAATCCCAAGGCGACGCTGTACTACCAACCGAGCACGCTATTCTTAGCCTATGCGACTGCCGCAAGCGGCTTCAAGAGCGGCGGATACGATACGAGCGCGCTCACCAACCAGGGCTTGGCGACACCGTTTCAGCCGGAAAAAGTGGTGAGCTATGAACTTGGCGTCAAAGTAACGGCCCTCGACAAGCGGCTCATCGTGAACGCCGCAGCCTACTACGCAAAATACACGGAACTGCAGGTTCAAGAATTTCAAAACCTTCAATACGTCACGGGCAATGCGGGCGTTGCGAATATCCCGGGCTTCGAGCTGGAGACCACCTTCAATGCGATGTCGTGGCTCACGTTGATGGGCAATTACAGCTATATGAACGCGAAATACACGCGCTATGTTCAAGGCGATGGCGCGGTATTTACCGGAAATCAAATCCCCTTCGACGTCAAGTATCACTACACGGTGGGCGGCGATGTGCATTTCGTATCGCCCCAATTGGCGGGCGGTGAGATACGAATCGGCGGCGACGTCACTTACCAAGGGAAAAAATACTTCGAGAACGAAAACAACGACTATTCGTTCATTACCAACAACACCCGCATATCCGGCCTCGTGAACCTACATGCTAATTGGACGTCGCCCGACGAAGTGTGGGCAGTCTCGCTATGGGCAAACAACGTCAACGACAAACGCTACATCATCAATGCGGTCGACTTGACGGCCTTTTACGCCACCGTCCCGGAGTTCTTGGCAACCGACGCGGCCGGAAACAACGTCAACAAAATGTATGTCGGAGACTGGAATACGCCAAGAATGTTCGGCATATCTTTTACCTACCGACACTAGAGGCTCAGGGCTTACGAATGGCAAAGTTTGTTCTGCGGCATAAATTGCCGGTTGTTCTCGTTTGGCTCGCTCTGTCTGCCGTCAGTATCGCTACCGTAGGCCGACTCGGCCCGCGGTTGGATTATAGGTATACCACTCCGGGGGAACCCGGCTATGAAGCAAACCTGAGGATTGCCGAAGTGTTTGGGTTGGATGCGGAATTTGAGTCGACATTGCCCGTCTTGCGGCTGCCCGCGGAAATCACCATGGACTCGGCCGAGGCTCGGACAATGGCCGCAAAAACCTTTGCTGCTGCGTATGAAGCCGGCCCGCTCGCGGTAGCGGATTACGCCAACACCGGCGATCCCATGTTCATCATCGACAAGGGGCAGGCTACATGGGCGCTCATCAGCATTCCTCATCCTGATTACGGACCCGGCAAGGGTATCGAGGCTCGAATGCCGCGCGTCTTGCAGAAAGCAACCCCTCCCGGATATACGCTGACAGTGACGGGCTTTGCGCAGATGCTGTCCAACGCCGGTCCGAACAAGGCCAACTTGATCAAGGGAATGATGATCGGTGCAGGTTTGGCGCTTACGACGCTGCTATTGGTTTACGGTTCACCCATCGCAATTCTCCCTATTTTGATGGCCATTCCCGCGATCTGCGTCACTTTCCTGTGCGTACATGGATTGACCTATGTCACTAGCGTGAGCTACTTCGTCGAATATATGGTTGTGCTGTTGAGTCTTGGCATTTCGATCGATTTTTCGCTCATTGTCGTCGTACGTTGGCGCGAGGAGCGGGTGAAAGGCCTCGGCAACGAGGATGCGGTGGTCGCAGCCGTTCAAAGCGCGGGGCACGCTGTCGCGCTGAGCGGCATCACCGCGGCAGTAGGACTTCTGTCATTGGCCACTCTACCGGTACCCTTCCTCAGGAGTGTTGGGTACGGCGGTATGTTGATTCCCTTCATCGCCGTGTGTGTGGCCGTTACCCTACTGCCGGTGTGCTTGGCGTGGGCAGGGCCCGCCCTCGATCGATTCAGTCTTTGGCCGCGGGCAGCGACGACCTATAGCCGCGGTTGGGAGCGATGGGCAAAATTTGTGCTGCGCCACCAGTGGAAAGCAGCATGCGCCGGGATTCTGATCATCGGGATAACCACCGTTCCTGCCTTCTCCATGAAAACGGGGTTTCCGCTGATTGGATCGCTGTCGCAAGTCGGACCGGCCGCCGAGGCCTTCCGCAATTTGGAAAGCAACGGAATTCCCGGCGCCGTCGACCTTCCCATTCAGATCATGACTCACGGTGGCACGGACGCCGTAAAACAAGCCATGGAAATCGCGAAGGGGACGCCCGGCGTGTACGCGATCATATCACCTGATATCCCGCACTACCGCCGTGGCGCGGACGCCTTGCTCACGATCATTCCCGACACCGAGGGGAGCCTGGCCGAAGGAAAGGCGATTGTGTCTCGCTTGCGCGAGCGTCTGGCAAATTTGCCGGGGGGACCCGCCGATGTCGGCGGCGCGACTGCGGGCGACATGGCTTTCACGCATGCGGTGTATGGACATTTTCCACTGCTGTTAACCGTCGTCAGCCTGGTAACGCTGGTTATTCTCGTGGTGGCGCTTCGTTCCATCGTGCTGCCGATCAAAGCGGTCTTACTCAATGTGGTGTCTCTCGGCTCAGCCTACGGATTCATGGTGTTTTTCTGGCAACAGGGCCATGGGTCGCGACTGGTGTATGGGGTGCCCGCGACCGACGCCATTCGGGCATGGATTCCCACCGTCGTCTTCGCATCCCTGTTCGGTCTTTCGATGGACTACGAAGTATTTGTCCTGGCGCGCATCCGTGAGGAATATGATCGAACAGGATCGACTCAGGAGGCTATCGTAGCCGGAATGGCGCGCACCGGACGGCTAGTGACGTGTGCGGCTCTCATTCTCATGGTGACGTTTCTCTCGCTCAGCATCGACCCGAATCAAATCGTCAAGATAAGTTCCACCACACTCGCCGTCGGCGTCATTATGGACGCGCTGATCATTCGATCATTGCTTGTTCCAGCCCTTGTCTCACTCATGGGCCGGTGGAACTGGTGGATGCCCGCCGGCTGGGTGAGGTTTCTGCCTTCCCGTTCCTTGGGTCACTGAGAGCGGTCATGTTGGATTCTGACACGCCTTCGGTCATCTCGGCGCGCATCGACCGCTTGCCATCTTCCCGTCCGCTCTGGTCCTGGGTGGCGAGAATTTCGTTCGGTGCCTTTTTCGAGGTCTATGAAACGGCACTGACCAGCCTGCTCGCCCCGTTGCTGGTTCATGTCGGAATCTTTCACAAGGATCGCGGCGGCCTTTTTGGACTGCCCGATCTGGCCAGCTTCGCCTTTGCCACCTTCTTCGGTCTGTTTGTCGGAGCCGTCCTGTTCTCAACGGTCGCCGATAGGATGGGCCGGCGACCCATTTTCACCTATTCATTGATTTGGTATGCCCTTGCAACGTTGATCATGGGAACTCAGTCGCACGCGCTGTCGATTTGCCTGTGGCGGTTCATTGCGGCGATAGGGGTAGGGGCTGAGATAGTAGCCGTCGACTCATACATCTCCGAGATGACGCCAAAGGCGATGAGGGGCCGTGCGTTCGCCATCAGCAAGGCCATCCAATATTCCGCGGTACCGCTCGCTGCAATTCTGGCGACCGTTCTCGCGCGAAGGACCGTGGCTGGATTGGACGGATGGCGCGTCATGTTGCTGGTGCCCATCATTGGCGCAATTTTCATCTGGTGGGTGCGTCGTGGGCTTCCGGAGTCGCCGCGCTGGCTTGCCGAGCATGGCCGGGGAGGTGAAGCGCAAACAATCCTCGATGACATTGAAGCAAGGATAACTCCGCTAGTTCCCGGCCCTCTGCCGCCAATCGACCTGACGGCATCTGCGCCGGTGACCGGTCAGCGCGGCTTTGCCGATCTGTTTCGAGGCCAGTTACTTCAAAGAACATTAATGCTGGTGGTAGTCAGTTGTGCGATCACCGTCGCCTACTTTGGCTTTAGCAATTGGCTGCCCTCTCTTCTCGAGGCCCGCGGTGTCGGGGTTACCAAGAGCCTGGCCTATACGGCGATGATTGGGCTTTCGTATCCGCTGGTGCCGCTTCTCTTCAGCTCCTTCGCCGATAGGTTCGAACGAAAGTGGCAGATTGTCGCAGGCGGCGGAGTGACCGCCGCGGCCGGGCTTCTGTTCATCGCACAGACTGCAGCTGCCGGTTGGATAGCCTGTAGCCTAGTGATTACCGTCGGCAGTAATTTGGCGGGTTACAGCTCTCACACCTATCGGAGCGAGCTTTTCCCGACGAGCGTACGTGCGCGCGGCATAGGCTTGGTGTATTCGATCGACCGATTGACCGCAGCGTTCAACAGCTACCTCGTTGGCTTCATTCTCGTGCAAGCCGGCGTATTCGGCGTGCTGAGTTTCATCGCCGGAATGTCTGTGGTTGCAATGACCGTGGTCGCGATCTACGGGCCTCGGACGCGCGGTCTAGCCACTGAGGCGATTCGCAACGCGGCGTAGGAAGCGCTAAGACGGTGGGTCCGAGGGTGCGCCTACGGGCACTGACGGCCGCGACAGAGCGTGGGAGGAGCTTTAACCTAGGTGCAATTGGAGGTACGTATGAGATAGTGAATTGGATTTGGACATTAAGTCGTTCACCAGCCGCGACGAGCAAGAAGTCGCCGGCTACGCCGACGCCATGGAGACGGTCTTTACTTCCTGGGAAGCGATCGACCTAACAGAAAATCACGTCCGGCAACTGCACCGCGACCTTCTGAAATACTCCACCAAGGATGAGCGCCACAGAGGCGAATACAAAACTCCTTCCCAACGATGTCGCTGCATTCGACGTCGACGGAAATAACCTCGGCGTTGTGTTCCACACCACCACGCCATTCAGCACTCCCGGCCAGATGTCGGTCCTTATCGCGTGGACTGCCAAGGCGCTCAGCGACCAAGTCGTGCACCCGTTGATTATCATCGCCGTCTTCATCGTGTCGTTTCTGGCGATCCATCCTCTCCAGGATGGAAATGGACGACTCTCGCGAGTTCTCACGACGCTGCTGCTTTTGCGCAGCGGCTATGCATACGTGCCCTATAGCTCGCCAGAGAGCGTCGTCGAGCAAACCAAGGAGCGCTACTACATCGCGCTTCGGCAAACGCAAGGCACAATCAGAACGGACAAACCCGACTAGCAGCCCTGGCTGGTGTACTTTCTTGGAGTGCTAACCGAACAGAAATCGCGCCTCGAGAAAAAAATCGCACGCGAACGAATCTTGCTCGGCGATCTGCCAGAGCTATCGGTACAGATTCTTGAACTCTGCCGCGAACGCGGGCATGTCACGATCAGCGACATCGCAAAGACAACCGGCGCGAGCCGAAATACCATAAAAGATCACGTGGCGGCGCTTGTGAACAAGGCTCATCTGGTGCGCCATGGTGCGGGTCGTGGAACCTGGTACGCTCAGTCCTGATTCTCTCCAAACTCCGTAGGCCTGCGGTCTGTTGCCATGCGTTTCGAAGTCATTTCCAGGTGTGTCTCGAATTGCGTAAGTGAACAATGTAGTGTCGGTAAAAGCCGTGACTCTGTACAAACCGGTTGACTAACATCACTCGATTGAGCACTCAGCTGGGGGCTGGTCCTAGGGAGGGTGCGGGAGGCCTTCGGCTAAAACCCGCACCCTCCGAGGGTTGCTCGAGATTGCTGATATCAATGTCTTGACCGCAAAGCGAACGATTGAGCGCTTATGAATCCACAGTTTCGCGTGATCGTCTTGGTGTAGGCTGCCAAGTAGCCGTCGTGCATGGCTGCGGGAAGCAAGTCGTGCTTTAGAAATTCGCTTTTGCCCATGCGACGACGTGCAAATAAGCGGCGTGCCGACGTCAACCCGAGATCAAAACTCCGCAGATAGGACTGCGCGAGGTCGGGACGAGGAAAGTGCCAAGGGTCAGTAAGTGCGATCATCGACATGTTCTGACATATTTCAGTCAATTGACAAAATCATGTCGTAATCTGTCGATATCACATGAAACAAGTGGGTTTTGACCGGCTTCACTGGGAAACTCGCAGGCTAAACCGCCGGGGTAACAAACGGGGTAACTGAGATCATCGAATTAGTGAAACGCCCATAAAAATAGGCATTTTCGGAGTCAATTCGATGGTGAGCGGGCCCACTACTTTCCCAGATAGCCGGTTTCGAATTCCCAATCAGCCGGCACTGGATTCCCAATCAGCCGTTGATTGATTCCCAATGTGCGCGTACTGGAGCAACTCTATCTCGTCCAACGCGTTCAGCCGTGGTTTCGCAACGAACTGTCCAGGCTAGTCAAGACACCAAAGCTTCACTTCATCGATTCGGGGCTGTTGACCGCAATGCGTGGATATTCCCTGTCTCGCTTGCGTGCCGACCGAACTGTATTCGGTGCGCTGCTCGAGAGCTTCGTTTTCTCGGAACTACTCAAGCTGTCGGCGTGGACGGAAGAGCGGGTCAAGTTGTTTCACTACCGCGATCGCGACAAGCTGGAGGTCGATTTCGCTCTTGAGAACCCGGCCGGTGAAATCGTCGGTATCGAAGTGAAATCGACCGCGTCAGTCACGCGGCGTGATTTCCTGGGATTGGAACGTGTGGCTAGCGCTGCTGGATCTGCATTTATGCAGGGGATTATTTTGTACGATGGCGTTCAAACCCTCTCTTTCGCCGACAATCTTCGTGCCGTCCCCTTATCAGCGTTATGGCCCTGATGGGCGGGTGCCCGTCGTCTGGCGACTTGCCGGTATCGGCCCAGGAGCCGTCACTGGTGGTCATAGATTAGCTGATCGTTAGCAGCCGTTCGTCCGTCGCGGTACAATCAGAATATGCGTCGAATGATGAGTCAGTCTGAAGATGCCGCGGCTTCATTACTATTGACGAGACGCGAGATGCGAGCCGTGGTGGTAGGGGAATGATGGTTCTCGGGCTCGGGTTTGCGGAACAAAAGGCGTTGGCGACAGATAGTCCAAATCAACGGCAAACAGGGGACGCAAATGCAAAAGAGGATCGTGTTAATTGTGGCTCTGTTGACCGCGACCGCAATCGCGGCTGCGAGCCTTGCTCCGTTGAACATCAAGACCGGTGCGTGGCAGGTCACCATGACGAGCAGCATTAATGGTATGCCGCCGCGCACGACGAGCTATACATCATGTATTAGGTCAGAGGATCTGACGAAGTATCCATTTACCGATCCTAAGGCGAATTGCAGTTGGAACGTCGTCAGTTCAACGGCCAGTACCATGCAGGCCAATGGAACCTGTACGCCGGCGAACATGGGTACGCTGCAGTTTGTGATGCAGCTGAAGGCACTAGATGCTGAACATGTGCAAGGCACGGGACAGGTGACGGCCAACAGTCCGAATGGAGCCATAAGCGGTAACTATTCCGGTTCGGGCAAATGGATAGGCGCGCAGTGCCCCGCGACTCAGTGAGTCAATCTAGTACGAAGTAGGAGTCTGCCCAGGTTTAGCTAGGTGCGTCGGGCCCTTCTATCAAGGGTTGAAGGCCATTCGTGACGAATGCAATAGTGCGCTGCCAGTTAGCGTCGATGGCCTTTCAGATCAAGTCGATTAGGTCGCCCGAGAGCTAACATTCCCCACGTCTCAGTCGTCCCGCGCGGGTTCCTCGCGCAAGTCAACGTGGTAACCCGTTCGATCAAAGGCGAATTCAGCCTAGCCCTCTATCCAGATGTGGGCGCGCCGTCTCATTGCCCTGGCGAGCGTCCGCTTTGGCCGTCCCTCATGACCGGTTCGGGGATAGCTCTGCGCCCGCTATGGGGTCGTTTGCTGCCGGCACCATCCGCTAATTGTCTGGATTCTGGTCTCGCCGCTGCGTAGGGTCGGTCGGGATCGGGTGTCTCATGCACCCTTGGGGTTAGCTCTGGCGGATACTCAGTTTAGCCGGTACAGCCCCGGACAGGACAAGGACAATCGGGCGTCTAACCGCTTCTCCGAAGCCGACGTACCGCGTCGCACATCATCGCCAATAGTTTTGATTTAATCCGCCAATCTAGGTTGGACATCTTCCCGTTTTGAGCATGTAATCCGTCGGCACTTCGGCGAATTAAGCTCTGGCCAAATCTTCCGCAAATCTCAAAAAAAAGGGGGAAGTCTATGAAGAACGCACAGGTGTGGTATCTACTTGGATTGCTTTCACTGGGGGGCGCCGCGTGGTCGCAAGCTCAGCAGACCGGCGGCGGGACCGAGAAAGCTGTCGCGGCGCTCGAAAATCAGTGGCTTCAGTCGCAAAAGACGAATAATCCCGAGCTAGTCGCCCCGCTTCTAGCCGACAAGTTCGTGAGCACGAATAGCGATGGGAAAGTTATGAGCAAGGCCCAGATGCTGGCTGACGCGAAAGCGACCAAATGGACCAGTGCCGAATACGATAATGTGCAAGTAACGGTATTCGGTGATACAGCCATAGCGACGGGCGGGTTCACGGGTAAGGGTACCGATCCGTCGGGCAAGCCTATCGACGAACATTCGCGCTGGACTGATACATGGGTGAAGATGCCTAACGGAAAGTGGCAGTGTGTTGCATCTCAAGACTCGACTGTAAAAAAGTAAAGATCGCACGACACTCCATCTATATGGCCGCCTTCGCTTGTGGCGGCCTTACCTAAAATGACGTTCACTAACGATCGCCGAAGTTCGCTGCCAGCCGAGAAGAACCTAGGTAACTCACCGCGCCCCGATCGAGTTACCCAGAAAATTCAGTTTCGGTGTCCGGAATTTGTTGAAAACGCTGGCAGTTAGTCGCGCGCGATTGCTTTGCTGGACCCGAATTCGATTTCGCGCGACATCTTGAACATCGCACAGTGTCCGCCCCTGGCGTACCGGCATCCCACTCGGCCACGAAGGGTCATTTTTGGGCAACGAATGCGACCGCATTCGCTGCCACTGGATCGCCCGGCATTACGCACCGAGAAGTGGTGGATTGAGCGTAGGTGATTTCAGCGGCCACCACCCGCAGCTTAACAAACGCAGCACTTTAAGGTTATCGGTCTGGCTCGCGAGCAAGTCTTGCGAAAAATCGACGGGCGTCAAGCGATTGTACGCGCGGACGAGGTTAGGCTCGATATCGCCAGATTGCAGCGCTGCGCGAAGATCTGAAATTGCGGCATCAAATCTGCCGCGAAATAGCTTTACCAAGGAGGCAACACTGCCGCCGAATATAAAGGTATTCCACAGGCCGCCGGCGTTGATCAGCTTGCGTGCTCGGTGTGCGTCCGGCCTTTCGACAAATTCGTAAACCCCGGTCGGCATCAGCATGGTGTCGTGCCAGGGAACAATGTAGCCCAATTGGTCATGGGGCCCCTGCGGCAGCGCACCCAGCAGATATACCGGCCCTGGCTCGTCAGCGATCCATTCGGCCATGGTCATGAGGGAGTTCGTCATCACCTCTTCATCGTTGACAATATAGTCTGCGGGAAGGAATAAGATTGCCGTCTCCGGAGAGATGCGGCTTTCGAGCAGCAGTAGCGCGAGTAACACTTCGTATGCCGTTCCTTGGTGCTTGGGTTGAACGAAGAGATTGCGAACACCAAGCTCCCTCAATGAGCTTTGCCGCCAATGGTCGACAGGCGCTGCAATGACCGCAGCGATCCGGTCGAGTGACGTCACCGTAGCGGCGCGGCGCAGCGTAGCAGTCAAGAGATCGCGCTTGTTCAGTGCGGGCTGTTGAGCAGCACTGCGTCCGTGCGCACTCATCCTGTGTCGCTGCGGGTCTTCTCGACTTGCCAGAAGGACACACCAAGGCTCGGTCACTGGCTATTCCTCCCTCTAGTGTAAGCGGCGCACCCGACACACAAGTTTACTCCTCACCGATGTCAGGTGCATGACGACAACACCGAGGCGCAATGGCCCCATGGAGCCGAGGGACTAGAGCGCTTCGTAAAGTGCGCTTACCTGTGCTGCGATGCGCTGGATAAGCCTCAAACACGCAAATTGGATGGAATCGGATGGAAAATTGGAGGTGTCCATGAGACGCCAAAGTTCAGTGAAGTCGGCCTGAGGCCCTACTGGTTGTGCGACGGTAGAGCAGACCGATGAGAACAAAGAAAATAGTCGCACCGCCGATCAGCGCAGGGGTCGCAAAACTGTCTCCCACGAGTGCAAAGGGCTCGTTCTTGCCGGAGCCGGCGACGATGCCCGCATAGAGCACACCGAACAGGCTCTCTCCCACGATCAATCCAGTCGCCATCAGGACACCCATTCGCTTGGCGAAGGCCGGGTTGGCCGTGCGTATCGTCCAACCATCATAGAAATGGCCAATCGTCGCTCCGACACCCAAGGCGAGGCACACTCCCATGGGCAAGTAAATACCGAGGCCGATCGCCAGAGGCGGTAGCCGCATTCGATGTGCGCGGCTCAGCCCCACATCGATCGCAATCGCGATCACGCCGACCACCGCCCCGAATCCGAGCATGCGGAGGTTGAGATGGCCTCCCATTACGCCTTGCGCAAGCGCGGAAATCAGCGCCGCCTGGGGCGCTGCCAGCGCATTCGGCCCCGCACCGGGGGTGCCCGCGAATCCATAGGCATCGTTCAACAGGCCGAGCACCGGCGGGACAACCAGCGCTCCGAATATGACGCCGAAAACCAGCGCCACTTGCTGCCGCCATGGTGTCGCGCCGACGAGTTGACCGGTCTTGAGGTCCTGCAGATTGTCGTTCGAAATGGTGGCGACGCCAAACACGATGGCGGTGGCGATGAGGGCGTACGCAACCATGGCTTCGGATTGGCCGGCCTGTCTGGCGCCGCCCGCAATCACCAGCAGCATCAAGCCGGCAGCAATCACCGCGAGAATGCCGACTCCGGACACCGGACTGGTCGACGCCCCGACCAAACCGGCCATATAACCGCAGATCGACGCGATGATGATGCCCGCTACCACGATGTAGACCAGCGTTGTCGCAATCAGCGCCGCGGCATGACCCGCCAGCGGTCCGCCGGCGAGAAAGTGCCAGAGCAGCAACGCGATCAAAGCCAGCGCCGCCGCAACCACGCTCCCGACGATACCGATCGGCAAGTCGCGCTCGGCAAGAGGAAGTACATGGCCGCCATGATTTCTTGCGGTCGATGCATGGATTGCAGAGCGCAGGCCCGCAACGATGGGACCCAGAATTCTGGCGAACGTCCACAGCGCAGCGACACCGATGACGCCCGCCCCGAAAAACCGCACTTCACTGCGAAATATGGCCGTCGCCACATGCTGTGCGGTGCCGGGCAGCGCCATCGCTGCTGTCAGGATCGGCAAGAGCATCCACGAGCCGATGATGACGCCGGTGAGGATTGCAAGACCTGCCGAGATGCCGATCAGATGACCCGCGCCGATCATCGCCATCGACAGGCTGATGGAGATCCCTGTCGCCCCCGCGCCGACGCGAAAATACGCTGCCGCCTGTTCGACCACCAGCCCGGTCTTGCTGAGCGCGAAAAATGCCGCGGAAGCAAAGCCGTTGACCATCAAGACACCGAGTCCCTTGCGGCTTTCGGCATCGCCGGTACGCGAGCCGGTCCCAACGCGGAGCACTTCCGCCGCGGCAACACCTTCGGGATACGGCAAGTCGGTGTCGACAACGAGGGTGCGCCGCAGCGGCACCGAAAACATCACGCCGAGAATCCCGCCGAGACCGGTTATCGCTGTGGTGGTCCAGTAGGGAAAGCCCTGCCACCAGCCAATCATCACTAAACCCGGCAGCACAAAAATGATTGCAGCCAACGTGCCGGCAGCGCTGGCGACCGTCTGCACGATGTTATTCTCGTAAATGCTCGAGGATTTGAAGAGGCGAAGCACCACCATCGAAATGACGGCCGCCGGGATCGATGTGGCGAAGGTCAGTCCTACTTTGAGGCCGATATAGACATTGGCAGCGGTGAAGGCGAGGGTGATGACCCCACCGAGTACGATGGCGCGGAGCGTCAGTTCCCGCATGCCGTGATCGCCGAATTGGGATTGGTTCAATACTCCGAGTCCCTTGTACGATTCACGCTCTATTTTTTGCGATGCCAGTCTGACGGAAATGCCGACGGCCGGCAACTGGGGCACCGGACATTCGCGGCATGCAGTATCCTAGCCAGCCATCGATCAAAGTGATGGCGCAAACGTTCTCATTCCTGTCCCTGAGAATTCCCCAATAGGAAGTGATGGCAAATCGCGTACGCGGGAAATCGTCGGCGCTTCTTGCAATGTTGGGGTCCGCGTTTGGCAGCTGGAGCAGCTCAGCAGCGGATCCCCCCGTAGTTGTACCGATTAAATTGCTGGGCAACTTTCCTGTTGTCACTGTGAACATCGACGGGAACGATGTGCCATTGGTATTTGATTCGGGCAATTCAGGATCGGTAGCCCTGACGCAGGCGGTGATCGACCGCGTGAAAGCATTGCCCATCGGTGAAACATTCCGGGCTATGGATCCCAAAGGGAATGTCATCGAGTACCCCAAGTTCAAAATCCCTCGCCTCCAGATAGGGACCGTCGTCTTCACCGATATTATCGGCGAACTGGATGTACACGACCCATCCTACCAAGCGACTCAAGTGGGCCAGCAAGGCTTCTTGGGAACGTCCCTTTTGAAGGGATATAAGGTTGTGGTCGATTATCCGCATCGGAGAATCGTGTTGATACCGTCCGGCAGTTCGCAGGATCGGTCCGCTGGCTGCAAGGGAACGGCAGTGCCCTTTTCGCAGGCGTGGCACGGAGAGCCCGCCGTCGAGGCGGATATCGACCTGGGGCGGTTGACAGTGTGGTGGGATACCGGAACACCGACATCGATTCTAAGCAAGCGATTTACCGAGACGGCGCGATGGCATCAGTCCGGAGACACCGTCACGTCGAAGCGGCTGGCTCTTGGGGGCACCGACTTCGGCCCATTGCAGTTTGAGTTGGACGACTTGTCGTTGCCGCCTGGGTTCGACGGATTAATCGGCTACAATTTCTTTGCCCACCACGTCGTTTGCATGGATTTTCCGGGGAAGAGGGTTCTGATCCAACATTGAACCCGATTCCCGCGTCGCGCCGACAATCTCAGTGCTTGGAAGTGCGCATCACGGGGCTCGCCGACGCTTCAATAGTCGAACCGCACCCCCACTTGGTACGTCTGCCCGTAGAATTCGCGCTGAATCACCCGCTCGAACGTCCCCTGGTAGAACTTGTGCGGCGTATTGAGCAAGTTCTTGGCATTGAAGTAGGCGGTCCAATGCTCCGTGAATGCATAGGTGCTGCCGAAATCCATGGACGTGCGGGTCGCATTCCAAACGTCCCCGGATTTTTGGCTGCCGATCGAGAATAGGTCCGCGGATGTGGAATACGCGACCACTCGCAGACCCAGTCCGTACTGCTCGTAGAATGCCGCGGCGTTCCAAGTATTCTTCGAGGCCGAAGGCAGCGTTGAGAATTCGCCGGGACGAATCTCAATGCGCGAATCGACGAACGTGTAGTTTGCGCTCGCCCCGAGGCCGCTCAGGATCCCGGGCAGGTCTTTGAACCGCTGCTCCCAGTTGAACTCGGCGCCTCGAGCGTGCGCCTTGTTCACGTTGTTGAAAGTAAACAGTCTCAACGGGGTTGTCGTACCGGGGACGGTCTCGAAGCCCGTTTGGTTCGGCACGATATAATCTTTGAATTCCTTGTCGAAGACACCGAACGAGAGTATCCCGGCGCTCTGCAGATATTTTTCAATCGTCAGGTCGAAACTATTCGCCTTTGCGGGCTTTAGGTTGGGATTGCCGACTGTGACCTGACCCGAGCCGAAGTCAATGGTCTTGGACACGTTGGATTGATTGAAGCCGGGCCGGGCCAGGGTCGACGACCAGGTCGCGCGCGTGATCAGCTTCGGCGCGATTTCATATTTCCCTTGCAGGCTCGGAAACCAATTGGTGTAGTTTTTGCCCGCTGTCACTGGAGTGACTGTATCGGTCTCGAACGTGGGGTTCGTGGGGTCGAGGAAGGCCTTCTGTACTTGATACGCGTGGGACTTATCCTCGGTTCTCTCCACCCGCACACCGCCGACGAGTTCGAACGGACCGACGTTCATCTGATACTGGCCATAGAGCGCGTACACATTTTCCTTGGCATCCAGAAACTGCTGGAGGTCGCTGAGCAAATCCGGCGACAGGGCCGCACTGTCAGGTGCCGGGGCCTGCACACCCGGTCCGAAATTCGCCTGCAGAAAGCCGGGAGCGATATCGACGCCGATCGGGTACCTGTTGTTGTAGTAAGTCTCGGGGCCGCTCGAGGCGGCGGTCGACAGCAGCACGGGCGTCAGGTTTGGATAAGACAAACTGTTCGCGGTCGTGCGCTTTTTGCGGAGCCGCGCGCTCGCGCCGACCTTGAGGTCCTCCCTGTCGAAGCCTCCCCAATGCAGCGGCATGTCGAAGTTGGTGGCGAACGACAGTTCCTTGTCGAAATTGACGGCGGAGCTGTTGTTGGCACCCGTCAGCTGATATTGCGTTGGATCCAGATAGTTCGCGCCGGTAACCGTCTGGTTCGGGGTGTGCCCCGCTCCCGACAAATTGTAGGTATAGGTAATGTTCGAGTTGGCCGGCGGCATGTAGGTGTACTGGGAATTCTCGTCGTAGAACTTGTCCCAAGTGCCCTTGGTGTAACCCACTCGGTAGTCGAGCGTGTTGTCGCCGATGATGTTCTTGCCGCCGAGCACGAATACTCTGTCCCGGGAAGTTTCCCGCTCGTCGCGCAAGTTCTTGGTGATGGCGCCCGGGGCGTTGAGAGTGTCCGTAATGGTGCCGTCCGCGTTGACGACGGTGTTGCCATCGGGCTTCAAATGCAGATACGGCCGGATGTATTTTTCCGTGTAGCCCGCATCGAAACCGCGAATGTACCAACTGTTATCCGAGTTGGGCTGATAACCCAGATCGATGCCGTAGCCGTGCCGCTTGCGGTGCAGTTCGTAGTCTCGAAAATCGATACCGTTGATCGCGTCATATGGGTGGCCCGTGGGCCCCGGCGTCGCACCTCGGGCCGTGTCATCGAAGTAGGCGGGCTCTACGTCGTCGAAACCGCGCTGATCGTCGTAGTAGGTTGCCGTCAAAACCGCCGAGAACGGACGGTCGCTGTACGCCGTCACATCGGAATCAGAGGGCTTTCCCGGGCCGCCGAATCTCCCGCCCGCGGTAACGGCCACATCGATGATGCCGGTGCCGCGCAGGGGTTCATATCCCGATCCGATGTTGCCCTGAACGAAGGGGGCGCCATTCTGCGGGGCGGTCTTCGGCGTAATTTCGATGGTGCAGCCCAGAGCTTCCGCATCCTGACTCGGCAGGTTCGACTTGGTCACCGTGATGGCGCCCACCAAGCCGATGGGGATGGAATCCAGGGTGACCGCGCGATAGCCGCCGAACGGTGAAGCATTGTTGGTGGGGGGCAGACGCAAGCCGCCGAAGGTCGTGCTATTCAAGTCGGCGTCGAGGCCGCGGCAGTTGACGTAGCGCCCCTCGCCCTCGTCGGTCTCGAGTGAAATGCCGGGAATGCGCCGCACCGCCTCCGCCACGCTGACATCCGGTATCTTTCGAATTTCTTCGTACGTGGTGATGTTGACCAGGTTGGGCGCTTCGTACTGTGCTTCGCGCGCGACGGCGATGGGCGTGCGTTGGGCCAATACCGTAATGCTCTCGAGCGCGCTCATTTCGGCGCCGACCGTGATGTCCTGCTGGGTCGTTTTACCCGCTGTGACCGAAATCCTGCGCTGGATCACTCCATCGCCGCTCGGGGTCACGATCAGGGTGTATGCGCCGGGCGGCAGGTGGCTGAACGTATAGGCGCCTTGCGCATTGGTTGTTGCTTTTGCACCAGTCTCTTTGATTTGGACGGGCACCTCGGCAATGGGCTGCGAGTCGCGTGAACGCAGCACGTGGCCGGCGACATCGCCATTGTCTTCCGCCATGGCGGTCGTCGAGAAACCGCCTATTGCGAGCATGGATAGGAGGAGGAGGGCAATTTTTGGCTGTTGCACGTTAGGAGTCCCTAAGTTTTTGAAGAACTAGACACCGAAGGTGTGTCAAGAACCGTCAAGAATGCGTGAGCGATATGACAAATCGGTGACCGAAATCATGTAAATTTGTATGGGAATCGGCGCGGCCGATCTGCAGCAAAAGATTGTGAATTCTTTACAACAGGACATGCTGCGGTCACCATGCTACGGTCGCCCGGCGATGCAGCATGGATGCGGGTTGACTTGCTCGCGGGAGGTAAGCTCATGCGCACCATGAAGTCGATTTTCATCGCACCGGCCGCCGCCTTTTTGTGGCCGGTGGCTGCGCTTGCCGCGGATGCGGGCGCGAATTCCCAGCAACTGCAGGAGATCGTCGTCACCGCGCAGAAGCGCGTCGAGGACGTGCAGCGCGTACCGATCAGCGTTTCCGTTTTTGACACGGCGTCTTTCGATCGGCTCAGCATTCAGGACCTGGCCGACGTAGCCAACATGTCGCCCGGCATCGATTATCAGTCGACGGGGCCGAAAAACCTGCTAGCGATCCGCGGCATCTATTCCGGCGGCGGCGCGGCTACAACGGCCATCTATATCGACGACGTACCGGTGCAGGTGCGCGTCGGCATCGTCGGATTGATCGGTGCCACGCTTCCCAAAGTATTCGATCTTGACCGCGTGGAGGTGCTGCGCGGACCCCAGGGAACCTTGTTCGGATCGAGCGCGGAGGGTGGGGCAATCCGGTTCATCACGCCGGAGCCCAGCCTGACGCAATATAGCGGCTATTCGCGCGTCGACGCTGGCTACACCGACAACGGCGACCCGAGCTATGAGGCGGGCGCGGCATTCGGTGGACCCATCGTCTCGGACGAACTCGGCTTTCGCGTGAGCGCGTGGCATCGGCGCGACGGGGGCTACGTCGACCACTTGAGCGCGATACCCGGCGGCTACAATTCCTTCAACTCGAACTGGGGCGACAGCGACGTGGTGCGCGCCGCGCTTGCTTTCGCGCCTACAGCCACGCTCAAAATCACGCCGTCGCTGTACTACCAGCATCTATACTCGCACGATTCCTCGGGCTTCGAGCCGGCGGAGTCCAATCAGTCGCAAGACGCGTTCGTGCAGCAGTGGGGCACGCTCAACCCGCAGTACTCGAATATCGGCCGCGGCCGTTTCGTGAACCCCCTATTGCAACAAACACCGAGCACCGACACGTTCTATCTGCCGGCCGTGAAGGCCGTGCTCGATCTCGCGGCAGTGCAGGTCATCTCAAACACCGGATACCTCCACCGCAGTGATACCACCAACGAGGATTTTACGACCGCAACACCCGTGGCCTACTTCTTACCGTGGCCGCTGGTCGCGGCCGCGGCGGACCATAACATCATCAATACCTATCAAAGCGTGCTGACGGAGGACCTGCGGGTTCAGTCCGCCGACTCGAATCAACCGCTGCAGTGGACGCTCGGCTTCTCTTTTGTCCAATCGCGCCAGCGCAGCTACAACCCCGAATTCAGTCCCTACCTGCCCACCTTGGTGCCCGGAACCGTCCTGCTGCCCGGCAACTTGTCCTACATCGGCGTCGAACGCTCCACCGATGAGCAGTTGGCCCTGTACGGGCAGGCCACTTACCAGGTGACAAAACAGTGGAGTATCACTGCCGGCGCCCGCATCGCGCGGGACTCGGATGACTACAGTATTTATCAGACGGGCCCCTTCGCCGGTGGCACGAGCTACGTGGCCGGCAAACAAGGCGAAACCGTCAAGGACCCGAAGATCGGCGTGAATTTTCAATTTAACGACGACAATTTGCTCTATGTGAGCGCTGCCAAGGGCGACCGCGTCGGTGGAGTCAATGCACCCTTTCCGGTAACCGGCGCGTGCTTGACACTCCTGAATCAAATCGGCTTGAGCGGAGTTCCCCCGACCTTCAAAGGGGATTCGCTCTGGAGCTACGAGATTGGCTCCAAGAATCGGCTGTTCGACGGCCATGTAGCGCTGCAGGCAAGCGCCTTTCACATCGATTGGTCCAACGTGCAGCAAGCGGTGAGCCTGCCCCCCAGCATATGCGGGTCAACATTCACCTCAAATCTCGGCAAGGCAACCAGCAACGGCGCCGATCTACAGGTCACCGCCTTGATCGGCGGCGCTCTGGAGTTGGGCTTGGCTGTTGGTTACACCAGGGCGAAGGATTCTCAGACGCTGGCCTACGGCACCACCCAGCTCGTCACGTCGGGCCAGCAAATCAACCCCTACGCGACGCCATGGACGGTCGTGCCGTCAGCGCAGTACTCATTCATGCTCCACGATTTAAAAGCGTACCTACGCGCGGACGATGAATTCCACAGCAAAAATCCCGGGCCGTTTGCCCAGCAATACCCCAACAACATCGCTGCCGATCCCAACTTTGTCGCCAACCCGTCGACCAACGAGCTCAATGTTCACTTCGGCGCCATGTGGGATGGGTGGGACAATTCGATCTATGCGCTGAACGTATTGAACAGTCACCCGCTGCTCTACAATACGGCGCTCGAAACCGCGCAATTCGTGGGCCCAACCTACACGATTCGTCCGTTGACCGTTGGGATCAGGACCATATACCGATGGTAGGGTAAACGGATGATTCACATCGGTAGACGGGCGTGGCTGAGATCGGTCAGCCTCGCGATCGGCGGTTTGGGCGCCTCGCGCCTTCTCGGCGCGCCCTCATCATCGCCGTCCTCCGCCGGCGCAACATCACCGGCCGCTGCACCCGGCAGCGGAGTGCAACTCGCGCGGCTGTCCCTCAACGAGAATCCTTACGGGCCGTCCCCCGCCGCGGTCGCGGCCATTCAGCGCGAGTTCTCGAATCTCAGCCGCTACACGGGCGCGGAATACGACGCACTGGTCGGACTGATTGCGGCGCGGGAAGGCGTGCCCAAGGAGCAGATCATCCTCGGCGAAATTCTGGAGCCGCTGGGGACCCATCTGAGTTTGCAGGGCGGACCCGGCGGCGAATTCATCTACTCCGATCCGGGCTATACCGCGCTCATCGATTCCGCGGTAGCGGTCGGAGGCCGCGCGATCGGCGTGCCGCTCAACTCGCGCTTGGAGAACGACTTGCCGGCCATCACCGCCAAGGTGAGTGAACGCACGCGCGCCGTGTTTCTGGTGAATCCTCACAATCCGACGGGCATCGCCGGCGATACCGGGCAGCTGAAGGCCTTCGCCCGTGCGGTCTCGCGGCAGGCGCTGGTCATCGTGGATGAGGCCTATCTGGAGTTTGCCGATCACTTCACGCAACGCACCCTGGCGGACATGGTGCGCGGCAGCGAGAACGTCATCGTCTTTCGCACTTTCGCCAAAGTCTATGGATTGGCGGGACTCGAGATCGGTTATGGGCTCGTTCCGAAACCGATCGCCAAGGCGCTGAACGCCCAGGGATTGAACAATCCGCATTTGTTCAATCGGCTGGCAGTTGTCGCCGCGGCCGCCAGTTTGCAGGATACGAGCTACGTCGCCGGAGTCACGCGGCAGGTGGCTCAGGAACGCGAGAAATGGTTCCGGATGCTTCGCGGCTTGAAATTGAATTTCACTCCGTCCAGCGGCAACTTTGTATTCTTCGAGACCGGCGTCCCGCACGCTGATTTCGCGGCGGCCCTATTGAAAGACGGTGTTGAGATCGGCCGCGCCTTTCCGCCATATGATCTCTGGGCGAGGGTATCGATCGGACTTCCCGAAGAGAACGCCGCCGCGCACGCTGCCGTTCGTAAATTGCTGCTCAAAGGCTCAGGGTGAGCTTCCGGAACGGATGGTGGCGGGCGCTGTACTGATTTGCTTGCGGCTACTGTGGTTTGAAGACGAGCACTTTCGCGGTCGTCCAGCCCAGATGAGGCACCATCACGAATAGTCGATCGAGTTCGGGCGAGAAGAGAGCGGTTCTCGCCATCACCGCGGTATCCACGGGCTCGAGGGCCCGATAGCTTCCATCCGATTGACGCTCATAGGTGAATACCTCGCCGACGCCGGCCGAGGCATAGATCCTGTGCCTCGGCGAATCGTAAAACATGGAATCGACCCAGCTGCCGATGGGGAGCCTTTGCAGTTCCTTGCCCGACCGCGTGTCAACGACGACGATGCTTCCGCGCACATCGCCGTCATTGCAACCGACGTACAGCCAATGGTGCTCGGCGTCGAGCGCGAAGGCCTCGTTCCTGCGGCTCTTGGTGATCGGCCACATTGCGATTACCGCCCGTTTCTCAAGATCGACGACGGCGATGGCATTCTTTTCCGGAAGATTGACGTACAGCCTGTCCGTCGCCGGGTCCACGACCATCGCTTCGAGACCGGGTGCTTCGACGCGGACGTCTCCGATTTTCGCCTCGCGTACCGTATCGATGATCGAGATCAGCGAATATTCTTTCCCGGCTTCGGCGCCTCCGTTGCTCACGTACAGATAGCCGGTCTTTGCATCGTAGCCAATCCCATCCGCGTCGACCTGGAGCTTGATTGACTTGATTTCGCGATAGGCGGTTGCGTCGAAGATCCTGAGGGCGCCATCGCCGTCGGTGACAAAGAGTCGGTTCCGGTCCCGGCGGTACAGGATTGCGTGCGGGTTGCCGAAGCCTTTGATCGTTCGAATCACTTTACCCGCCGCAAGGTCCAGCACGTCGATCGCCTTGTTGGCCTGCGGAGTGGTAAATAGCCGCCGCCCCTCGACATCGAGCGCCATGTGATCGGCATACGGGCCCGCCGGAACTTCCGGCATCTCGATCGCTTGTACCAGGGCAAGCGGTTGTTGCGCCGAGGCAGAGATTCCAGCGAGCAGACCCAACACCAGCACATAGAAACGGTTATTCACTGCGGGTTGCCGAAGCACCCCATTTCGTCACCAATGCTGCTGCTTGGGCAAATCATCGTTGATTGAATAATAGTCGGACTTGTCGGCGACAAATATGTGCTCCTCCACCGCGAGGTTGGTCGGAGTATCGAGGGTGCCGGCTGTAATGCTGATGGCATCGCGTCCGACTTGCTTCCAAAACAGATTGCCGCCGCAGATGCCGCAGAATCCCCGCTCCGCGGTGTCCGACGATTTATACCAGCGCAAGGGATCAGAACTCGTCAATTCGATATTTGCCGATGGCGCGCTCGTCATGGCCGCATAGTGTCCGCTCGTCCGGCGGCACTGCGAGCAATGGCACGCAATGACCCCGCGCAATGCGCCGCGAATCCGATAGCGGACGCCCCCGCACAAGCATCCCCCGGAATGGGTCGGTTCTGGTTCCGTCACCTTTGCTCTCCCGCAGATGTGGTTCCGGCACGTGCCCGTGATCGTGCGCAGAACATGGGAAAAAGTCTGCGTATCGGACCAACACGTACTGCATCTCCGCAGTCTATATTACCCCGTTGAGAGGTGAGCTTGAGCAGCGTTGGGCTTACCAACGGCATTCGCCGGGCGGTACGCTCAGCCGCCGTGCTTCAGCAGCGGCCCCGACAGGCGGGAGATAGTCAGTGACGTGGATGCCCCACGGCGGCGAAGGTGGGCGTGCGGCCGAGTGACGACGGCACGCAGAAGCTCGGTGACGGCACGCGGCGCAAATTCACACCACTCGATGCCGAATTCGTGTTTGTACCGGCGCGCCACGTAGGCCTCCACGATCGGGGACTCGTGCTTCGGCCACAGCGGTGAATCGAGGGCAACCTGGATTCGGGACAGCACCCGCGCCTCGAACTCCGCCTTGACCAGTGCGCCGCTGACACTGAGGTCAGCAAGCCGGCCATCCCGCACCGAGAACCGATGCGCGATTACCCGGACCGGAAAATCAACCCGCACGCGCTCGCCCCATCGATGTTCCATCCAATAATAGTTTCACAGGCGGATGGGTGCCCCCATCGGACAAACACCGAATTCGGCTGCGATAATTCTTACAAGCGGTGGCCGCTGTTATGATTGCACTGGCGGTACCCGGCCGGATTTGGCCGGCGGGCGAGACTTGCCGAGCGTTATGCCTGATCCATCAGTCAGCATGCCAAGGACAGAATTTGTACTTACCCACCTATTTCAAAGAATCACGCACCGAAGTGATGCACACGCTGATGCGTGCCCGCCCGCTGGCGGCTCTGGTGACGCTGTCCGATACGGGGCTCATTGCAAACCACATGCCCGTCGAGACGCTGCCCGAGCCCCTTCCGCATGGGATGCTGCGGGGTCACATAGCGCGGGCCAATCCCCTATGGCGGACGTATCGAGCCGACTCCGAGGCGCTGGCGATTTTTCAGGGACCGCAGGCTTACATCTCGCCCTCATTCTATTCAACCAAGCAGGAGACGGGCGAAGTGGTTCCGACGTGGGACTACGCGGTGGTCCACGCGCGCGGCACCTTGCGATTCGTGCAAGACAGCGCTTGGTTGCGGGCCTTGGTGTCGCGGCTGACCGACGCGCATGAGGCGTCGCGGCAGATGCCCTGGAAAATCGACGACGCGCCGCCCCCCTATATTGAGAAAATGCTGTCTCTGATCGTTGGATTCGAGTTCTCGATCGCGAGTTTGACGGGCAAATGGAAGCTCAGCCAGAATCACCCTGCCGCCAACCGACAGGGGGTGGTGAAGGGTTTGCGCGACGCTGGCGGTGCGGAGTCATTGGAAGTAGCGGAGATGCTGTCGTCATTGGAAGATGAGCGACAGGATGAGCCGCACGATTGACCCCGGCGCGTAGGATGCCGCGGTCCCTTGCATGAACGTCATTCAGACCGAACGTTTGGTGCTGCGCCATCTCGATCTTGACGATGACGCCTTCATACTGGAGTTGGTGAACGAATCCGCGTTCCTGCGATTCATCGGCGACAAAGGGGGAAGAACCTTAGGCGACGCCCGCGAGTACATGCTGAAGGGTCCCATCGACAGTTATGGGCGGCATGGTTTCGGCTTGTACGCGACCTGTCTGCTCGACGGCACGCCGGCCGGGATTTGCGGATTGGTCAAGCGCGACGGTCTCGCGGATGTGGACGTGGGGTTCGCGTTCCTGTCGCGGCACTGTTCGAAGGGGTATGCGACCGAATCCGCGGCGGCGGTTTTGGCCCATGCCAGGCAGGCATTGCGATTGCAGCGCATCGTCGCCATCACGTCGGCCGAGAATTCGGGTTCGATTGCCGTACTCGAAAAAATTGGACTCAAGTTCGAGCGGATGATCAGACTCGCGGAGCACGGCCCAGAACTCAAATTGTTTGGACCCGCCCAATCCGGGAATCGACCATGAACAATTCTATAGCTGGGGGGCTCGGGCTCATTTATGTAGTGTCGGAGATCGGCCTTATGCTCAAGAAGCGGGCCAAGGTTGAAGAAGCGCGCGACGAGGATCGGGGTTCCCTCTCGCTGCTTTGGATCGTGATCCTCGCGAGCGTCACCTTGGCCTTCAATGCCGCGTATGCGCTTCCGGCGGCCGGCATGGGTGAGGTTCCTACATTGCGTTTTCTGGGCATCGTGATATTCGCGGCCGGCCTCGCGATCCGTTGGTACGCCATCGTCCACCTCGGGCGCTTCTTCACCGTCAATGTCGCGATCGCGGCGAGGCATCGGCTGATCGATACGGGGCCCTATCGGTTTGTCCGGCACCCTTCATACACTGGTGCTTTAATGGCGTTCTTAGGTTTGGCGTTGTGCCTCGCCAACTGGGCGTCGCTGGTGATCCTCCTCGTTCCGGTTTTTTTGGTATTTTTGCGGCGTATGCACGTCGAGGAAGGGGCGCTTCTGCAGGCCTTTGGAAATCAGTACCGAGATTACATGCGCCGCACCAAGCGCTTGATTCCGGCCGTTTATTGAACGTTTCGCGGAGTTTGCCAATGCATCCCTTTCCTCATCGCTATGTCGTCAATGCGGCCGTGCGCCCCGTTGGAGACGTGCCGCTGTCCACGGACGGCGTCAGAATCATCGAATCAGCGCCCCCCAAGGAATTCGACGGTCCCGGCAATCAATGGTCCCCGGAGGGCCTATTGACCGCGGCCGTGGCCGATTGCTTCGTGTTGAGCTTCCGGGCGATTGCGGCGGCGTCGAAATACGCGTGGGTCAGCCTCGAGGCGCGCACCGAAGGCACGCTGGATCGCGTCGACGGCAAGATGCGCTTCACCCGGTTCGACACGCACGCCAAACTCCATGCGCCTGAGGGCGCGGATATCGAACGCGCGAAGAAGCTGCTGGAAAAGGCCGAACTCACCTGCCTGGTTGCCAACTCGCTCAGCAGCGAACGCCACCTGACCGTCGAGGTCGTTACAGGCTAGGCACCGCGATGTTGAGCGGGTCGCATGGGCTTGGGGGGATGGGCAGCGTCAAGGCAACGAAGAGGCAGTTGCCTTGACGCTGCCCATCCCCCCGAGCCCTTCACGCTGGGCCGCTCAGTCGTCCATGAGGAAGCTGCGAAGCTGCTCGCTGCGGCTGGGGTGCCGCAACTTGCGCAGCGCCTTGGCTTCGATTTGCCGGATCCGTTCGCGGGTCACGTCGAACTGCTTGCCCACTTCTTCGAGGGTGTGATCCGTATTCATGTCGATGCCGAATCGCATGCGCAGAACTTTCGCCTCGCGCGGCGTGAGCTGCGCCAGTACCGAGTGCGTGGTTTCACGCAGGGACTCGGTGGTCGCCGAGTCGATGGGCGAAGAGACCGACGTATCCTCGATGAAGTCGCCCAAGTGCGAATCCTCGTCGTCGCCGATCGGCGTCTCCATGGAGATCGGCTCTTTGGCGATCTTGAGGACCTTGCGTACCTTGTCTTCCGGCATTTCCATGCGCACCGCCAGCTCTTCCGGCGTGGGTTCGCGGCCCATTTCCTGGAGCATCTGCCGGGAGATGCGATTCAGCTTGTTGATCGTTTCGATCATGTGCACCGGAATACGGATGGTGCGGGCTTGGTCGGCAATGGAGCGCGTGATGGCCTGGCGAATCC
>Ga0073928_10000978_pt1 | contig 58602 bp, 90 predicted proteins | sample PaiPotPPA55metaG_FD_76969 | JGI IMG/M metagenome (GOLD analysis project Ga0073928, IMG submission 76969) | Iron sulfur acid spring bacterial and archeal communities from Banff, Canada, to study Microbial Dark Matter (Phase II) - Paint Pots PPA... ... | reverse complement strand
GTCAACAAGCTGCTTGAAGTTATTCTCCATGAGAGTGTTCAAGCGTGGCATGACATCTTCCGTTGCAGGAAGCGGCTTAGGGGCGAACTCCGCAGCCTTACGGTCGAACTGAGCTTTGATATAGTCTGGAGAAAGCTTGTCAGTAGGAACAGAGATAGTAACGTCTTTACGACCAAGGAGAGCTTCAGGTGCATCAAAATGCGAAAGACCAAGCTGGTCAGAACCTTTCCAAACCCCTCCAAGGTCTTCTACCATTTTGCGATTCGCAGTTTCCTCAGGGGCAACGCCAGCAGACGGTGCAGGGGATTGCTCCTCTATCCTTTGAGCAATTTCTTGATGCTCAGGGGCAAGGGATTCCAAATTATTCTGGATGGGTTCTGGAGCAATTTCTGGACCCACCTTGGGGGCAAGTACGTTGGGTTGCTTCTCAGTTATAGCTGCTCGACTGTCTGGGCGCTGCAAAACATCCCGCTGTTCAATAGAAGCTTGCATAGCCTGACGAGCATAAGCCTTTTCATCAGCAGGCACACCGGGACTATCCAACACTCTTTGCATCCGGGCAATCTCACCTGAATGGGCTTGGATGTCAGCTTCCTTAGAGATTGCAGGAGGCTGGTCAACTAACTGAACAGCGCTTGTACCAGCTCCTCTTGGAACAACAGGAGGCTGCGTGGGTTCAGGAGTTGGGGCAACCATATCCCGTGCCATCCGTGAACGGTCAAGAGTTATAGCTGGGTCAACGGCCATAGGCGTTGCATGAGTCGCCCCAGATGCCATAAGCGTAGTCATGGCACTAGACTGAAGTACATTCTGTAGGTTCTCAGGAGTTGGATTCTTTTGGTAATTCTGATATTGTTGGTAAGTGTGGGTGCCAGAGTCTACAGCATATGCGCCTGCAATAGCCGGGCCAGCAGCACCACCAGTAGCGATAGTCAAGAACTCACCAGCCACACCAGCCGGGGATTGAAGATAATCACCTAACCCAGCACCAGTGGTCAAAGCAATACGCTTAGCGTCAGCAGTCATACCCGCAGTTCCACCTTGAACGGGTGGGGCAATAGCCGCACGCATCTTGGCAGCGCTTTCGGACAACGAAGGAATCCCAAAGAGAGTCTTGCCAATAGGCTGATTCAATACTTGGTCAGCCGTGGCAAGAGCATGAGGAATCATCTCACCAGTAATCCTATCCTCTATCTGGTCAAAATTGATACCGGAAGGTGAGGACCCTTTCTGAGGTGGGGCTAGGTCAGTGAGTCTTTTAAGAGGTACGAACCCTGTCTGCTGGGGTGTAGAAACAGGAGCAGCCCCCTGTTGAGAGGGGGGAATGGGTTGGCCCGATTGGGTCATCCACTTTTCAGGCTTATATCTTAGCTCGTATAGAGACTGCTTCGCATCATCGCCCATCCATGAGAGTTTATTCACCCGCTGGACGAAATCGCCTTGGTCTTTGGCTTGATGAAACGTATCCCACATCTGCTGACGCTGGTCATCAGTCAAAGTGGTAGACTGCTGCAAAGTTGTCTTGAGATAATCAGATTGCTGCGGTGATTGAGGCAAGAGCCACCTTTAATGGGTCGTTGACTTACTTAGGCTGCCAGCTAGAACCACTGTTACCATTCGCAGCAGGAGCTTGCGATTTAGCGTGGTAGTTCTTACTCACATCAAAAGGAACACCTGCTTCGGGGTCTCCAGACTTCATATATGCGGCGAAGTTCTGACTGGTCCCGCCAACCTTTATTGCATAGTCATCTTGAGCTTGCGAGAAACGCTTAGCTTGTGTCCGAATGTCTCCGCCAGCAAGAATGTCGCTCTGAGACCATTCATCAAACTTCGGGGCAGCAGGAAGAGTCTTTTGTAGCAATGCTCGCTGGTCAGAAATGAACGCTGCTTTATCACTAGCAGCATGTGGAGCGCCTTGTTCAGCTCCAGTCTTACCACCTGCAATACCGCTGGTCAAGTTAATAAAATTGTCTCTGTCAGTTGAAGCCTCAGCCCTTACAGCAGGGTCAGGGTCATTCAACCTTCGTAGAATACCAGACTGAGTGAAGTCTCGGTTAGGGTCACCGGGCTTAGTCTTTGTAACTGGAGCACCCGGAATGGGAACAATTCTAAGCTGTCTCCCAGTTGCAGAATCATACTCTGGCTGAAGCATCTGATTTGGATTATTCGGGTCCATGACAGGAGGCCCGAAGTGAGTCTTGGGTTCATTCGCTCTACCAGCTTGCGCAGTCGCAAGGTCAGACTTAGCTCCTGAGTAGTAATCAGACATAGCTTGATTACGCCCAACCTCAGAGTTTTGATAGCGCATCTGAGAAAGATGCTGAAGCAATTGAAGTTCAGGGGCCATCAACTCACCCGGTGCTCTGGCGAGATTCAACTGTTGCTGAATACCAGCCTCACGGGGAGTTAAAGCCATCTGCGCGGCAATACGAATAGAGTCAGCAGGAGTTGCACCCGGCTGAGCCTTTGACGCTGCGAGAAGCAAATTGCTAAAGACATGAGCGGCTGTCGGGTGATTCTGAGCAAAGTCAGAATTCCCAAACACAGGATTGCCACCAAAAATCTGCTGTGCCCTTTGCTGATACGGAGCGAGCATAGATTGGTACTGTGCCATCATGTCATTGTTATTCGGCTGAGCCGACGGTGTTTGTGGAGCGACTGCAAATTGAGTGCTAGGTGCTTGGTCAGAGAAATTAGGTGGTGTCCACATTTACATGCCCCACACGTTGTTAGCGTAATTCGTTCCACCAGTGCCACCATAACTTGAGCCACCAGTGATGTTAGAAATGTTATCCATGTCATTCATTGAATTGTCCGCCATGCTACTATCACCAAAGTTGACATCGGGTGGACCCTGTTGAGGGCCATACATCTCTCCAGCATTACCCGGAGTCATAGTCCCAGGTTGAAGCATTTTACCTAAGCTCTGTCCTGCCTTCATACCTGCGGGACCCCCAAGGAAAGCACCCCCTACGGCTAACCCAGCCCCGATTAGCGGGCCAGCCCAAGTCCCCGCACCGTAAGTTGATTGAACCTGTGTGCCACCAGTTTGCAGTGGCCTGTAGTTCATCGCCGCACCAATGGCTTGGTTGCGAAGTTGTGCGCCGCCAAGCAAGAGGTTTTGGTTGAACTGTCCACCAATGGTTGCCTGACTTCGGGAGTAGGCCGCTCCATTTGAGCCACCACCTGATGCAGCCGGGAGTCCACGGGAGAATCCCCCGATAGCGCCCTGACCAAATCCACGTAGTCCAAGCATCAACTGGCTACCATTTGGATTGCTAATTTGATTCCCAATAGCCTGTGTCGCTGGTCCTTGTAGACTCTCGTAGGTGCCGAGAGAGCCGGGAGCATATGAATTGGTTGATGTGGTAGTATTCTTGGTAGACATTAGACGTAACTCCCAAGGCCACTATTCCCACTAGTTTGCGTCGAACCAGTCTGAAGCGGCTGATATTGTGAGGCAGCAATCGCCGAACTCTGAGAAAGCTGACCTGCTTGAAGCAATAGACTAGAGAGGTTCCCGGCCTGTGCTTGGCGAGTGGCATTGCCTGCGTTAAGAATTTGTCGTTGGAACAATGGGGAATTCGGATTGATACCCCGTGCGCTCATGCTATATGCAGTCTCAGAAGTAGGAGATTGATTGAACGTACTTGTGTTACCCTGAGCTAGCTGTGCGTTACCTTGCATAGCCGTCCAAGGGTCATTGATGTTGTTCTGCAATCCTGATTGAATCTTGGATTGCAACCCTTGATAACCCTGCATTGCTATAGGGTCAAAGGTCGCCGTTGTTTGCGTCTTGCGCTTGGTGGACATTGAACTCTCTAAAGATTCATTTTGAGACGAAGCTCTGGTGCCTTTGAAACTACTTCTGCCCCCCAATTTTTCATCACGTTCACAGCATCTTCTTGGTCAGCGAGAATGTTAAAGTAGTACGATGCAAAGCCCTTCGTTGAGAGATAGGTTTCAATATCTCGCATGAAGAACAACTTGAGTCGGTCGGTGAACTCTTTAGGAAAGTAAACAGGATCTACTTCAACGGGGCAACGAACCACAGCTAGTGCAGTCCCGGCTTGCGTATCGAGAGCGAGAATGACACAGGATGCGTCAAGGTCGCTGGTTTCCCTAATCCCTTCAATCTCTTCCGGCGTTGCTAATCTCAAGCGTTGCATAATCCCTCCTATTTTATCCAGCCCTTATGATTTGCGAATGCATGTATAGCGGCGACTACTGGGATAACAGCTACAGTCTGGATACGACCCCATAGTCTGTCGCTATCAGAATCCTTAACTAACTGCTCTACCTTAGTCTGTTGCTGACCTTTGAACTCCCTGAAGTCACCATGTAGTGAGTCAAGTTTATCCTTGGTATCAGTAACAGCTTCCAACAGTATTGTGAACTGGTCATTATCCATTTTATAGGCCTTAGAAGTATCGTGGAAGTGTAATGGAAGGAGTCCCTGTCCCACCACCAACACCGGGGTTCCAAACGAAAGAGAAGTAATCAACAAGCATCATCATATTGTTCGCGGTTGGTGCGGCTGTATCATCGTTGCCCATCGCAAAGATTGGCGTCAGACTTGGATACCCAGCCATTGTAATTGCTTGATTGGACCCAGCAACGGTCGAACCGTTCAAGTCGAAAGTAATAACACCATCGGTTGAACTTGCTAGAATCTGTGTACCGTTCAGTGCAGTTTGTGCGCCAGTGTATCCAGCAACCGTAACTGAGCTACCAGTGTTCCACGGAGACTGTGCATTGGTTGCGGAAGTAGACCAACTCATGTGTCCCATGTTATTCTGCAAGCTACCCGTTGCACTCACACTGACTGTCTGCATCGGTATTGCGGCTGTTAAAGTATTCAACGAGCTTCCATCAAGAGTGAGAGTTATCATCCCGGCTGCGTTGCAAAGAATATCCAGACGGTGAATCTGACCCGGTATAGGAGCGACGTTGGTTACCTTCTTCGTACCTTGAGTATTGTTTCGCCCAACCGTATTAAAAGTTTGATTGGAAACAACTTCAAGTGTGTAGAATGAATCGTTAATACTTGGGGCTGACGTGCTTGTATCAAAACGAATACCGATGAATGTGTTTGGACGAGAGATAGGGTCGGTAGTCAACTGATAGAACGAAGGGTCAGTTAAGCCAATGTATATAGCCTTTTGTGCAGTACTAAAGGCACCAAGGCTAGTCAAATCTCCTTCAACTTTCCAAATGAAGGACATTGCCCAATTTGGTCGCTCTCCAAGAGCAAAAGAGTTCTGAAGGTGGTTGTTATTGGTTAGCGGGCCGGAGCTGTTGAAGGTTAGCCAACCAGCGTCTTGTGCAACGTTGTTATTGCTCCAACCATATAATCCAACACTAGGGGGCTGTCCACCCAAGTAACCAACGGAGTCTGCACCAACCACTCCTGTCAAGGCCCAACCTAATTCACCAATCGCTACAACAGGATTAGTTGAGGAAGCGAACGTACCAGCCATAGCCCCATGAAAGTCATCGCGCCAGCTAACATATGACGGGTCAGATTCCCACGGCGAAGTCCCGTGAATCAAACCATCACCAGTCGAAACGGCTGAGATAACGGTATGGCCAACAGGGTCAGTCGTGATAGTGATACCTGTTCCAGCAATCAAGTTCAACACATTCTGCATGTTGTTGCTGACGTTGTTTGTCAGGAACGAAGGCAGGTTAGTCTTGAGAGGAACGGGAATCTTCAGACTGTTCAACTGCTGTTCTATGCCATCTGCCCACTTGTTGAGTACAGCCGGGTCATTATATTGAGTGAGTTTTAACGGCATTAGATTCTCGCAAGTGGTACGACTTCAAGACTGTATGAACCAAGAATTACATCGCTAGGCAAGCTTACTCCAGTTGATGTCGTACTCCAAGTGAGTCTATAGTATCTTGACGTTGTGACTGTTCCAGCAGTAGGCGTCTTTAATTGACCAAAGAGATTGGGAATCAATTGAGCGTTAGTGACGGCTGCAACAGGTGTGAGAAAGCCATTAGCATCTTGCGAGGCTCCTTCCAAGGTCACCGTGATATTTGGGTCAGTACTATACGTCTCAATTTCATTGATGAGCTTGCGCAGCATCGGGTCGCCCAAATCCAACCATGTAGTTTGAATGGTAGATGTGATACCTTGAGCTGTGGACTCTGTGGCTCTATCCTGAGATGTCGTCGGGTCAAACACTCGAATGTAGCCATTGGAATCGCAGAAGATGATTCTGGATGTTCCACCAAGACTGATATAGTACAATCCGCACAGCGCTAGGTCCGCTGCTTGCCAGATGAACCATTTCTTCATACGCATGTCATAAACACACATGGTATCAGGAATGGTATTTATCCCTGTTGGGATGGCAAGAATGTAGAAGCCATAGGGTCCATAGCTACCAAATGTTGCCCACGCTGAATCGACCGCGCTGATGTTAATGCTGCTCAAGATGTTCTGGATTGGCGTACCGATATCTTTGTACGTGTTGAAGTCCGAGAGAATGACTCGGAAATCAGGCGTCAACCACATCGTTCCGACAGGAGTTCCTTCAATAAATACGGTCTGCCAAACGTCTTGATTCACAACACCTACTTCAGCAAAGATGACTTGAGGTAGAGAGAAGTTCGCGGGGCTATCACCTTGAATCCGTCGAATGGTACGGTCAGTTCCAATATAGAGAACTTGACCATCCGAATACAAACCTGTGACTGCTTCAGCGTCCTCAGATATGTCTAGCACATTGAAGCTCGGCCAATCCTCTTCATAGCGACCTGCGATAATACCTGAAGGGGTGGTCAAGTCAGTCGTGTTCTTAGAGAACTGAACTTCCGAACCAACAGCCATCCAAATTCGGCCAAGATGCTTAATGGGAAACTTACCATTTGCGGGTGGCGGAGTGTTGTCAAATACACCGAACTCATTGCCAGCCGAGTCAGTAAAGCCATAGATTGCTGAGAGCAAGAGCACTTGTTCAGGCGTACCGTCAAGATAGGAAGTCGTACCGTTAGGTAATGAGGTGACGTAGTACAGAATGCTTGGGTCACCACCATCAGCCGTGGCGAGAATGTAAACAGTATCTACCTGTGGGTCGGCGGAGATGGGAATATTTGTAAGAGGAATTGCCCCACCATCAATGGGTCCTGTACTTGCTGACACGGGAGACAGGTCACTGAAGTTGCCTGTGACGCTGTTGTTAAACACCGCATAGTAAGTACGGCCAGAGTAAATGGTGATAGGCCCAGTTCCAGTCGTGGTTCCAATAATCTGAATCTGGTAAACGAACTGTCCCATGTGGTCATGGCTATCACAAAATGCCATAACCTGCACATCAGCTATGTTCTGTCCATTCGCAAGGAAGATGGTATCCCATTGTTGTGGTCTGGCACCTTGGTTGTAAATTTGGGTCCAAGTGTTGCCACCATCAAGAGAGTACCAAATACCCGCGCTGCGCAATGTCGTCTGGCTACCGTTGCTGAGTGTTTGAGGAACCTCAGAGTTAATCTGAAGTTGAAGTCCACTTAGAGTCTGTGCAGGTGCAGCGAATACATAAACGATACCACCATAGCTATGATTACCTGGGTCTTCATAGTAAGCGTAAAACGCCTGATTGACTACACCAAGTGTAGGAGCAGTAGGGTTAACATAGGGATTAGCTGTCGTATCGGCAAACGTAAAGTTATACGCTTGCTCCATGTTGTTTTCAAACGCGCCAATATGCTGGAAGGGTCCCCAACCGTTGAGCAAGACATGAGGTGAAAGCGCGTTGCTGGTGCTAAGTGCGTATGTCCCACCAGTCTCAGCGACGCCACCAGAATTGATGACGGTTACAGTTGTAGCTGTTGAGCTAACAACTTGAAAGGTTCCATTGTTACCCGCACTGGTAAAGCCTGAAATCGTGACCCATGACGAAGCAACAATGCCACCTAAGTTAGTGCCATCATAAGTTGTATCCCCAGCAGATGACGTTTGTGCATCGGTAATGACATAGGATTTAGCGCCACCGCCTGTAGCTGTACCAACAGCAATCGCGGTCGTTGGAGCGTCAATACCCCATTCTTCTAGTCCAATGTCAGTGTTCCACTTGTAAAGGTCAGCCTCAACCCCATCTTCAAAGTAAGCATAGTCGCGTGAGTTGACCATGCGCGGATTGTAAGCACCGTTACTTGGAGCGAATATCTGAGCGAGGTTCCCGTTCTGGTCCCAATACCCCACGTTATTCGTGAGAGAGTTCAGGTTGCCAGTTCCATCCGCTACAGTCGCTATAAGAGTTTGAAAGCCGTCACCTTCACTATCAAAGAGATAGAGGTGCTCAGCCTTTATGGTTGGATTAGCCATTTAGAGAATCGCTAGTTGGAGTCGCCCCAAAGTCTTGAACTGGTAAGAAGAGTCTGTATCCCCACCGACGCAGCAAGGACCCACCTATAGGTGGGAGCAGATTTAGCATTTGAAGCATCATATCTGCGTTCTGGCTCGGTGGCAATGTCCAGTTATCTACTCCGGCTTCAAGCCACGTCTCGCGGGAGTAGCGATAATTCTGGTCATCTTGAGAATCTAACGGGGTCATCCTTGCTTCAGACATTAGGTATTAGTCGCTGGCATGATACCGAGATTTTGTAGATTGACATAAGTAGCCGGGTCAGGCCGAATGAAGCTCTGGTCGGGGAATAGGTTCTTGTCCCAAACCATCTGAGTCAGGCCAGCTTTGAAAAGTTGCTGACAGGCTTGCGCTTGGTCATAGCGTTCGAGCAGCTTCCATGCAAGGGCACTGACGCCGTTGATAACCACATCAAAGTAGTCATCAGGAATCTGGATTAGCTGGTCAACCTCAGTGATGGTGACGCGAGCTTTGAAATACCGGAACTGCATCACATATCCACCAATCGGAGTGATGTTATTCGTTTGTGGAACACCAACACCAGTCGTAGTGATACCAGTGTTAGGTTCCTGATAGGGTGCGCCTAGTTCAATAGGGCTGACGTTTTGAAGGGTCTCACTACCTTCTTGCGCACCAATGTAGACGTTGTAGCTAGAGTAGATGACCCCAGTGGTCGTCTCATTGAAGGGTAAGGTTGGTGAGGCTACAGCAACAACTTGGTTGGCCGGGATGGTGCGTTCGACGGAGATAATGGAGCCATTGCTTTCAAGGCCCGAAGAGTCTACGAACGTCAGAACAACGTAATAGCTCCGCAATGGGAGCGCCCCTCCAGCCACAGAGGTTACGACAGGGGATGATGGCACAGGTTGGTAAGTGCTAATGTTGTCAGCAGCGGGATACAGATGAATAATATTAGGGTCGTTGTGGTCTTGCCAATAGTCACTAGGCCGACCTTGACGATTCTGCCCGCTCTTGTAATTGAACTGGTTACCAATAGGGCTAGCTCCGAGACTGTATATGTCTCTGCCATTAGACACATCACGGAATGAATTCTTCTGGATGCGGTCAACGTCAATCAAGCCGAGTCCCGTATCAACCATCCCAATTGGACCCGCGTTCTTCGGGCCAATCCAATAGTCTGTCTGACCTTTCGCTGTAAGAAAGAACTGCGTCTCACTCTTCAAGAAATCCCATCGAGAGAACCGCAGCATCTCCTTGGAAATACGATTGGTGTAGTCAATCAGAATGGGCAGTCCCGCTGCGCCTTGGCTAGCAAGGAGCTGATTGCGAACGTCCTGCGATACCGCGTTGATAACATCTTGAACCTGAGAGTAAGTGTTGCCTGCCATTTATGAACCTGTCCCACCTGTAGTGGGTCCTTGTGTAGAGCTAGAGTCGGGCCACTTCTGTTGGGCTGCACCGTGCGCTGCTAGGAACCCGTACATAGCGTAGATAGAGTTTGTGTAGTTGGGTCCCAAGTCTATGTGCTTGATGAAATGAAAAGCACTCGTTGACACGAACACGCCAAGAGCTATAGGGATGTGCGCATCATTAGTAATCTTGTTCCAGATGTTTTGAAAGTTCATATACCTGCCGCATGTCCACCTATGATACCTGTAATCACTCCTGCGATAAACCACTTGAACTTGCTCTTGCGAGCCTGAGCCTTTACAGCCTTGAGAGTCGTGGCATCCGCAGCTAACTGCGCTTTGCAAGTAGTGACATCGCTGGCATGAGCAGATGTTTCAAGTTGTAAAGACTGTTGAAGATTGCTTACCGTTGTGGACTGACTTTGAACTTCACTAGTAAGTACGGTATTCTGTTGAAGGACGATAGGATAGTCCGTAACAATGCTATCATCTTTGCGAAGTATCTCAACGTCAGTCAAACTGCCACCCAACTTCGCTTCCAAATCCTTTTGGACTTCAGCGGGAGGAAGCTCTTTCACTTGTGTTTGAGCAGCGGTGCGTTGAGAGGCCAAAGCTACAAACTGAGTTTGAAGAGTCTTGTACTGAGCCTGCAAGACTTCATTCTGTTGTTCTAAGTCACTTAACTCTTTGGTAGTTGCGGCTTGGAGTTGAGAATTCTGCTGGGCGAGAGCCGTGGCCTTTGCTTCGGCCAAAGAAGCGGCAGCGGTAGCAATATCCGCTCGTTTAGAATCATACAAGAACACTCCGCCAATAAGCGATAGGGCAAGCGCACCAATCAAAACTAGATGGCTTACACCGAAGGCAAATACTTTCTTAGCAGAGGCTTCCAATGTTTGAAGTTCCGACATGTAGATTTCCCTCCTGTTGTGACCCGTACACTGGTATGCTGTAGGGCTGCATAAATACTGGTACTGCTGGATAGCCACCACGTCCGCACACTGGACAACGGCCACAACACGGACAGGGTTGAAATTGAGGGGATGGTATATACTGCGGTGGAATATTGCCAGCAGTCGATGTAGGCTCTGGAAGAAGATTTTGGTCACCCGATAATTGTCCACCTACTGCTATCATGCGTCTGCCCTCCGTATCCAGTCCGCGAGAAACTTTGAGTCTTCTGGATGTGAGACCACAATGGCCTCATAGTATTTTTCAGCTTGCAATTTCATACTTGGTAACAAGGAACCCGGTGGCGTAGCATTTATCGCAGCTTCCGTTCCGGGGCCATACACTCCATCAGGTCTGACTGTTACACCCAAAGAGTTCAAAGCTAATTGAGTAATCGTAATCCCATGATGCGAACCCATGTTCACACATAGGTCGAACACCTTATTTGCTATGGCTTGACTATTGATACCATTGTAATGCCAGAAATTTGTCTGATAGAACGAGACGACCGCTGCTTGAAGCACCGAATTTGCATCGAGAGACCGTGGAAATAACGGAGCATTCTTTGCAGCGTCTATAAGAGTCCAACCAGACCAATTAGGGAAATTCACACGACTAATACCCCGGTAAGTCTCTCCACCAGAGTCAGAGGGACTATTTGCATAGCCCCCCTCCCAAATTTCCGTGTTCTGTACTGCGGGTTGAAAATCTGCCACTTTAGAAGCCTCTCGGAGCAGCTTTCCCATTGCGTTCCATAATCTCAAGCATCTTCTTATCCTGATTAGGCTGAAGAATTCTCATATCTGAACGAACTCTATTCTGAAGCAAACGATTGATTTCGCCCGCCTTCTCAGCAGAAACGAAGTGACGCCCAGGACCAAACTGTTCAAAGTTGATAGAAACGCCAGTATGCTTCTCACCAAACAAGTCTTCTTCTGGCACTTCCACCCACTGCCAATCACTCTTGTCAAGGGTTGCAGTGCTTGCCATTGCTTCTTTGACGCCCGGAACTTGTGGCCCCGGCGCTGTAACGATAGTACGAGGAGACAGATTTTCGATAGCCATTTGTTTTCCTTGTGGGAAGATTTTGAAAGCAAAGGAGGGAGATTTGTGCTCCCCCCAAGCCATTGAATAACTAGACTAAATCTTCGGAACTGTGTGGGCAGATTCCTTTGTTACGTTCTCTACCCATGTTGCAATTAAAACAAAGAATTTGAAACTGAGGCGGATAACCATTCTGCTTAAGCCAGCTATAGAAGCCAGCGCCTGAGCTTCGATTTATCGACTTACGATGTGCATTTCCATTTCCTTCTATATGGTCAATGGTTAGAAAAAGTAGTTGCGTTATACCGCAACATACACATTTGTTACCGTAAGCCTCAAAAACCTCTTTGCGTAATAGCCGACGATATTCACGTTGCTTTGGGATATAAATATCCGAATGCTTGTGATATTGTTCTCGACCTCTTCGCCGTTTGGTTTCTAAGTCCCAAGGCATGTAAGTCCTTTAGTTTTAATTGTTTACGCTATTTTGCCCAGCGGAGATTGTGTTAAACAACCAGTTCTGGTTCGTGATGATAGCCTTGAACGCGAACTTGTAACCAATCTTCCGATTCTGCTGCAACACGTCAGTCTGTCCACCCGGAGCAGCCGCGTACACGCGGAGGTTCTGGAGGTCAGAAATCTGGTAAGCGTTGCGAGCAATTGCGAAGCCGTTGTACAGCTTGTTAGCTGCACCAGCAGTCGCTTGCAGAATAGCCGCAAAGCCAGGAGCGTTGCTCTTGACAATGCGCCACCCGCTCAACTCCTGAACTTCGCCCTTCCAAATCCGTTCCGGTTTCCCGAACTGGTTAGAAGCCTTGAAGTCAGGGTCCTGCAACATCGAAGCATAAACCTGCGGGGTAATGACGAGAACATAGTCCCCATCATCAAACGGCCGTCCGCCTTGGTCCATCAGGTTCGCATGAAGTGCAGTCAAATCGTTGTAGCCCAGCTTATCCGACGCAACCGTGGTAGCGTTGCTAACACGCGCGTTCGGACGGTACACGTTAGACGCCTGAGCCAACACGTTGACAATCAGGATGTCGTACGTTTCAGCCGCGTGCAGACCGAGCACATACAGTGCGCGACCAACCACGTCGTGCTTGCTGGTCAGTTCGGCCAAGTCCGACAAACGGAGCAAGAGACCGTACTGTTCAGCGACAGCGGTAAACTGAGACATTTGGAGACCAGTCGCATCCGGCTGGACACCTTCAGTCAACTGAGTCGGAGCCAGCGAGGTAGCGAGCTTCTCCAAACGGTTGAACTGAATGCTCTTGGAAGAATTGGACGGAATCGGGTCTTTGTCTCCGAATTGGTCCATGACGGTAAACAGCACAGCCACTTCCAACAGCTTCGCGCTAAAATAGGTCTGTTGGTCCGACGCGAGTGAACCAGCAGGTCCGGGGGTGCCCACGGAACCAGTAATAACAGTTACGATGTCATCGCCGATACCAAGAGCCATCCCGACGAGGGAAACTAGTTTATTAAGCAACATCTTAAGTCCTTTTACAGTGCTTAGAAGTCAAGCGTCAATCCGCGAGATTCTGCATCCTGAATGACTGCCTTGATACCATCAAGAGTCTTGAATGATGGTTTCGTGGTAGACTGAGAGGGTGCTTGAGTCGTGGGTTGCGCAGACGGTCTAGGCTGAACTGTCTGAGTTTGAGTTACGGCAGGAGCCGTATTTTTGGTCAACAGTTCGGGCAGTTGCATTCCCTGACCTGTCAGATAGGCTAATTTGTATAGCCCCGGCAGACGAGAGTGCCAGCGTACGTCAGATTCCGCAACAGAGATTGCGTTCTTCAACTCCGGGTTGCCTTCCAACGCCTTGCCATATTGAGGAGTTCCGATAAACTTCCCTGCATCAGGAATTTCCTGCGAGAGTGTACTAACAGCAGTAGCTCTGGCATATTGCTGAATGAGGGGCTGTAACGGTGCTAGAGTGTCCATGACGAACTTGGTCTGCACATCTACATAAGCATCTGGACCTTGCTTAGCCGCCGAGTACAAATCGTTCATGTACTTCTCGCGGTTCTGAGTATAGTCTAGAGGCTGGTTAGTCGGAGTTTGCCCAACAGGTTGGCCAGTGATAGGGTCAATCCCAGTGGTAAGTGCATATCTCTGACGCAATTGCTCGATAAGAGCATCTTTTTGGTTGATGCCCTGTGTTGCTGCTTCCAGTGAGTTGTAGATGGAGCGCTCACCTTTAATAACAGGTTCCGCAGTCTGAGTTTGTAACTGAGGCTGGGGAGTATGTTGATTCGCAGCGGGAGGCTGAGTTTGAGTCTGTGGTTGTGCCACAGGTGCAGCTACGACAGTTGGAGCTTCAGCCGGAAACAGCTTGTCAAATGTCGCATCGTCGAAACCTCCGGGAGCATCGTTAAGATTCACAACGCCATTCGGAGCTACTTGGTGAACATCGGGTGCCATCGTCGTCCTTGTGAGACTGAGATTTACTACATGCCCTTGTGGGGCGAAATTTAGTAGGGAAGTGGCGCTACAACTATTTACAGCAGCGTATGAAGTATAGCCTAGTTTATCCCTAACTTTATCCTAGGACACACTCGATACCAATTACTCGTCCATACCTACACGTTCGAGTTGACTGTCAATAGCTTTGAAAGCTGCAAGTTCTTCGTCAACCGGGTCAATCTTACGAGACACAACCTTCACGGTAGTCCGCTTTAGTTCTGTCAAGAGCCAACCCGACCAATAGACTCCAGCTTGAAAGAAGTTAACTTCGTCAAGCGTTTTGTGACGCTCGTATGTAAGTTTGGACTTCAATGCCGCATTTTGTAATGCGAGCCGTTTCAAGAGATACTGGAATCCGGGATGATACGCGAGAGTTGCAATTGACGCCTGCATCTCCTCAGTCTCCCCACCTTCTAATGGGGTCCTCGGAGAGTCAACTTCAACAATCTTGTATTTGATATAAGGCACAAACTCGGGCACTTGTGAAGCAAGGTCCGGTGATGCTGGGTTCGTACCCTGAAACAATTTACGAAAATTCATAACACCCTCCGTATTTGTTAAGCTTGCTGAGTGCGATAAGAGCGATACGGGTCGTCCACTGGAAGTGTAGGACCCTTTAGAGGTGGGACTTGTGGCGGTGGGGGCGTTGGTTCCGATAAGTCAATGACACCCGGACCAAATGTAATCTTCCCACTGCCTTTCGGCATTCCACCTTCATGGTCATACCCTTGTGACTGGGCAAAGATGGTCGCAATAATCGCCCCTCTCTGCGAATCACTAGTGGCCATTTTAGAAATTTCCCATCTCGCCCGCAGCCTTAGGAGCATTCACGCTGGCCGGAGTGGAATCACCTTCAGTTGCGCCACCAGTACAACCTTCGTGAGAACGCCCATGCGAGGAAGCAAACATCTTGCCAACCATGTGAGCCTTAGAATGTTCATGATGCAGAGCCGCCGGATGCATACTCGCTTCCGAGCCGCCGCTGCCTTCTTTCATTTCAGACATATTGTTTCTCCTTTTTTAATTTACAACTAGGATACTTAGCCTGCTAGAACGTATTCGCAAGTCGTCGCTGCACCACTTGCCGTCAAGTTCAACGCCGTGATACCTGTACTCCCAGTCGTCGGTTCACAGAACATAATAGAACCACCGGGCTGTAGAGTGAGGATTGTTGCGCTGGCACCACCGTTCGGTGTCCAGATAACTTGAATGGTATTGGTTGCGTGCAAGTTCTTCACGTAACAGAAAAGAACGGGTGACAGCGGAACCGTAATAGCATTGGAACCGCTAGCAAGGGAGACCGACTGCGCTTCAGTAAATTCAGTGCCAGTCATAGACAAGGCGGCAAGAAGTTTCTTTAAGGCAATCGTCCCTGACACACTGTCCGTAAGCTGGATGTTTCCATTTATAGAGGCTGTAATTGACATTTTTATTCCGTGTGTTCAAAGTAGCCAAGGTGGAAAACTTTGGCTTTGTTATTTTGATACTGGTTCGCAATGTGCTGAGCGCGAGGCATATTCGGAAGCTTGGCAATCGTTGGAGAGAGCTTAGGCTTGATTCGAGGCTCAGGATTGGTATTAACGTTTTCAGGACGAACGTAAGCCATTTACTTTCCTTCAGCGTCTTCAGGAATGTTCTTCTGACCCGCAACTGACCGGGGATTCAAGCGCATTGCCTTGGGGTCATACTCGACGCCCGCTGGAACCTGCTTAGTTCGACCTTGAAGGTCAAACTGAGTAAGGACAGCGTTCTGTGGATTGCATACATCGAGCGGGAAAGCATCACTATGGTCACCAGTCCCACTTCGACCTTCTGCCATAAAGATAGCCGCTACATCTGCACTTCGGGGATGTTCCATTTTATTTTCCTTAGAATGCATTAGCGCCGATTTGTTGAGCGCCAGCGTTATTCATTGTGCCTTCATCAACACCGGGGATTTGCGGATGCATACCATCGACTCCCGGAGGATGACCTTCGTGCATGTGGTTCACTGGAAGTCCTTCACCTTCAAGGGGAATACCAGCAGCTATCTGAATGAATTCTTCGATGTTCTCTTGAACTTCAAGAGCATGAACCTGTTCAGGGGTCTGAGGTTGAGCACCCTTGCTCGGATTTGTCTTACCTAGTTCCTTAACAAGAGCCTTCTCTTCAAAGTTCAGCAACTTCTCCATGATAGCTTCTTGTAACTGTTGTGCATGAGCAGCCTGCTGTTGCTGTTGGACCTGTTCATCAGTCTTGAGCAAACGATTGGCATAGGGGATTTCCATGCAACGGGCAATCTCTTTAAGGAACTCGCTTTGAACGGCGTACGGTGATTGCATGGCAATCTGATAGAACGCCATCAAGTTCCGCTGCTTTACTTCCTTACCTGTGGCATAGTTCGCGGCTACAAGGTCATAAGCATACGTTCCAACCAACCGTTGAAGCTCAACAGTGCCATACTTCGGGATGCCCGGAGGGGCATTGGTTATCTCATATTCCATCTGGTCAGTGCCATACTGCATGATAAGAGAGGCACACATCTCAAGCATGGGCTGGAGAACGTCATTCTCCATATTACGAATCAAGAGCTTGAAGACGTAACCAGACTGGTTGATAACCTGTGAGATTCCACTCGACGTTCTGTTGCCGCCGCTAGAACCAACACCCTTTGCATAGAAGTCAGATATACCAGACACTTGCTCAATCATGCCCTTGTACAGGTCAATGATTTGATAATCTTGAGAGTTTGGGGTGTAATTAGGAAGTGGAAAGATAGCCTTAGATGGGTCACCAACGACTCCAACTTTCCCGCCCGGAGTGTTACCCTGGTCCAATTGGTCATGGTCAATATCCATCTGAACGTCATAAGCATATCGATGGTTAATGCCAAGGTTCCAGTTGTCGGTAACCATGTTGGTGAAAACATTGATACCTTCAGCTAGGTCCGAAATCTTTTCAATAAGGCCGATACCATAGACATCACCCTTGACTTTGATATAGGCTGCGTCAATGATGGGGATACGTTGGTGTGCAAAAGGATTAGGTCCCGTATATAGCATAACGGGAGGCCCATTATACACACGACGCTTGTAAGCAGAATAAGAAGCGTTGCGATATTGGTAACGACGGTCCTTCCATCCAATTGCATCGGCATCCTCACCAAATGAGACCATTGAGACGGTCTTATTGGTATCATCCCAGAACTCAGCCACACGGATGATGATTCCATCCCGGTCGTTCTCCTGATACTGCCGAAGACGATTGGTGAGTTCAGTGATTGCCTCAGGGAAGTACCTATCAGGCTTAGCAGTAGCTTCTCGTTGAAGTTCGCCCCAACTAATCTCGAAGACATGCGCTTTCATCTTCTCATCAGGGTCAATCAAAAGGTCATAGATGTCAATGGGGATAATCTTCGGGCAGTTACGCGGAACAGCCTTTTGAACCATCTTGGTGCCAATTTGTATTGGCTGGCCAGTATTCGGGTCAATTGCGTTCTGCATCTGAGGCTGACCATCTTGGCCACGTTGAATGGCCCCAGTCTGAGGGTCTTGAACAGGAACCTGTTGGTACACGGGTTCCGGTCCCATTGCTACATCAAAGTCCCAATCCCAATCGACCTTCACTCCAGCATGACCATAAATACAAAGGTCACGGGTGAACAATTCAATCTGCTTGGTTATCTTAGCCTTCTTCAATGTGGTCATCAGTACCGACTGCATAGAAAGCCAGTCATATGGTCCTGTGGGTCGAACTTCTAACCACGGGTCAAGTGAAAAGAAAGCATCATGGACGCGCGAGACAATAGCTTCAGTATCCGAGTTCGGAATAGGAACAAAGGTATTCGACCGGGGAGTGATGTTATCGGGGAACATCTTCCGGTCTCTCTGACCAATATACTGACGATAGTAATACGCTCGTCGTTGGTCATAGGGCCGACGGAAGTTGCGCAATCGTTGAAGCTGGTCCAATACCCAACGCTTCTTAACTTCCTTGTCACGGGTCGTTGATTCACTCTGAGCTGGAGTGATAGCTGGTCCACTAACGGAACCTGCCGCTCCCATATTATTGGAGCCTGTTACAGACATCACCCCTTCAGGGCCAGTCATCGTATTAGCCAAGAGAGTTTACCTTAGTTTACGCCGAGAAGTTTTATGTAGCAAGTTCCTGCAACGCCAGAGATAATGTTGATGGTATCGTTAGTCGGTCCCATATCAAACGTAGTTTGCTGTTGGGCCGGGATTGCATAGCAGTTACCCGCAGTCGGTACAACAACAGTTGTAGCAGCGTTACCAAATGAAATGTTCATATTCGCGGGAGCTGCTGGTGCGACTGTCGGACTAAACTGAACAACAAAGATTCGGTTCTTACCAATAGTGATGTTTCCAGATGCCGTAGAAGCGGCCAAAGTGACAACTATGTCAGATGAACTGGTTGCAATAGCTCCACCAGCAGCGGCTACAGTCGGTGTAGGAATTAAAACAGATGCTTGACGTGACATTTAGTTTTCCTTATTGGGTAAATGTAAGATTCTGAAGGCCGGCAACTACTGTTGGGCTTTTAGGGAGTTGTGCTAGCATCAGTGGAGCAATGAAGTTTTGAAAGGCAATAGCAGATCAACGCGTGTTCCAGCCGCAGATACCCATGTTAAAACTGTTACAGGAATCCCATTTACAGTTCCAGTAATGGTCAGCGCATCTCCTACTTCAGTTACAGTTTGAACCACGTAAGTATTCATTATTCTTCCGTTCCACAAACGGATATGCTGACTGTTCCATTAACAAGGGCCGTAGAAATGGCAATGTTTAATGCGTTTCCTGCTGTCGTAGAAAGATAACCATTACCCAAGTCTATCCATCCGGTTGTGTAGCCCCCAAAACCTGTTGTGACAGTTGTAGTTGGGACAAATACAGAAAATGCGATTCCGTTGTTCGTTGTGTTACTACCACCACCAAATGCTGTACCACCATCATTCAATGAAATAGAAAGGACTCCACCAACCGTTTGAGATGCGTTTGAAGTGAGGTCAATCATGAACCGCATCAATCTAAACTTCTTTGAGGTTGGTGTCCAGACAGCAGTTGATGTTGCAGTGGTAAAAGCGACCGTCTTGAAAATTGCAGGTGTGCGCAATGCTTGCGCAGAATTACCAATGCCGGGGTCACTAGTCAAGGAAGTCGTACCGGGGGAAACATACTGCACCGTAGCAATAGCCCCGCTATTCGTCAACGTATTAAGTGGACCCAATGCAGAGACAATATCGGTGCTAACCGCTGCTTGATAGACAACACTTGGATTCAAGATAGGTTGACTTTGAGTATCGCTCAAGAGTGCAAACGAAGTCGTGACAATTGTACCTGTGCCTCCGATTGCAGTTCCAATAATCATCCGCAGCCACGGAAAACCCGCGACTTGAAAAGAAAGAACCGTGTAAGTTGGTCCTGCCCCGAAACCGATAAACGTCGGAGATGCGGAAGTACCCCCTCCCTGAAATGCTGCTGCCCGATAACTATAACCCACGAGGGGTTGCCAGTTGGTTCCATCGAGTGAACCTTGAATTGAGTAAGTGCCAGAGGTCAATGCGGCTGTTACGAGTTGCCCAACTTCCAGTGTTGCGTAATGATTTGAATTTGAGAGGATAGATAATACTGTACCAGCGCCACCGTTCGCCGCAGTCCAAACCATAGCAGATGCGTTATTAGGACCACTAGCCACTACAGACGGAGAGCCAGTAGAGTCAGGCGGGGAAGCGACGATGACGCCGTTCCATTCTGCGACATTCATGCGCTGCACGCCGCTTAAATCAACGGACATAAGAACTTGGTCACCCTCAGTCCACGTCGGCGCGGCTGCGTTCGCGCGCGCAGGAAGCACGCCCATATTATTCGCAGCGGGGGCTGCGTTGTTGTTTGTGAGATTACCCACCACCACTTGAGATGCAGGAAAATCCGAAACTGAAACTGTACCGGACACAGGCTGAACTGTGGTGCCTGTCGGGTCAATTCTAACAGGATTGGATGGTGTTCCCTTTTCTATGCCAGTTGAATCTACTAGAACAGTAGCTTCAGCATATACGTCATTGAGAGCAATGGTATTGTCCCAAGTCTGAAGCTTCTTACCAGTATTAGCTGCGTCTGTAGGTAACTGTATGTAACTTTGAGCCATTTTACTTTATTGTGCGACAGTTTGCACAATAAACTCCGTCTATGTAAGTTTTGAAAGCAGCGACTACGAATCCACATTTCGCACACACAGCATGTCTCTTATCAAGTGGAGTGGTTAGAGGACCCATTATAGGTGGAGCTGTGACTTCAGGAACATCCTGCTTGCCAATATTTCGACCCCAAATACCATAGGCAGTCAGACAGATGTTTACGATGATAGCAGCAAGGATGAAATTTTCCATAGCAATCCCATAAAAAGAGGTATACAACATTGTGCAAGTTGGTGTATGGGATGCGTATGTTGAATCATGGTTGGGCTATAGGGATTCGTGGATGACCCCCCCGGCGGTGTATAACCCTGCATCACATTGAATAGTTCTGGTGCCAGCATTATTCTTTTCCGACGGTAACTTCTGGATGCTTGAAGAGTTTGATAGCGTCAATCTCGCCACGCTTCTCAGCCTCAACCAGCCGATTAGTGCTGTACTCTAGCATCTCAAGGACTTCCATTCTACGGTCATCTGGGATGTTACACATCAATCCCACGAACTCTACCATAGCACATTCTTTACATTTGAAGACAGGAGGCTTCTTTGAGCCGTAACCACGCTTGTGAATAGAGCAAACCAGCACAAACTTCTCCCCAAGAAGTTCGCTTGCTAGCTTGTCCATCTCTTTACGGCTAAGATTGCCTATCATTTTTGTCCTCAGGAGGAGTAAGCAGCGACTCAGAATCCGAAGATTCATTAGGGGGAGGGTTGCCCAAGAGTCGCTGCTGATGTCGGCGTTCCAGTTCAGCTCTAAGTTCTTTCAGTTCACCTTCAAACTGGAGACTCTGAATCTGGCTTACGAACAATTTCAGACGGTAACCAATCATCATAGCAAGAGCGACTGGCCAACCAAGTTTTACGAATAGTCCAATCCACGCTGCGGCCGGGAGCATAATCCCAATGATAGGGCCGAAATCTGGGCCTAGCTTGATGATTAGCTGTACAATCAAAGGATTGATTTCTACAAATGCCCCATAGTCCAATACACGCCTACGAGTCAAATACGCATCAAATCCTGCCAGCGAAAATAATACAGCAGCAAGTGCAAGTAACATATCCCCTCCAAGAATATTAACAGGGTTCGAGTTGTTGAGGTCCAGCCCCGTGAAGCACCATGCAAATGAAACCCACCTTTAATGGGTCTCTAAGCAAGTTCTACCTTATCCGATTTGTGCAATTTCAATCTGAATGACGCCGCCAACCAGTGAGGTCGGAGCCGCAGACAGGAAATATGCAATCTGGTCGCCCGCACTGAGAACCAATGGGGAACCAGCCGCAACTGAAAGAGCGAAGTTCTGTCGGGTATTAGCCGCGAATCCTGAAAGAGTAGCAGTAGATGCCGTCAACAGGATAATCGTTGTACCGTTTGCAGCCGCAGGAGCTACGGAGTCACCAATGATGCGCTCAACAGAGAGCACACCCGCTCCAGCCGCCGTGGTGCAATTGTATCTAATACCAACAATCTGACACGTCCAAGGTGCCTGAAAGATATACTGCGTTAGCGCAGAAGCCGCAGCAATAGGTATAGAGATAACTTCTCTCGTACCGGGCTTAAAGTTCTGTGCTATCGGGTTTCCTGAACCATATCCAGACAATTCTTGAAGAGTAGTCTGCGGACCAAGGTTAGGATTTTCATTTCTGAAAAGACTCATATGAGTTCTCCTTTATCCTTGGTTTACGAGAGTGGCCAGATTTCAACTAGAAACGAGCAAAGCTGGCTAACCGAACCAGCAGACGAAATAGTGACGGACAATGAAGCGAGAGACTGAGCCGTGACAATAGCCGTGGTCGAAGAAGCCGCTGTATCTGCCACGCCATTAGGCCCAACCAACACACGGGCAACCTGATAAGCTACGGCAACCGGACCAATAGCCAAGGTAACAGTGCCAGCCGGGTTGGTTTCAGCAACCGCGCTAGAATTGGTAACCTGAATACTGGAAGTCGTCAGAGCATTGATGGTAAAGGTTCCGTTGTTACCCGCGTTCGTGAAGCCCGCAAACGTCACAGACTGACCAACACGAAGCAGCCCGTAAGAGCCAACTCCAGAGAAGACAGCTTGGTTTGCCACGCCACCGATGGTTACCGGAGCCGCAACCGACAAAACCGGCAGTACATATACGTTCTGGTACACTTTCTGAGTACCGTCAATGAAGTTTAGAGTCGTAGTCGTTGCAACGCCGTCAAGAGTCAACTGTACAATACCAACGAGGTTCTGGCCCAACGGCCCGCTATCATTTGAATTCATACGCTGACCTTGAGCCGCTGCCGCAAGGGGCTGCCCAATCCACTGAATGTTATTAGTAGTAATAGCCACGTTTATTTTTCCTTTTTATGGATTTCCTTCGCTTTTATGCGAAGATTGTGAAGTTTGAGACCACCACATTGAGTGCAAATCAATGGGATTGTTACTGAAAAATCGTTCTCGATAATCATGTCAAGAGCGAAATAACGATGTTGCCCTAAACATTCTGTTGATTCTGACGCTGCCTTAATTGGTTCAGCCATCATTGCCTCCTAAGTCATTATACTTTGTTTGTCTCTCTTTGGGGCAGGCTTGAAGACCGCATGTGCCCTAAAGTACTTACCATCATAAGTTACTGCTGCTACACCGCCCGGTTTCACCAGAGCTGCACCGTGGTCACCATGAATGAGGTTTCCTACCTCATGGATGATGCTGGAGTGTGAAAAAGTGATACTCGGAACCCCGTTCTCGATGCCCCGTCGAATCGGAAGAAGGATATGGGGTTTGACTTTGTTACGAAACTCTTGAATACTTTGGCCACCGGGGATTTCAGTTTGAGGATGTTCTTGGAAATACTTAATATCATCTGTATGGTTGGCCTTCTTTTCCCCTGAAAGATAACCAACATCTAAAGGATGTAGCCCTTCTGTGGGACTCGCTACTTTACCAAGCGGCTCCAGAACAGTTTCAGCCGTCTGCTCAGCACGCTGCTTTGAAGAAGTCCAAGCATCACCAAGTTTAATATGAGAGAAGTAATCGGCGAGTTCCTGAGCTTCATGATGGCCTTGTGCTGAAAGAGGATAGTCCGTCTTAGTTCCACGGAATCTCCCCTCGGCATTAGCTTCACATTGTCCGTGGCGAACGAAATATGCCACTATCTGCTGTTTACCTTGCATAGTTGAGGACCCTTTGAAAGTGGATTAGGTCTTGTCCAAGTCTTTTGGTGCTGGAGATTCAACAGGAGCCTGTGAAGTCTGTGCTTCCCATTTAAGGAAGTCTTTAAAAGCCTGCATCGAGAGTTCAACCATTCCCCCTGCGGCATTGGCAACTGACTTCTCATCATTAGCAATGGGAGCCTTTGAGACTCTAAAGTCAAGCCAAGCTTGATAGGGAACGCCTTGTACATGATAGATGGCAATGAAAGAGATTGCACTCTTCTGTGCATCTACCGGAATACTCTGAATATCAATCTCCGGGCCACTGGGGTCTTTAGTACCAGCCGCTTTATCAACAACTGGAAGCTCACTAGTCTTGCACAACTCCACTACCTTAGCAGTCACCGCACGACAAACATCATCTTGGTCCTGACACAACGAACCTACATAGATAACGAGCTTGCTATTCGGTGCTTTAACCGTTGCCGGAGCAATCGGAGTAAACAAAGATGCAAGCAAAAAGACTGTCGCTAGAGAGAGATATTTGAGTAGTTTCATTAGACCTTCTTCTCGACGGCAGAAGCAGCAGCAGCCACTTTCGCATCTAGCTTCGCTTGCGCAACTTTCAACTTCGCGTCGGCCTTAGCAACATCAACCTTAAGCGCATCCGCATCCTTCACGAACAATGCCTTGATTTTTCTACCAATTGCGGGTGTAAATGCGCCAGCAACGTAGCCAACACCACCCTGAATTACAAACTCTGGAACTACCTTCAAGAATCCTGCAATCATTTTCTTCTCCTTTTTCTTGGGATGACCAATCTCGAAGACAAAATTCTGAATCATTTTATTCTCTGCTACGTGTACGATTTGTTATTTCCACTTATTTTCACACTGTCCATCAACTCATCCCACTCAGTTATCATTCGACGCTTCTGCACGTTCCGCTTGCCTTTTAGTCTGAGAGTGCAAGCATATTGCCAAGCGTTGATGGCATGGTCATTAAGCTTCCGGGGCTTCTCTTTTGACAGTCCCTTATTAACACCCTTCGCAAATGTATCCCAAGTGTAATGCCCAATCTCATAAATGAAATTAGGGCACCCTTCAAAAACATAGAACTTAGGATGTCGCGGGGCAGGTTGAGTAGTCGCCCTCACATATTCTCTTGAGACTGCTAGTCCAAAATCTTCACCGACATCTGGAAGTCTGACTGGGATACCAGCTTCACGCCAAAGTTGTGCACCAGTCTTATGAGTTTCAGCATTCCGTTGGTTCCCCCAAGTTGGGTCGAGGAGCCAGATGTCTACGGGGTCACCAGCATTCTTAAGTTTAATTCCCTTTGCGTGCTCACTGACGATGTGATTCTTTTCATAATACTCTCGATACAGATACATATTGGAATCATCATCAATCGCAATCCAAACAGCAGCGTTTGTTCCTGTAGCGGCCGGGTCAATCGACACAATCCTTTGCCAATGCTGTGGGATATGTCTCGCTGGGATAACATGGACCTTTGGGTCCCAGTCAATGTAAATTAATCCACTTCTGCGGACGAACTCCCCATACAATCTTGCTCCCTCTTCAGGGTCCCCTTTCCATCGCTCAAGTAGCTTATCTTTCTCAGTTTGGGGGACAAAAGGGCTATTGATTGTTGAAAGCTGACAAAACTGAGCATCGCTACCACCAACGCGGAATTCCTCATAGAGGTCATACACCCAAGGAGTACGGACGCCACTATTAATATCTGTGAGAGGAGTAAGAGTGAGTAGGATTTTGCCACTACAGTCAACGGTCCGCTGGTAGCATTCATCATAAACCCCTTCATCACACTCTTCATCAATCCAAACTAGGTCAACGGAAGCGCCTTGAAACTTCTCCCGCCCAGCATCAGCCGATTTCCCAGTCATCAATGAACCGTTCTCGAAGAAGACTTGGAAGTCTGAATCCGAAACCTTCCGAATTACACTCGAATCATTCGGAAGAAATGGCGGATGGTTCTTCCCATGCCGCAGCTTTTCATACCAGATTACATCGCGCAGAACTCCGAAGTCCAGTCCCACTAGCCATATATTGTTCGGAGGCTCTGGGATGGGGAGGTCCTTAATGAACTCCCACACTGGCTCATCCCTAAAGTATTCTTTTCCAAGCGCCCACGCGACAGCGATAAACGCACCAAGGATTGTCTTACCAGAGCGGTTTCCGCCCAACAATCCAAACACCTTAATCTTGTCTGTGAACTTCTCCAGAGCAATCTTTTGCTCAGACCAAGGCTCAAAGTACTTGATATAACTATTCTTACGGCGATTCTTTTCAAGAAGGTCAATGGCTAGGAGCCGTTGTTCCTCTGGAAGTCGCTGTAACTCTAAGAAAGCCTTAGACAACCTCTCATCTTGCGCCTTCACTACTGCACCCTCGGCTTTATGCCTTCCTTCTTAACCTTCTCCCTAATAGCATCCATATCTCTTTGAGACAATTCACCGAAGACGCTAACTGTAGATTCAGGTCCGACCCACCCCATAGTCTTCCCAAGCTTGAACCAGACCTCGCTCGCTGCATCATGCTTACCTTCCTCCTCAAGCTTTTGGGCCAAAGTAATCAATTTGCCCACCATAGTGTCTTTTTTGAAGTTTGGGTCAGACGCCAGATTAGCAAAATACCTGTGTCGAGCCTCCCAGAGCAAACGCGAAAAACCCGACCTACGAAGAATAAGATTGCATTCCTCTATAGAAACGGGTATAGCCAGTTCGGTTGCAGCCTGCTTAAGAGAGCACCCGGTCCGAGCCATTAACTCTACTGCGCTAATATGCCAGTCTTCAGTTTTCTCTGGTCGGGCCATAGTCTTATATACACTACGCTTTGAGAAGCCGCGTGCGGCGAACTACGGAGTAGTTCGTATCACCGTAGCACCAAGCGCAGGTGATACTTCTTATACGGTACAGCCGGAATTTTATGCAGAGCAAAGTGAAAATAGTTGAAAATAGTTTATAGGTTACCGTATGGGTCCCAGCGCGATGTTCACACAAGGGCTTAAGTCATTTGTTCTCAACAAGTAGATTTCTCCCCTAATTAACTTATTCATAATAAAGTAGATAGGACCCATTCATAAGTCCTTTGCCCTCAACCCACAAAGGCTCATTAACCCCTTTCTTATCAATATAGGCAAAAGAAGCCATATTTACTCATTCTAAAGGGTTTATGAACATTTTCTGATTTCAGAAATCTGTCTTGGGTGAACCATTTGACGCACGCACACGCGCGCGGCCCATAGCCTTTTCTATAGGCAGGATATGGGATAGCTTTATCGGAAATTTTTTTGTGAGAAGCGACCGCAATCGGCAAGTGACCAGCCACTAATCACCACTTAACGACTGGCTTACCCGATTCGGTAAAGGTGAACAATGGACAACCTAACTAACGAGCAGTTGAAAGACCGTATCGCCCAGCTTGAGGGTCAGTTGAAGTCAAGGGGTACGGGTAAGCTGTCGCTGAAGATTTCCGAGAAGGGCGGCGTGAGCGTATATGGCATGGGCCGATTCCCGCTTACCCTGTACCGCTCGCAATGGACAGCGTTGCTTGCTTTCACTAGCGACATAAGCGCGTTTATCGAACAACACGCTGGCGAGCTTGCAGAAAAGCCAGCCAAGGCGGTCTAACCGAAACGGGGGATACCCGAAACGGGGGATTACTTCCCCCGTATGCCAGTAATACTGGCACTGATGAGGGTAATATATGCCGCTAATGAGCACTACAGCCAGTTAGCGCGCTATCACATGAGCAAACCGCATCAGAACGTCTGTAAGGGTTTGGCTTAGGAGCTTTCAATGCGAGCAAAGTGTATTGATTTCGGCTATTTCATGCTCTTTGTGCTTTGCATGTTGTGTTTTAACTAGGAGGTGTGCCTGTGGAAGTCAATGGCATTACCTATGTGCGACAGTGTGGAAGGCCGTTGAGACAGTCTGTGGCGGATTTTGAGCGTCAGGCGCGCCGAATTCATAGGCGTGACTTGCGGGCTAAGCTTAAGCGCTTGCAAGTAGAGGCAGCCAAGGCATGAGCTTTGCATCTACCATAAGCGACATGCAATGCTGGCACTATTGCCCACAATGCAAGGGTGACCATTGCCATATAGTGATTACGGTAGATGCTAAACTCGATACCTATCGGAAAGTCTGTAACAGGTGTAAACAAGCTAGGCGCAAGGTTACTCAAAGGCTAAAGCTGAGGTCGAATTTTTTTGTGAAAGCCGAAGCGCCAAAGGGAGCAGCCGATGAAAGCAGCCATCAAGTCTGATTTTCACGTTGTTTGCACAGTTTGCAAGCATCCCAGTCAGAAGGGTGAGTTTCACACCAGTTTATGCAGGCTGAATATCCCACCTGCAAAGGGTCGTTGACGCAATGGGAAGATTCTTCTCAAGACTCGCCACAGTTTATTGCATTGTATGGGGAATGTTGATTGTCATACAGGAATTGACTGTTTGGCTGAATACGCTGAGGATTATCTCATGACAGCGCCAGGAACCCCAATTCGGCGTCAAGGGTATAACGTGAGTTTTGCGTTTCCTTGGAAACAGTTGCTTTGGGTTAGCGAGAGGATTGCGAAAGTGTGTTATAAGCACGCTGTTAAGACTCTAGTTAAGTGGGAGAGTGCAGAATGAGCGACAGACCGATTGGCGAAGCAAGGGAATTGCGTGATGAACGCTTTCGACAATGGAAGCGTGATTTGATGGCAAGAGAGCCGAAGCAAGAGGCTATTGTGCCGACAGGTCTTGCTAAACCCGCTGCTGTGATGGCGCAAGAGATTGCGAAATACAACACATATTCTGAGATTTGTGACAAGCGCAAGACTTCCGAAGAGCTGGATGAGTTTTTCCGGCGAGCATCCGGTGAATCGTTTGAAGGGGAGCAACCAGCATGATTCCTAATCATCGTTCACGTAGTTCAAAGATTGAAGAAGCTATTAGGTATCACATGGCTAATGGTATGTCTCAGGTTGATGCCTATAACTGTGTGATGGGAAAAGATAAAAAGACGACATGGCTACAGAGAGTTATTAAGTCACTCTGGAGAGAGCTTAAACAGGTGAGCGTAAGCACTCGAAGATTCATTATGGTGCATTGGGCAGAGAGGGTCCAATGAAAAATCAAGTGGTTTATTCATGGCCGATTGGGTCGCTAACATTCACGCAAGAAGCTCTTTCGCATCTCAGCGTGAAAAACATCATTGCCAGTCTGACTCATTTGTATGGTCAGCCGGAAATTACTGATGCACTGGACAAGGTGTAACGGTGTACGGCAGAGCACAGTTTGGGGCTGACAATGAGGAACTTGATAGGATTGATTCGCAAATCAGCATTGCCATTGCGAATGGTGACATTACAGGGTTTGAATCGTTGAAGCTAACAAGAAATTTGGAGGATATGCGCAGAAAGTTGAAGGGTAGGCTGTTCGCTACTCGGATGCGCATGTCAGACAAGCAATCGAAGGGAAGCTGTTTGCAGCCGTACAAGCATACGAAACCTTGTTGGTGCAAGGAAGTCACTAAGTTGAAGTTGACGGCAGCGGTTGAAGCTTTGGAGAAGGCATCTTGAGACACTACCTTGCGGCTGCGATATTTGGATACCTGGCAGTATCTTCGTTGATTGTACATCAATATATAGCTTGTGTATTCTTCGGAGCGTTGATTGGTTTTCAAATCTCGTTCATAAAGGAGGACAGGGATGCAAACAGTAGAAAGATTTCTCGAAGTCGAGGCAAGACAAGCCAGAATTAAGGAATTGAAAGGCACAACGGGCGTCAAGCATATCCAACAATGGTCAAGTGCGGAGATGATTCAACCAGCCATCATGGATGAGGCAGAGAATCTAGTAGAGCGTTCACAATGGCGTTCTGTTTATTTCCTAACTTTCCAGCCGCCGACAATTTCCACAGTTGCACAGATTACCCACCTCCTTTTCAGACGGTTTAATTCCCCAAGCCGTCTAAGGAAGAAACATGGACGATGACAAAGTTCCAGCTCATGATGCTTTTGGAAATCCTCAGTATCTCACTGAGTGCGAACTTTGTCACCGTGTGTTTCGGACATATCGGGAATCAGCAGGAGCTTTGCTGCTGAAGATGCACATGGATGACCACAAGAGAGGGATTATTGCTAATCCAGAGAATCCCGATGAGTTGCGATTGACGGTGAGTGACAAGAAATGGCTTGATTCCATAAAGGTTGGTGTGAAGTAATGCGGCAACTGAAAATCAAATTTTGGGTATGGTATAGAACGCACTTTTGCGCCTACTTTATCCCACATAGTTTCATCAAGGATAGGGCAACTTATCAGAATCCTTGGGGACGGTTTTGGTTGTTTGAAACACAAACTTGTCGGAGGTGCGGGTTTACTCATGTTGAGTGACATTGCAAGCGTTTTCGTCACAATCTTTCTGTCGGCATTCTTTATCATCGTGATGACGTGGTTTTTGGTGATGGCTTATATTGTTGGGAGCGTGAGCTTCAAAGTGCTCTCGACCCTTTTGAGGTGGGGAAATAGCTTCGTGATTTGGGTGGGGATGAGCGAATGACAATTCAGGTCGTCATTGCGAACGCAGTTTGCTGTGATGTACAATGTTCAGACAAACGAGTGAGGAGCTAGTTTCTATGAGCGAAGCGAGATTTGCATCAGCGGCAGAAGCACGCAAGGCTAAGTGGTTCTCGCGCAGACACGAGACGAGCCAGCCACACTTTGACTCACAGAAGCGATACAACGAGCGGCAGGCTGCAAAGGGTGCGCGCGCACAACAGCAAGCAGCAGCAACAAAGGTTTACATCACAAAGGGAGAGGAACTCTAACTTTTATGATTAAGCCAAGCTCGCACAGGGTTATTGAAATCGCTGAAATGGCAACACGGGCGATTCTTCATGATATTGCGGAAGCTGAAGGCTTAGTCTCGCCGCCAGTGCTGATTCAGCTTAAGATTGAACAGGTTATCACGACTTTGTTGCAAGCGTTTGAAAAGGAGATTGCTAAATGCTCGGCTCAATCCTCAAATCGCGCTTAACAGTTGAACAGTTTCGGCATGAACTTGCAAGGCGCGAAGTGAATGCAATCTTTGCGCGTGCAAGAGTTGTTGGAAGGCGCATGGCAAAGTTGTGCATGTTTCGTGGTGAAGGGAATAAAGTGAACGCTCGTGGCATCTTGGGGTTGGTTGATTGGACATCTGGAGAGATGCATAAGTATGGCTGCAATAATATGTTGTTGCCATATGCGATGAAGATTGCGAAGGAGCATTTGAGATAATGGCTAAAGGCAAATGCAACGCTGACCATCACTTCTATGTGTCTTGATAGTGTGAAGTTTTTCGCGCCTAGAAAAAAGCAGGAGTTGGGTATAAGGTGTTCAAAGTTAGCTATGATGTGTACAATGGTACAAAAACCTTATATAGAGCGTATTATGTCTTGCCGAATGTAACCTACAAACAAAATTTGTGGTATGAAGCATCAAAGACTCGCATATCCCGTGATTTTCCTTTCTTGTCATACAAGAGTGGGTTTCATATCTTTGAAAAGTGGCGAGATGCACGCCGCCTTTGGGTTAATGGGGCCATATTCAAAGTTGAATACCAAGAGGCACATACGCGTGGCAAGCAATATGGTGGAGAAGTTATAGTAGCTAACAAAATGAGAATATTGGGTATGTACAACCGCAAATGCTGAAGCATGGTATGCGGCTGCTGTCTATTGGCGCTATCGTGCGATGGCTCTAGCTGCAAAGGCTAATAAGCAATGACAACTTGTCCAAGGTGTAAAGGGCCAGTAGGTGTTATGTATTTGACAATGAAACACACTGATGGCTTGATTCGTAAAGAGACTTGTTCTGACGCGAAGTGTGCAGTCAGGGTTTTTTCAAGAGTTCCTATGGCTAAACGGGAGGTGGGAGATGGTAAAACCGTCGTTGGGGTGTGACCCTGAAATTTTCGTAAAGAGTAAGGCAAAATTGTTACCTGCGTTTGACTTTTTGCCGTCAAAGGATGCGGGTTTGAAGGTGGGACATCCCGATGTTGAACTTAATTCAGGAGAGTTGTATTGGGATGGATTTCAAGCTGAGTGGAAGTTGAGTCGGGGATGGACTTGTCTCAATTTTATGATTATGTTGCAACAAAACTTTCTGAAAGAGCTGCTAAAGCAAGCACGCGCAAGGGATAATAGCGCGAAGTTGAGTCTTGATAGCGTCGTGAAGATTCCTACAAAGTTGATGAATTCCTTGCTTGATGGCTATGTAGAGCTTGGATGTATGCCAAGCTATAATGCTTATGGTGAGGAAAGGCTCTATGTTGGTGACCCGCGAGCATTGTTGTATAGATTTGCGGGTGGGCATGTTCATCTTGAGGTTGGTGAGAAGAGAGACAACAAGTGGTATGAGGATTTGGTTAAGACTTTCGATGCCATTTTGGGGATATGGGCTGTAGGAGCAGCAGCATCCTTCGATAGTCCAGTTCGACGACAGTATTATGGGAAGGCTGGCGAGCATCGCCGTCCGAAGTATGCACTCAATCGGTATGGAATTGAGTATCGAACGCTATCAAATTTCTGGATTTGCTCACCATTTGTGATGCGAATGGTCTTTGAGCTTGCAAGAAAGGTGCTGATGGATGTAAGATATGGTGAAAAGATTTACTGGAATCCAATCGGAGATGAGGTTAAGGCAATCATCAACGAAGGGGATGTGGTCGCAGCACGGAAAATCTTGAAGGCGAACAAGAGTTTCTTCTCTTTCATTGGAAAGTCATCCGGTGATAGATTATTCAAGACTGGGATGCATGGAATTGAGAGCGTCTTAAAAACTCCTGAAGATATTGAAAGCAACTGGAAGTTGACTGATGGTGGCCTTTGGAGCTACGATATGGTTGACACAACGATTCAGTTGCGTGCAAATCTGAAGAATGAGAGGTTTCACATCGCATGAAAAGATTAATAGTTACTTCGCGGAGTGGAGAGGTTTTTCAATTGGGTTCGCGCCACATACGGGCTGTATATCCTTTCGATATTTTTTACTCTGAAACACCTTACTCTGCATCACGCAAATGGATTGGAGTTGCAATGCGAACGCCATTGTACACCAATTATGTAACAATACCTTATCGTTCTGGTCTGAGACACAGGAGAAAGTGGGCAGTAGTAACAAGATACCCTAAGTCAATTAAAATTGGTTGCCAACATTTTTATGGGACTAATTACAAAATTCTGCGTAAGTGGGCACTTTCTCAATGATTGTCCGATGCCCAAATTGTCTTGGGATGAAGTTTGTAAGCAATCGGCCCTGCGAGACGTGTCATGGAATTGGCACGGTCAATCAAAAGTTTATCTGTAGGTGCGGCCGATTTGCAACAAGGATTGTGGGCGGCCAAAAGATTTGCATGGCCTTGTCGTGTGAAAACCGTACCACGACGACCCAACAGTTTAATGAGTCTCAAGGCGATATGTTTTGGCTCATGGGCGAGATTAGCTAACAAGTTTCGCCGCTGGATAGGATGCAAACGCGTCCTAACGGTGGTGGTATAGCAGCGGCCCTATATGGGTCGATGTTGGTCGGGAGACTGACAGCGTATTGTCACTATGCAAGTTAAGGTACAATGTAATATACCGTTAAGCGGCGCGGAGCGGGTCACTAAGCATTGAGGCCCGTGTTGAAGCGTTGTGGTATGTACATCCGGGCCTCAATGAGCATTAGGACTGGACACAACCCTACGCTCAGCGGCGAAAGAATTCTTTAGGAGATAAAGGTGCCAATTTTTGAATTCATGTGCGAACAACATGGCATGTTTGAGAAGGTTATGCCACGTACAGCCAAGCTTGCGCTTTGTGAAAGGGTGCTTACCGAAGAAATTCAGTGTGGCCAAGAGTGCCCTAAGGTGGAGTACAGCGTGCCAGCAAAGCGCAATCCGTCTCATGGGATACAACGATGACACAATACGACAAAGATACATACAAGCATGAGAATTTATTTGTTTACGGAATACTCAAGCGCGGGTTCCAGCTTGACCTTGAGAAGCATCAAGCACAGTTTATTGGACTTGCAGCCATAGAAGGCGCTAGTCTAAGACCCATTGGAGGTGGCGTGGGTTTGAGATTTGAGAAAGATGTTTCCCAGATAGCTTATGGGGAACTGTTCAGGGTGCCGACGTATCTTTGGCCGTGGCTGGATTACCTTGAAAACAATGGGTTTACCTATACGCGCAAGATGGTGGATGTGAATGTGTTCGCTGAGGATGCGAGCATTGTTGAAGGCGTAGTGCCAGCGTGGGTTTATGAACATACGTATCCGGGGATGGCTTATGCAAGCGCGATTCCGGGTGGATGCTTTGAGCAAGACCCGCCAAACATTTCGTTGAAGTCTGACAGGGATGATTACTTGTTTCCTGAATATGAGATTGGTGGTGATTTTGAGATGGGCGGTGAAGGATGAAAGCATACAAATTCACTTCAATGTCACGGTTTAAGCGTGACAAAGCAGCAGCAAATCGAAAGATGCTCAAGATTGTACAAGCTTATGCTCTTAAATGGGGCACGATTGCAGTTATGAAGATACTTGCCAAATATATTGACACAGTTTGGCCAGACCCGAAGTACTAGACCCACCTTATAATGGGTCTTAGCTGCACAAGTTTAAGTCCAACCAATAGGTTGGCAGAAGCCTGTAATGGGCATGGCGTGTGCGAGCGGCTGAATAATCTGCTCAAACGCCTAGCGGCAATAGGCGAAAGCCCGCTTTAGGGTGGCTAAGTAGCTGGCTAACTGACACCTTAGCGACGGTTAAGGGCGTCCGCGAATATAAACGGTCAGAGCCAATGTTGAGGGGAGGCTGTATGTTGGGTCAGCCTCTTCAACACTTTTCTTTAAGGAGAGAACATGAAAGAGATGGAAGTCGTCGCAGACATATCCGCGAATATGGGAGATAGACTTAAAGCGGCACTGGAACTAGTGTTCAAAGGTTGCGGCCTGTCTTTTCAATATACATTAACGGTGTATGTGATTGAAGGGGATAGATGCGTCAATGCCACATTGAGAACACTCCTGGAACCAAAGTTTGTAGCACAATTTAAGCTTTCACAAGCTCCAATGTGTGAAGCAATTTGTTGGTCACACAATATGTACGTTGAGAATGAGTTCCGTAAGAAGGGAATTGGGACTGAGCTTAACAATTTGAAGGTTAAGGCAGCATGTCTTGTTGGTTTTACAAGGTTGATGGCAACAGTTGATGAAGCCAATAAGGAGGAGATTTCTCTCCTGCTTAATAACGATTGGAAAGTTTTAGGGTCTTTTCCCGGTATTGAGCATCATGGCCACTTTGACCTTTGGGAAAGAATTCTTTAGGAGATAAAGTTGAAACAGCCCTTTGTTGTGTTAGGCTATTACAGTCCGCGTTATGATTCAGATTGGGACGCCAAGAGAATGGGTAAGCTATTTACTGATGAAACCTATTCAATTGGCTTCATGCCTCACTATGACCCGAAGCATGGGCCATTGGAAACAGTGGATTGGTTTAGTAAGGCTCTCCATGCTGAGATGCGGACGTATACCTTTGACACGAAGAAGGCCGAAGATTGGCACCAAGACGGAGACACAACTCAAGGTGCTGACATGAACTGCGGAATTGTCACTTGGGCTAGCAGTTCGCCCACCGAGATTCAGTACAAAGGCAAGATTTATCAGTCTGAACCGCGACAGTTGGTCTGGTTCGATAACAAATTAGTCCAGCACAGGCGTCCTATGGGGTGTAAACCTTATCGCTGGTTGTTCAGGCAGAGAGTCACGATAATAAATGCACCAGACATCATCAAGGGGTATCTATGAGTGTGCTCCAAGTCCCGCGCTGGCTAATTCGTAAGGCTCATGAGCGTGCAGGTGAGCGTTTGCCCAAGCGGATTCTCTTGGTTGAAGCCAAGACGAAAAAGGTAGTTGGTTTCCCTAACTATCACATTGCTGGTGACGTAAAGAAGCAAGGTGAAGGGTTCACCCAAAGACAAGAGATGGTCTTTGCCGATACGCTTCTCAAGTTTGAGAACTGGGAATACCGTTATTGGGCAGTTGAGTTTCTTGGTAACAAGCCAGCCTGTGCTGAGTGTAGATGCTGTGGTAGAGTTACTGGTGTCTGTGCGCCAAGAAAGACACACGCTGCTGAGAATAATTGCTATCGTAAGCTGACCAATGCTTATCAATTGCTACTTCGAGATATGAAGTGTGCGATTTGTGATGCCAAAACACTCAAGAAGTGTTGGGGTGTTCCAATGTGTAGTTCAGTTTGTGAGGAAGCGTGGATGCATGGAACTGCGCAACCAGACTCGCTCAATTTCGCTCTTAAGATTGGTTCAATGGCAACAGGGGAGCCAGTATAATGCAATTCGCTGATGAAAAAAGACGTTTGATGGAGTTGGTCATAAACCATAGAATCAGCAAAGATGAGTTTATGGAGTTTGCACACAAGCAAGGGATTGCTGCGCCAGATGACATACTTAAGCGATGGGGCAATAGATACTTTGGTGCGCCCAAATGTAAGCGAAGCGAGAATCCAAGGCATGTAAATCGCTTCAGTGTTGGCGCTGACCCAGAGTTTGTCTTTGCTCATCCGCAAAGTGGAACGCCTTATATTTATACAAAGAATTTGGGGCTTAATACGCTTAAAGCTTTTGGTGCTGACATGACAGGCCGCCAAGCAGAAATTCGTGCTTATCCAAGCAAAAGCGTGCTTGAGGTTGTTGCGTCTATCGTAGATTGCTTCCGGCATATGGTTGATGACAACCCAAAACTTTATAGCTATGCTTGGAAAGCGCCGGGATTCTGCGCGCCAGATGGATGCGGTGGACACATTCACTTTGGGAAACAGAAGAAAGATGCGATTAAACCAACACTTTCGAGTCTTGACCATTTAACGAAGCTTCTTGTTGCTACAAATGTGGTTGACAAACAAGGGTCACTCGCTCGACAAAGTGGCACAAATTACGGCAAGCCCGGAGATTATAGACTTCAACCACATGGCTTTGAATATCGTACCATGCCAACATGGTTAGACTCACCGTGGAGTGCGTTTCTTACAATAACTCTTGCCAAGCTTTGTACGTTCCATCAACTGAATGAGACTATGGCATCCAATCCTTTTACTGATGGTGCGAGTCGGCAGACAGTTGAGAATCTCTTACGAGCGTATGCCAATGTGGATGATGATGCTAGAATCGCGCTTGTGGGATTGTATCTACATGGAATGCCCATGTACAGCGGAGCGGATTTCAAGAAGGCGTGGGGGATTTCTACAAAGAAAGATGTTATAAAGCCAGCTATTGCAAAGGGACGTAGATATTATCCGCCTGTCATTGCGCCGACAGAAGATACTTGCGATGAATTGTTCCAATATCTTACGGAAGGAACTCCGTTGGAATTCTATTTTCCTAAGCCAACGTGGAGTCCGTATCATTTAGCTGCGGACGTGTTCCCTATTGAGATTCCACCACATGTTCCGGGGCTGCCAGAGGTTGCAGCGGGCTTGCTTTCAAAGGGGATTGAAGTTACGTTCGCAAGTTCGTCGGCGGGTATCGTACTTCCTGACAAATATGAATTTAATGGCTTTAACGTGCGCGCTCAGTTTGAAAAGCTTTTCAGCGGTAAGAAACTACACTTCCTTCAAACACATGACACTGAAAGAATAACAATCTATATTCCGCCCGATATTGCGAAGAACTATGTAGTTGACCGGGGTATCGTAGCAAAGTGGAAAACTTTCTTGTGCAAATCAGGACTCTTTCCAATTACTTCGTATGAAAAGATTGCTGACATCCAACCTTCTGAGTACCTCAAGGTTAAAAAAAAGTCAGAAGAGAAGCTAATCGGAACCATGCTTGGTGAGTTTGGGAGTCAAGAGGCACCGAAGCCAGACGATATTGTTAAGAAGCACAAAAAGAAAGCAATTGAGGTGAATGGGAATGTTGCTTTTTGATGGTGTGTACCAACTGTCATAGAACGGAAACTGCACTAAGTGAACAGTGGACACGTTTAACTGCTCAAAAAGAGCTTGGAGGGTAGCTATATTTGCGGCATAGGCGGAGTGATTAGGTACAAAGACGAACCTATCACAGAGGAAATGATTGCTCACTTGCTTAACGGCAATGAGCATCGCGGTAATGATGCCTCTGGAGTGGTGCTGTCTCAAGTTGATGGCAAGCTGAATGTTTTAAAAATCAATACGCCAGCCTGTCAATTCATCGGCACTAAAGAGTATGAGAACTTCATTGAGAAGTATTTGAAGAAAGACACTTGGGGAGCCTTGGTTCATACGCGCTATGCAACCAAGGGTTCACCGAAGGACAACAACAATAACCATCCGTTGTTCGCTGGTAAGAGTGCTGTCATTCACAATGGTACTTTGAGCAATGACGACTCACTTTTCTCTAGTCTGAACTTGACAAGAGTGGGTGAAGTTGACTCAGACATTCTTCGAGCCATTATTGACAGCACGGGTATCAATGAGAAGGCTATTAAGACTTTGAATAAGGTGTCTGGGAGTTGTTCTGGGGCAGCGTTTGATAGTCGCCAGCCCAAAAAAATGCTCTTGTTTCGGTCAGGCTCGCCAATGATATTGGGTTCCACAGAGAATTTCTTCTCATTCTCTTCAGAGCGTGGAGCGGTTTACAAGTCCATGAAGCCGTATATTAAGAGGTTTGGTGTATGGTTTCAGCTTGAAAAGTCTCACGCAGCTCTCGCACCAATGGCTGATAACACGGCTTGGATTATGGGGCCGGGTGGTCATGAAGCGCACTACGAATTCAAGACCATGACGGGAAATTATCACGAACCTATTCGTATGACGTACCAAGGATATGAAGATAGACAAAAGAAGTGGGATTCTGATGTACGCAATAAAGTTCGCACCAAGGGCAATGTCAAGGTTGATACAGATTTAGCAGCGTGTCCCAATTGCTTCAAGGAATGGCGTATTCCGAAGGGAGAAGTTGCGGGAAATTTTTCTTGCAATAAGGATGAAGGTGGTTGCGGGACACTTTTGGTTTCGATTGACCGTCGGGAGGCATACAAAGGAAAAGGGGTGAACTAGCATGAAAAAGATTTACATTCGTGGTGGTGCAAAGGAAGAATCCGGGGTCAAGGTGATGCAAACACACCTTGAGGAATATGGACATAAGGTAGTCCGGTCAAAGCAGGAAGATTACGATTGCATCCTGTGTTGGGGCTGCTCAACCCGTGATGCGTATGTCAAAAATGTCCCGGCTCTCAATGCTAACGTCAATATTTTCAACAAGTTCGAGGCTATGCTCCTGTTTGACGAAGCGGGATTGAAGATTCCCAAGCTCATTAGTCCAGCCGTCGCCTTGATGAGCCACAAGCTTTTCGAGCTGTCGAAGCCTTGGTTCGCACGGAACTTCCACCACGAAAAGGGTCTTGACATAGAGTTGTGCGAAAAGTTTTCGCAAGTGCAAACGATTGTTGAGGAAGGTAAGAAAGAATTCTTCTCTGTTTATGTACCACACACGATGGAATTACGGTTGTGGGTTTACAAGGAAAAAGTGTTCGCGGCTTATGAGAAGAAGTACAAGAATCCAAGCGTCATGAATTTCAAGACAATGGAATACCGTTCTGAAAAGCGGGACGACCTTTTGATGATGTCCCAAATGTGTTTTCAAGCGGTTAAGGCTGTCAAGACTTTGAAAATGGACTTTGGGGCTGTCGATGTACTGGTACACCCTACGAATGGGACATATATCCTTGAAGTCAATTCCATGCCAGACATCTCCAGTCTGGAACGTGTCAGCGGGATTCGTTTGGCAAAAAGTGTCCATGATTGGGCTGAGGCTCTATAGATGCCAAGCAAGGTTCGGTATGTCTTAAGTCATAACGGTGAGATTTATTCGGGTTCAGCCGCCATAGCCCGGATGTGTCATCTCGTTAACAAGAATCTTTTTAACATCGCATTACCATTTGACTGGCTTTCGGTCAAGACTGTTAAAAAGATTACTTTCTTGGCGAAGTTTTTGCCACCCAAAACAAACTTGTATATTCTCAGGGTTCCGAAATGGACAAGGCGGAACAAGTCTAAGTATCATAAGTTGTTACAAGGAAAGTATGGAGTCGGGCTAGGCAATGTTGCTCCTGTTCAGGCTAACCCCCTTCAAGCGGGGTTTCAAGTTGCAGTACCGGGTGCAGTATATCTCATCCCAAACGCGAATGCTCAAAATGAAATATTTCCACCAATTATCTTTGAAGAGGAGGAAGGATAGATATGGCTGCACCATTTATCTTTGATAGTCAACACATGAATTGTGTTCACTTTCCTGACCTTGCTGAAATTAGGGCTGGCTATATAACTGGGTCAGAAGATTTGGATAGCGTCCCGACAGAGTTTATGTTCACTACTACTGGGACATTCGCTGGGTCGTCAACAATAGCTAATCTGCATAAGCTAGGTCTTGAAGAAGTTGGTGCTGGAAAGAACTGGCACTGGATTCACCATCAAGAGTGGACGAACCCAATACTCTTGTTTTTTAAGCGCGTGCATCCTGATGCCAAGCCATTCCCAAAGCCTGACCCAAGACACTTCTCAGCGGCACATGAGAATATATCTCCATACCACAATTCTGAAGTGAAGAACCTTCAATTGAATGGTTGTGGATTGAAGGTTGGAGATTGTCAGTTGAAACGGCGTTCGTTCTATAGGTACTTTTGTCTAATGAGAATGCCTGTTAAGCCATCCAAGCGCCAGTTGCGATGGTTAAAGTACGCCAATTATAGGCGTATTGCTGTAGGAAACTTAGCAAGCTTCTGGGTGAATGGGTGGGAGAATGGGGCGGACTGGAGCATAACTAAGGAGAAGCATTTCTGGCTGAAGCGCGGTATTCCTTGGGAAGAGAAGTCTGACTTCACATATTACTTCCGGCATAAAAATGAAAAGAAGCAGTACAAGAATGGTTTGCGCGTGGCAATGCGTGATGCGATTCTTTCGGGGAAGATTAAGGAACCATTCTCCAATTACAATCTTAATGGTAAAGTAACATCAAAAATGTATTCCTGCAACGAATAGAGGTGATGTCATCGACATAGACAATAGTAGGGCCAATGCTTTTATGACTTGTCCGTATCTTTATCAAGAGAAGTATGAGAAGGAAGGAACAGGTCTTGAGAAGATAAGCAAGTCTGAGATTTACACACCTTTGCAGTTTGGTGCAAGGGAGCACGAATTGCTTGAGGAGCACTATCTCAAGGAGTGTATCAATTGGCGGTATCCACCTAGCGGCATAGACCCATTAGAGGTGGAGGCTGTCGAGATGATTAACCTATACAAAGCTCACTATCCGGCTGAAGAGTTTGAGGTTGTGGATGTCGAGCATGTGTTTAGGTTGCCCATCCCTAACTCGCATCACTTCGCCATTGGGAAGATTGACTTAACTGTGCGCTCACATATCACTGAACATTTGGATATCATTGACCATAAGACACAGAACAGGTCATCCAAGAGTAATCAGCCTCAGAAGTGGGCTGCAAGAGCACAAGCGAGTTTGTATCTTTGGGCTGAGAGACAGCTTAGGCCCAACGAACAGATTGACAATTTCTATGTGAATATCCTTGTGCGTCAGAGTCCGGCTGGAGAGAAGCCGCCATACTTTCCTGACCGTCAGAAGCTTGAGCGGACGCAGGAGCAAATTGATAAGGCGTTATTAGACTTAGCTACTATCGCAGATACGATTGAGTTGTATCGCCAAAAGTTTGGAGACAAGCCTTGGCCATCTTCCACGGAGCAATGCTATACATGGGGTGAGTGTGAGTTTTATCTTCCCCACACTTATGGATGGTCAGATGAGATTCGGAAAACGAAGTTTAAGCCACGGGAAGAATACCTTCAGATTAAGGGTATAGGGGAGATTGGATAATGGTAGTTTACAACGAACCCAAGATGGCTAAGTTTGAAGGCAACAATGACCAGACAACCGTTGTGACTCCTGAGTTTGGTTCCTTTTACGCTGAGAGGAATTGCCCGCAATGTGGCAAGCATCTCGATAAGGGTGCGCCGGATGTGAAGATTGTCTGTATGTGTGGGTGGGTGTGGAGTTGAAAGAAACACCCAAATCAATCGTGCAACTTTTAGCTACATTGGAAAAAGAGCTTAGAGAGGCACGACAACTTATTCTGGAAATGTCAGTACATCCATCTTGCCCTAAGTGTGGCACGCAACGTCTAAGATGTGAACATGGACATGCGTGGGATATTATTTGAAGGGGATTAAAGGACTTCTAATGAAGCACGACTTTGGCCGAATCTTTTGCATCTTGATGTTCATTCTTGACGTGCTGGCGGCAGGAGCCTTTGCTTATCAAGGTGAATATCGCAAGGCGATTTACTGGTTTGCCGCAGGCGTTATCGCTGCGACGTTTATATAGGAGATACAGAATATGTATGACTACCGCGTGGAACTTCAAGCGATGGAAGATGCGTGCCATCATCCAGAAAAGCATACTCCAGCTCATTCTCACGGACCTGAGTGCTGGCTTATACATGAAATGCTAGAACAAAAAATTCGAGCTATTAGGGCCACTAAAAGAATGTTGGAGACGCTGCTTATACGCAACATTCCGGCCCAAATAAGTGCCGATGAAACTACTATTACAATATCAGGCTATGCATTAATTGCTACCGAGCACGAACCGAGTTACTAGGGGAATTTAGTATATAATTCCCGTTTATTAGACACGCAATTCGGATGCCGCCGCGCCATATATATTGATGCGAACGCGGCAAAGGAGGGTGGGATAAGTGTTTCTACGAAGGCTAGCTATACTAATTTTGGCTGGAGCAACTGTCTTAGGCGCTCAGGATGCGATGTGTCCACTTAAGCCTGATACTGTCTACCTGAGTTTTCTATACAACGCTTACAACGATGTCTATTTTAATGGTAATCTGCCAAGGAATATCGTGGTTGATTGGGACCCTATGCTTATCCCTCAACATAACATGGGGCTTACTGAGTGCCCAGACGATAAGGTTGCGTCAGATGGCTGCAAGATTACACTATCCCCTGACCAGCAGCGTTGGTCACGAGTGTGGATGATGACCTTGTTGCATGAGGAATGCCACGTAGCTACGTGGGGTAAAGAGAAAGATGCACACGGAAAACAATTTCATCAGTGTATGCGTAGATTAGCTAATGAAGGAGCGTTTGACGAATTGTGGTAACCCACCTAAGGAGAAAGTAATTGCCTACCATCCAGTGCAGTATGTCTAAATGTCCCACCAAGTTAACCGTCTCGGAGCCTCTCCATCCTGAAGCGACCTATTTTTGCAGCCATCATGTCGCCCGTAAAGCTGGTAGGAAAGGTGCTCTACCTGAACGCTGTGATATTTGTGAAGCTCGCGGCTGCACACCAAACAATCATTCCAAAGCAGAACTCGAACTGAAAAACTTTTGCCGTGGTACAGTCAGGATGTTATCAAAGTCTGAGCGTGCAGCATGGGATGAGAACTGGGAGACTGTGTTCAACACTGGCAAAGCCACGAGCGAATCAGAAGTCGTTGACCAGCTTGGTTTCGACGATGGCTCTACCGGAGACTTCAATGCAGACGTTGAATGAGCTTGCCCAAGCATATCTAGCCAATCCTAGCCCAATCACCGAGGACCCATTTGCGGTGGATTTATTGGACTTCTGTGGCCGGACGGTCAACAAATACTTCCGCTCAGCCCGCAAGTTCAAGTACTTTGAGGACTGCGTACCTGAGTCTTTCATCAAAATCCGAAAGTACATGAACTCCTTTGATTCCAACAAATCGGAGTTTACCACTTGGGCAACAATGATTATCCGGCAGGTGTGTATTGATGCGGTAGACACTCATGTGCGGCATAAAGAGCTGGAACTTTCTTCCGCCAGTGATATAGAGGCTACGCATAAGGTATCGCTCATTGATAAGATTGACCTTAAGAAGCGAATTGCAAAACTTGACCAAGGGGATAGGGACTTGATATTCATGTTCCTTGAGGGATACAATGAGATAGAGATGGCTAAGCTAACTTGCATATCTCAATCATCCCTACATCGCCGCCTGCAAACTATTTTCAAGAAAATGCAAAATTAGTGAATAAAATCCTGTGAAATCCGTATAAGAAGTGTAGCGCATTTCGCTTGGGCTACATAAGCGCCACTTCTTAGGGGGTAGCAAAATAGTAAACATGCCTGATGCTTTCAAAGTTGTGGTTCACTGTGGCGAACCCGCTGAGTTAAGGTGGAATAGTGGTGACCCTTTCTGGGTCTGTGCTAAGTGTCGTAAGATGCTTAGGCGTGGAACCAAGTTAAAACTCGCAGAAATATCAAAATTACATGCATAATTTTCCCGCCCCACCGTATAAGAAGTATGGACACAAGAACTCCGGCTCGACGGCGCTTGATTGCGCGTACACGGAGCCTTCGGGCAAGAACAAACTCGATACCTTCTAGGTAGCCTTAGGTATCCTCTGTGAATACAAGCACATACTTGTATGCTACCCTTGCCCAACTTTTCGTAGTTCATCCCACCTATAGAGGGGTCCTCACCTTGAAATCATTCGTTCCGGGCACCATGAGTGGTCGGTATCTTGCTGAATTGAAAAGACTTCAAGACCAATTTCTTGGTAGTATAACTGAGTCTCCCGACGAAACAAAGTACAGACAAACCTGTTACGACAACTGGCTTAAATCAACCTACAAAACAGAGGGTAAATGACGCTTGTTATAAAAAATACCCGTGACCTTGTTTCCCCTAAAGAATTGAAACTAAAGGTCTTAGTGTTCGGTCAACCCGGCACTGGTAAGACGACCTTCATGTCTACCTTTCCTAATATCCTTGCAGGTGTATGTGAGACTGGCCACGGTAAGGGAATGATGTCTGTGGCGTCTAAGGCGTTTGACTACATCGAACTCGATTCCTATTCAGACTTTGACTCGTTCTGTTCTGGGACAGTCGGGAAAGAAAAAGAGTCTTACGGACTCGACAGCCTATCAGAGATGGTTAAGACGTTTATCAAAGAAAAGGCGCTCTCTCTCCCACGCCAAAAGGGTGAAAGCCAGAAGAGAGTCCTTGGAGTTCCTGAGATTGATGACTACGGCGTCATGGGAGAACTTACTCGTAAGCTTCTCCGAAAGCTCCTCAACCAAGACAAACACATCGTTGTTACAAGTGGACTGAGAATTGATAAGCCTGACCCGGAGAATGGTCAAGGCGAAATGTTAATCGGGCCTGACCTTGCGGGAAGTATGTTCCTTGGCTCTACTGCAATGTTTGACATGGTTCTGATGGCTAGGACTCGTAGTATATTGGCTGACCCTAAGGATGCAAAGTCTCGATATACTCAAAGATACTTTGTCACCGAGAACATGGGCGGTGGTATCCTTGCCAAGAATAGATTGTCTATCGCCGAGGGAAAGTCTTTTCTTCCACCGGAAGTTGTCTTTGACCCATCTAAAGGACTGGGTACGTTCGACTACTTCTACAATCTCGCTGTTCAAACCTATGAAGATTATTTGAAGACCAAACAAAATTAAGTTTCGGGCAAGTGAAAACCGTTAATCGTGCTCTGTCCTGACCCTGACAACACGAAGGTGGACCTCTGAAGAGGTACGGGAAACTTGCCCGAATTTTCATTTCCGGTAGTAAATCTAAGCAGGAGGGTAGAATGAAAGTCAGGTTGAAGAGAAAACATATCACAAAGGGAATGTCGGCTAGGGCAGATGCTTGTCCCATCGCCTTGGCTATTCGAGAAAAAACTCATCGCCATGTTACTGTTTCGGATGGCGACGCCATTACTCTTTATCGTAATGGCTTGTACTCACAATATATTGCGAAGCCAACAAAGAAAGTGACGCGTTTCATTAGGCAGTTTGACATCACGCATGTTACCTGCCGCAAACGCTTCAAGCCTTTCACTTTTACACTAGTTCCCGTCACTGAATAAATCAAACAGGAGGATGTAGATATGCCGTTTAATGATGTATTGCTAGCAGATATAGAACTAGATAAGTCAGGAGTACAGATTCCCCTTGGGACATATGTGTTCAGTCTCGCTCCCGGCTCCGCCTATCGCCCCAACAAGTTTAGCGGCGTGGAAGAACTCAACGTCCGCTTCATCGTTGCGGAAGGCGACCATCAGGGCAAGGGTATCTTCCAGTCCTACCCCGACCCTACCGCTGTTTCAAAGAATGGAAAGTCAATGGCGAAGTTTGCTCAGGCGCTTAAGAAGCTTGAGATTGCCATTGGTATTGATGCAATGCCCGGAGAGGACACGGCTGCTTATCTGAATCGTGTCGCAACTACTGGTGCGCGCGTCACGGCGGATGTAGTGAAGGACCGTTTCATTAAGGAAGGTGAGACGGAACCCAAGGCTGTCTTCGGTATCTGGACGGTTCGGCCAGCCGCTTAAGGATGTTAAATGTGGACCTTTGAGTACAATTCAATTCACAGAAAGCTTGACGAAATTCAAGCTGATATAAGGAGACTAATGTCTGGACTAACCGATTTGCAAACCGCAGTTGCAGCTCTTGTTACGGCAGTAACAGCAGCAGCCGCAGAGATTGCGGCGTTGGCTGCACAGGTGGCTGCGCTTGACCCTGAGGATGCTCAGGTTGAAGTGTTGGCACAGCAGATTAACGCTCAGGTTACTGCGCTGAATACAGCAGTAGCTGCGGCAACTGCTCCCCCTGCGGCTGCACCAGCATCGTAAGAGAAGTCATTCGCGGGTAGCGCCCCGCCAAAAGCGTTAGGGCCGTGGATAACTCTGCGGCCCACACAATCTTAGGAACATCATGCCTAAACAATACCTAGCAATCCGCGACAAGTTTTTGAAAGAGGGTATGCCGCTATCAAAGGCGAAGGAACATGCTGCAAAGATTTATAACGCGATGGGTAAGGGGCATGTTGGTAAGGGGAGCAAGTAATGGACAATTGTGAGGGTAACATGAACGATTTGCCCAGTCTGGCTGAAGCTGAACGGCTGCATCTACTCATTGAAGAGTGTGGCGAAGTCATTCAAGCTGCGACTAAAGTTCTGCGACATGGATATGATTCTGTCCATCCGTTTATTACAGACAGTCTTGATAACACAGGATACTTTGAGTTTGAGTTGGGAGACTTAAGTGCAATCATTGGCATCATGATTCGTTCAGGTGATATTTCCGGCTTGGAGATTACTAAACATCAAGAGGACAAAATCCACCGACTTCCAAAATGGACACACCACCAATGATTAAAATAGCCTGTCGCAAACATCCCAAGTACCGAGCATTAGAAGAACCGCGTGCTAATTGTGAAGAGTGCCTTGAGTTGTACGCCATCAAACTGCAAGCACTCAAAAGCAGACTTCAGGTTAACTAGGATTGGCCTCTAGCATAATCGGTAGTGCACTCCGCTGTTAACGGAGACTGTCTCAGTTCGAGTCTGAGGGGGCCAGCCATAAAGGAGGGAGTATGGGTGACAACAGTTTACACAAGCGGTTAATTTATGATGAGGATACCAAGACTTTTTATCTTGGAAAAACTCAACCCAAGATTATCATTGATGGCAAAGATGACTTAATCCGGGTTGGTTGTAAAGAGATTTCTGGGCGTGCGTTGGAAGAACTCTGCCTTTATTATCGTCAAGTTAAGGGGAAAGGCTTCGTCGCAATGGAAATTCAATGAAACAAGAAAGAACACTTTCAAGTCTGGTAATCGGACTGAGTATCTATCTCACTGGCGCTACGTTGAACATCATCGCTAGTCTGGCCAATCGTGGCTCTATGCCAGTGTTCATACCTGAGTGTACGGGTCAAAGTGGCGCAATATTAGACCATATCCATATCTGTGCGGGGCCGACAACACATCTGAATTTCATAGCAGACAACATCAATTTGGGAAACGCAGTCATTAGCATAGGTGATGTCGGACTACTGGTTGGAACAATTATCATCTTGCCAATTTTGTTCAAGGAACTAGATCGTAGATACGCAGCAAAGGTGACCAAATGGCGAAGACCCTTTTGAGAGGTGGGTTACTTGCCGTCGCAATTCTGGCCTTCGTAAACTCGATGCTAGCTATTGCTAACGGTCAAGTTCTTCATGCGTTTGAATTCCTCGCTATATTCTGGCTATCGTTCTGTGCATGGTCTTATCTGTTCGACAAGCATCTCTCCCAGAAGTAATCTCCCCAACCTAGAGGGCTAATGAAAGTCAAGGACTGCGTTGCTTGTGAACAATGCCCGATGCGGGCAAAATTCCCTGAGAATAACTTAGTCCCACCTCAAATGGGTCCATCACTTCGGCTTGTCATTGCTGAAGCGCCGGGTGCTGAGGAAGCTATTGAAGGAAAGCCGCTTGTTGGTGGTAGCGGGCGTATTCAAGATTCTTTATGGCGTAAGGCTGGAGTCCAACGTGACCAACTCACAATTCTCAACACAGTTAACTGCCGACCTCCTAACAACGCTTACCCCACATCTAAAGAAGCTAGAAGCTATTGTACAGAATCCGAAGGACGTGAAATCGTATCTCACTGCTTTCAGTCTCATGTTAAACCTGTATTGGAGAGCAGACCGTGGGATAGAATTGACGCCATCGGAAATGAGTCACTTAAACTCCTTACTGGAAAAACTGAAGGAATAATGAAGTGGCGGGGAAGCCCGCTACCATTGAAAGGGGAGACGAAACCACGTGTTATCGGAACACTACATCCTTCTTACCTCATGCGGGATAGTGCTAGAATACCTGACACTATATCTGACATACAAAAAGGGATTCAGGTTCCTCCGCAATACTATAACACACATCCAACGGTCGAAGAGATACAAGCATTTTCGCCAAAGCAGCTTGTATTCGACATTGAAACGAATCGCTATACCGAGCAGATTACAATGGTCGGGGTGTCTGACTTTGGTAACCCTTATCATGTTATCGTCGTACCTTTCGCGGGTATTTACATTGCGGAACTCCGACGAATCTTTGCAAATGCTGAAGAAGCTATTGGGCAGAACATAATTCAGTTTGACCTTCCTAGGCTTGCGGATGCTGGTGTAGTTATCAGTCCTGATTGTCAGGTATGGGACATCATGTTGATGTACCATTTGATTGCGCCTGACTCCGCTGCATATGACCTAGAGCACATCGCTTCAATCTGTACACAGATGGTCGCATGGAAGCATGTTAAGGCAGACATGCCTTGGTATTGCGCTGGTGACGTTGACGCCACGGCCCAATCTTATAGAGCCATCCGTCCGCGCCTAGACCAAATGAAGTTGACTAACTTGTACAAGTATGTTCAGATTCCACTTGCAAAGATTTGCAAGTTGATGTCTGATACAGGTATCAAGGTTGACCCTAACAACATTAAGAAGCAACGTGTACGGTACATAGGTGAGCTGGCTGAATTAGAAGCTCAACTCCCTATAGACTTAAAGCCATATGACAAACCAATCAAAGTCCGACAACTTGCTCCGGCAGGAACTCTTGGCAAATCTGGCAAGCCGATTAAATACATCCATGTCCCAAGCACTGAACGGGTTGTCCCTTGGCAGTCTTCAAAAACTGTGGAGCGCTACCTCTACGACAAGCTCGCCCTCCCCAAACAACTCCACGCCAAGACAAAGAAAGTAACGACTGATAAGACTGCTCTTGATAGATTGTTCCGCAAGACCAAGCTTCCTTTCCTCAAGCAGCTTGCAGAGATTCGTCACCTTGATGAAGTCATCGGAACCTTTCTGAAGGATGCTGACCATGACAAACAAGTTGCTGTTGGAAGAATACATACCAATTTCCTTGTACACGGGACAAACACTGGACGACTTGCAAGTAGTAGTCCAAACATGCAAAATGTCCCTCCTATTGCAAAACACATCTATGTTCCGTCGCATAGTGATTGGTGCTTTGTTGAAGCTGACTTTAGCTCTCTTGAAAATCGTCTGGCCTCATGGTACGCTGACGATGCAGATAGACTTAAAAGACTCGCAATCCCCGGTTTCAATGAGCATCGATGGTTGGCTTCTCAGATATTCAATCTTCCTGAAGAAGAGATAAATAAGAAGTCCGATGAATATGGTCGTGCCAAGCATACGAATCACGGTGCTGATGCTGGTATGGGGCCACGGAAGATGTCGGTTCAGTATAACATCCCTGAGAAGGATTGCAAAGACCTTCTCACTATGTGGAAGAAGCTGAACTGGGCTTCGGCTCAATGGCAAGAGCGCACTGGCAATCAAGCGATGAAGGATGGTGTTCTCACCACAGCCTTCGGACGCAAGCGGTGGTTCTGGTCACAAACTGCATACACTGAAGGCATTAGATTTATGTTGCAGTCTAGTGGAGCGGACATCTGTTATCGTTCCATGATTGCATTGATGTACGAACGGATAGGATGGCCAGTTGAGTTGGCTTTGAAGGTTGTACCCAAAGTCTTCCCACTTCCTTATCCAGCAAGATTGATTTTACAGGTTCACGACTCGCTCCTAGTGGAATGTCCCTACGCGCTTGTCGAAGAAGTGAAAGCATGTCTGACGGCTGCAATGGAACAGCTCTGGCCAGAGTTGGCGGGCTATATGATTCCGGTGGCTGTTAAAGTTGGTAACCCCGGCGAGAGTTGGGGCGAGCTAAAAGATTGACCCTTGGAGGGATTGATGACGATTCAAAAAGGTGACATTCTAGTTCTCAAGATTACTGGTGAGAAGGTGTATGTCCTTAATGTAGATAACAGTGAAATCACTGTTCGTAGAGCGAAACAAACCAATGGTGGGTTTGAGCATGTTGTCGAGAGTTTTCAGTTCAATGAAGTAGAAACCTTCGATGCTCACCTAGACGCTCAGGTAGCTGAGAACGTGAAGAAGGGAACCAAACAGCTTGAACTTATGCATGCAGAGGCACAGTTGAACAAGCAGTTTGAAGATGAGATGGCAGCAGAGGAGAAGGTCATTACCTTTCCTAGTGCAAAGAAAGAAACACTTCAGTAACTAAGGAGTCCGTATGGCAGAACTGCTTACGGACTTTTTGACGCGCGAAATCGTACACAAACCCCAAATCATTGGGCGGGGTGTACTGCCTAGTCAGTCTCTCGCAGTAATTGGTGGGCCGCCGAAACATAATAAGAGCTACGTGGTGTTGAATATGATTCTCGACCTAGCGCGTGGCCAGAATATATTTGACGCCAAGTATGCCAGCGGCATACCCGTCCTGCCTGTGACTAAGCGGCAGAGAGTCCTTTACATTGAGCAAGAAATTGGTGACGAAGGTATGCGTGACCGCCTACTCCCAATGCTTGAAGGGGAAGTCGGAGTAGGTCTGGACATATTTATCAAGTCAAGAGATATGGACTTAAGACTTGATACTCCAGAAGGCAAAGTCGCAATTGCGAATGAGATAGCTGCCTGTAAGCCTGACGTAGTTATCTTTGACCCACTTGCGGAGTTCCAGTTAATCAATGAAAATAGCGCCCAAGAAATGAGCGCGACCTTGCGAGTTTGTAAGCGTTGGATAGATGCCTTTAAGACTTCCATCTTAATTGTTCATCACATCGGCAAACAGAGTGAGGAACATCCTAAACAAGGTGGCGATAAATTACGTGGAAGCTCTGCGCTGTTTGGTGCTGTGGATACATTTATTGGCGTTACACGGAAATCCGAAGCGTCGCACCCGACACCAATCCTTGAATTGGAGTTTGAGATTCGGCGAGGGAAGCCGTTACACAACATGTATGTACGAAGAGAAGAGAGTGGGTTGATAACCTATATGGGAGAGTATAAGCCGCACGAACGGAACAATGTTCCCGGCGCTGCGAAGCTTGAGAGGGTTGCAAAGAATAGTGTGTCTCCACATGTTCTGAATGCAGATAACTAAGGAGAACCATGTCAAAAGTTAGTTCAACAATGGCCGTTTTCGACACGCATTATCCGCTGTACTCGAAGGGAACATATGGTGCAATCTTCGATTATCTTTCCAAGAACAAGATTGAAACTTTCATCTTTGGGGGCGACCAGTTCCATTTCGATTGTATCTCACATCATACTCAACAGATGCCTTTGTATCGGACTCGCAAGTCCTACCTGAATGACATCAAGGGATTTGACCGGGACATCCTTACGCCATTGGAGAAGCTGTTGCCCAAGGGTTGTAAGAAGGTTTGGATTATTGGTAACCATGAAAGATTTGAGTGGGACTTTGTTGAAGCCCATCCTGAATTGGAAGGCGTGCTTGACCACGTTTCACTTCTCGACTTGGAGAAGCGTGGTTGGGAAATCATTCCTCTTGGCCATATGTACAAACTAGGAAAGCTAAAGGTGATTCATGGAGAGGTACTTTCTGGTATTGGGAACCAAGCAGGGACATTTCCGGCGCGGAAAGCTGTGGAGATGTATGCAAGTAACGTGCTTGCTGGCCACACTCATGCTCCGCAAACTTACACAAAGATTTCACCAGTTGAGCATAGTAATAAGTGGATGGGTACAATAGCCCCGACTGCGGGGAATGTCAATCCGTCTTATCTCAGGAATCGGCCAACGGCTTGGTTGAATGGGTTTGTGATGATTGATACACTGTCGAATGGTCACTTCAATCTCTACTCGTGTATCGTGACGAATGGTCAATGTTGCTACGGTGGGAAGGGCTATGGACAAGCAAAATCATAAATGCCAACGACCAACTACTTGCTGTTGTTCTGTAGCTGGTTTAGAACCCAGTGAGGAGTGCCCGATACATTCTGGTGGAGAATGGCCTCCTCGTTGTGAACTGTGTGGACAATTTATGAAATGGAGGGGAAATGAAACGCTATCGAATCGGTTTGGATATTGATGGTGTCTTAGCGGACTTTACAGGCGCAGCTAGAAAGTTCTTCAAGACCTATTGTAATAAAGACACAGAAGGAATCATTCAAGATAATTGGGACTTCTATTGTCTTGGTGTCACTAAGGCTGAGAACAGTCAGCTCTGGAAGCACATTGAGAACACTCCTGATTGGTGGACTAGTCTTGACCCACTTCCCAGTGCATATAGTCTGGGGTGGCTTGTTAAGAACCATCTTGTTTACTTCATAACACATCGGCCTGAGAAGTGCGTTGGGATGCCTATTGAAATGCAGACGAAGAAGTGGCTATACATGACTCACCAACTTGAAGAGACGAATGTTCTCGTTGGTGCGAACAAGGGCTTAATTGCGGCTGGATTAGACCTTGACTTCTTTCTTGATGACAAGCCATCGAATGTACAAGATGTACTAGACAAGGCTCCTGCATGTGCAACCTTCATCAAGGATATGTCTTACAATCAGGAAGTTCAAATTGCCCCACGATTGGGCAGCGTGAATGAGTTGATTGATATTATTCAAGCCACGGAGGGTTTACATGTCTAATGAAAGTGGCAAGAAATTTGATGACGGAAAATTGCGCTACGATTTGATACCAGCATACCCGCTTGAGAGACTAGCAGAAGTCTATACCATCGGGTGTAAAAAGTATGCTGACCGTAATTGGGAGAAAGGAATAAGCTGGTCACGTTGCTTTGGTGCAATGATGCGTCATGCATGGAAATTCTGGGCTGGTAATTCAATCGACCCTGAAGGTCAACATCACTTGGCCGCTGTTGTGTTCTATTGCTTCGCTCTTATGGAGTACGAACGAACGCACAACGAACTTGATGACCGACCAAAAAAATATACCACCCCCGGAGGAGTGGTAGCGTATTTTGATCCAAAAAGTTTAAACCAATATCAAATATTTCTTCAACCACAGAATTTGCCACGCAGAGTCCCGCCCAACTGCTCAGATTCATCTTTAGATGACGACCCAACAGGCTACAAGAGATAGTCTAGGTCTTCATCCTTAAGAAGTTCACGCTCAATCTTAACTTGCCCCAAGTCTTCGGATTTGGGGCATTTCCTTTTTTTGAAAGGAAGCGGAGCGAAGGCTAGCGCGGGGTTAGCGTTCGGATACATCCACTTTTCAATGAGCCATGTATAAAGACGTCTCACCGCTCTTATCTCCATTTCAACAGTACGATAGCTTGCGCCTTCATTTTTCCGGCGCTCAACATAATCCACAAGGTCAGGCAAAGTGAGTTCATTGAGATTAGTCATCTCAGGGAAATGCTCAAAGAACGTCTCAAGTTTACGAGCCGCTATCTGAAAAGTCCTTTTCCCATAGAGATAGATTAGGTCAGACTGATACCGACCAACCCATTTCTGGACTGCAAATCTCCTGTTGAACATTACCCACCTCCTAAAGGGTCTATGACTTTGTAGCGTTGATGTTGCTATTGTCGCGTGCGGTAACGAAGCTGATGATAGCTGAGGCAGTCCCAAGGATACCAGCTAGGGCTAATCCACCACCGTTGATTGAGGGCTAATGGCAATCAACAGTGCGCCGATTCCAACCATCCCTGCGGGTTTGATAGCCATAGACCAAGGGAAGTGATTAACGATAAACTGAGCAAGCCAGTTCTGGTCGCCTTCAATGCTTGGACCAAATTTCTTAACGCCTTGATACGTCGTGTATGCGTCAGCAAATTGTCCGGCTGCACCTACAGCGACAGCAACACTAGCTAATGCGATGTAGATGTTCATTTATTTGCTCCTTGAGAAAGAACTCTGTCCAGTGCTTCGTTGTACGCATTCATGTAAGTGATGCGAGCTTTTGCAATGTTCGCAAGTTGCTTGGTCTTGTCTTCATCAGAGATGTTCGGGTTGGTTTGGATTTCCGAACGCATCTGTGCGAGCTTACCCAATTGGATAGCAGCTCTATTTGTAAAGCCTGAAGTACTGATTAGATTACGGTTGCTCTGTAAGAACTCCTGAGCCTTTTGCGGATTGGACTTCTTGAGGTAATCAAAGGTCTGTTGAGCTTCCTTAGTTTGCTCCAAGCGGTCATAGAATTTAGTGGTAGCCTGCTGTTCAACAGCGTCCACGTTACCTCCAGTGAGTCTGGCAGCAGCCTGACCAATGACAGGAAGCTGACGCCTAGCGCCTTGCGTTCCCTTGAGTGGGCCAGCAGCGCCTTGACGAACATACGGGTCCATCTGTTGTGCAACAGCATCAGCCAAGCCGCCAGTCAGTCCCCCTGCAATGTGTTGTAGACGTTGAGGAGATGTACCTGTAGCTTGACCCATCTGTTGATAAACAGATGGTGTGCCAGCCGTAGCTTGATATTGAGGAGCGATGCTTGGACGGCTTACAATGGGCGAGCCTGTACCAAACTGCTTATTCGCAGCCTCTTCAAGAGGCACTCTAACCAGCGGGTTAATAGAGCCACCAATTGAACGTGCAGCGTCCCTAACAGGATGTTCGGCTGTAATAGAGCCATGAGAGAACGGTGTCAAACCCTTAATGGCGTCGGCTGCAATCTCAATAGCCTTACGATTCTCAAACCCAATTGCCTTGTTCAAAGCATTCTCAACAGGGTTGATGGTGTACATGATGATGTCAGGCTTACGAACAGACAATCTATTGGGCGTATAGGACCCACTAGAGGTGGGATGAGTGCCACCAGTCAAGATAATAAAGTTCCGGTCGCGTTCATCAGCAGGGACTCTGCGCATGAGCGGTTGACCATCTTCATCCTTGTGTGAGTAGTTCCAAGTGGAGAGGGCCATTGTCATGGCAGTCAGGCTTCCCAGAATGGGCAGGATGCGCTCAGGCTTGTCAGCCAAACGGCTCATAGTCTGACCCAAGTGTTGTAGGTCAGCGTTAAAGAATACTGTAGCTAGTCTGATTGCAGGATGCAAGTCACCAGACTGAGAGTAGTCAGGCATACCACCATAGCGTTTGGTCTCGTAGCGGGCTGCTTTTTCAGAGTAGCCTTGCTCACGAAGCATTTGGAAAGTAGTCATCTTAACAGCATCAGCACGGGCTGCCGCCAAATCTTCCGCAGCAGACAGCAAGCGGAACTTAGCAATCTTCTGACCAACTCCAAGTGATGCGGTCTCCAATTTCATCTCTGGAGTTATAAGACGTTGTAGCCCAGAGAATAGGTAACCTTGTTGAATAGCTTCTTGCCATTCAGGGGACTTGGTAAGAGAGCCAACAAGATTCTTACCCCACAGCCGACCGAACTTCATCCAGTTGCCAGAGATTTTCACATCAGACAGAATGCGCGGACGCATGATGTCAGTTGGTAGAGCGGCAAGTTGGAAACCCAAGTTCAAGCCAGTTGCACCTGCTCGGAATACGTTGTAGAAACTCTGCATTGCCTTAGATACGATGTCATGGTTGATTGGTGCAGCGCCTTGTAGAGCTTGGTAAACATCTTCGCCCACCTTATAAAGTTGCGGCTTACCATCAACATAGTGAGTGACTATAGCTTCACCCTTGAGTGGTTTGTAATTCGGACCAACCTTCTTGAACGAGTCGCCATACATATCAGGATTCGCGGTCGCGGTTTGAACGAACTCCCCAACAACTTTATTGCGAATCGCTTCTGACATCATCTCATTGTTAATCATCATGTTGGCCTTGAGAGGGTTCTGGTTCACGCGCTCGCTGCCTTCAAGGTTACGGATGATGTTTTGCTTACTCACGTACATAGGTGATGCCTTCCCAAGCTTGTCAAAGCGAGAATAGTTATCAGCAAGGTCAGACATAATGCGGGACATGTTAATGTACTCATCACCGCGAGCAATTAGTTTCTTGTACACGGCATCGCTGACGACACCATTGTCGTGAGCCATGTCAAGGGACTGACGGCCATATTTGAATACCTGTTGTGCCCATCCATCAATCTTCTGCATAGCGTCTGGGCCAAGAGTTTGTGCTAGCTTTTGGAAACCGTCATTGATGCTTTGGGGTGTGTAACCACCGGGTACAGCTTCGACCTTCCCACTCAACTTATTCCATGCTTCATTAGCATCCTGTTTAACTGTGTCACGGTCACTCTGTAAACCCACACGGTCTTTCATTGAGAGCTTAGGGTCTTGAAGTTTCTGGTCAATCTGTTTTAGCTGAGCGACACCATTACGAACGCGCTCTTCCATAACATCAAACACACGCTTGTAACCCTTAAGGTTGAGATACTCCATAAGGTGAGTGTCGAGTCCAGCTTGCATCGCATCATGGTAAATGGAACTGAACTGAATGATATTGAAGTCTTTGCGTCCAGAGATTTGACCTGCGGCATCAGCAAGGGAGACATAAGGGCTGGCATCTACACTAGGACGCGCACCTACAGGAATACGGGGGTCATATTTACTTAGCATACTGGTTAGCCCCGGAGTCCGCTGGTCATCAAGAATGGCAAACTTGTTGAAGAGGTAACGACGTGCATCAGTTGGAAGCTGCGACATACGCTCTAAGAAGCCAAGACCTGAACCTTCCGGGTCTCGACGTTGCTGGTCAATGATGTCCTTCATCTCAGGTAGGATGGCATCAGGAGCCTTGTAGCCCATCACCCAACTCTTAGCGTCAATGCCAGCAGCCTTAAGAACAGGTTCCATAGCACTGAATGCCCGCTGAACGAAGCGACTGCGGATAAGCTCTGGCGAGATATAGCCAAGGGTAAAGCCGCTGACTGCACCAATGAGAGCACCAACAGGGCCACCAGCATGAAGGCCGACAATGTGGCCACCGACGGCTCCAATAGAAGCCGCGCCAAGGTTAACCGCGCCGGGAACTCTACCAGCTTCATCAGACAGGTCAATGACATGAGGTTGAGGTTCAAGCCAGCGCTGACGAGCTTTAGCCTGTTTAATAGCTTTCTTCAAGCTACCATCTTGCCATTCACGGTCAATGGACAGCGGTTGAATGTTGCCTTGGTCGCCCTTCGTATCAACAATCAAGGAATGCCCATGACGCCCAGACAAGATTGTATCAGTCTCAATAGTGTCAACAGTTTTGTCAGTCAGTTCTCCGACTTCAAAATACTGATGTGATGCTTTCCTAATCCAGCCAGCATCCAACATTGCAGTTTGTGCAGCAAAGCCATTACCCAATTCTGGTAAAATTTGACCGGCTGCTCCAACATGCATGACCTCATGAAGGTCAAGAGCGCTCTTACCATCAGGAGCTAGCCAACCATAATTCGGAGTCTTGCCATCTCGCGTGATGTTTGTAACAACGTCTATACCAGCACTCTTTGCACGCTTGAGTATCTCGTCAACAGAAGGAATCTCGTAAGATTCAGGTGCGCGTTCTCCAGCGAATCCAGCCTCAGGATTTGCAGCAGGTTGCATATTGTCAAGTACTTGACGAGCCGTAGCTCTCAACGGATTCAAAGTCTGGTCAACATGAGCGCGAGCCATGTCATGCAACTGACCAAAAGCAGCTTGGTCTCTTGCGAATTGGCGAACTTCAGTGGCTTCGGGAATAGAACGAGACGTACTCTTGGAACCCTTGATGCGTGCCCAAGTTGCACCATCCATCTTCCAAAGGGCAGCGGGGTCTTTAATGGTCCCGTCAGCATTAACAGGGGGTTCAAGATGCGGACGACGGCCAACGTCAACACGAATACCCGCACGCTTCTGTTCACGAAGATGCTTGTCAAACTGACCAATCATAGAAGCGTCAGCGTCAAGTTCTTTCATGCGGTCAGGAATGTCTGTGTCTTCAAGGTCTGCGCCGCCACCAACATCCTGATGAATAGAAATGTCACGGACGATACTAGCATAGCGAGTCTTTAGGTCAGTCATCATCCCATCAGTGAATGTCTTCCATTCTTCAGGAGTGACGCCTTCCTTAGGTTGATTAACCTGTAAGTCATCAAGGGTATAACGTGGCTTACGATTCTGGAGAAGGTCAAAGATAGAACGCGACAATGGACGCATGGGAGCGCCTTGCTCCAACGCCATTGCCTCACCCGTCTCAGGGTTGATAGCTTCAGCTTGAGGCTGAGTCGCACGGTCTTGAGAGATTTGTTCCGCTGTTTTAGCGTTACGCTCAGTTAAGTCCTGTAATTTATTGATACCTTCTGCACGACTCTTGTACCAATCTGAGCGCTGAAAGTGTTCGTCACGGAGAGCTTGCAGACCGTCAACGCCAACAGCTTGCATACGAAGGTCTTGAATCTGGCTGACGCGAGCAAGACTTCCTTTTATTTGTTCTTCAATTAATTGTTTAGCATTGTCATCGCGGGCAGCTTCACGGGCATTCTTCAAGTCAACAAGCTGCT
>Ga0073928_10000977_pt1 | contig 58613 bp, 53 predicted proteins | sample PaiPotPPA55metaG_FD_76969 | JGI IMG/M metagenome (GOLD analysis project Ga0073928, IMG submission 76969) | Iron sulfur acid spring bacterial and archeal communities from Banff, Canada, to study Microbial Dark Matter (Phase II) - Paint Pots PPA... ... | reverse complement strand
GATTGACAATGGATAAACAGGGGGCGCCCCTGGAGCTGCGCGACCAGCTTGAGCCACTGCATCGCCTGATCAACGGTGGGCGCGGTATTGTCCCTGACTGGGATGTAGATCGGCAAGAAGCCGCACGCCGGGGCAAGGGCCACTTCCGTGTTGTCTTCCGCGCGCAGATTGACGATCGTTTTGATGCCGGCAGTTTCGCAAAGCCAGTGATAACCTGCCGGATTCGGGTGCGCCCCGCGCGCAAGCCAGGGCGCTAGCCAGCCGAAGTTTGGCGCATCCTTTGGGTCCGGTTGTAGCAGCGGCGCGCTCACGCAGCGCGCTCAACTCTCAACGCGGACCGAATCCATGACGTCACCTTTACGGATGCCGTCGAGCGTCTCGAACCCGCTTTGCATCTGCCCGAAGACCGTGTACTGACGGTCTAAGAAGCCGGCATCGTCCAGACAGATGTAAAATTGCGATCCCGCGGAGTTTGGATCGCTCGAACGCGCCATCGCTACCGTTCCCCGCAGATGCGGTCGCTCGTTGAATTCCGCTTTCAGCCGATAGCCCGGGCCACCGGTACCGTCGCCGCTGGGGTCGCCACCTTGGACCACGAAGCCAGGCTCAACGCGATGAAAAGTCAACCCGTCGTAAAAGCCGCTGCGCGCCAATTTAATGAAAGCCGCGCAATGGGCAGGCGCATCATCTGGCAAGAATTCAAAGACGATCTCGCCCCTTGCGGTCGCGATGCGCACTCGTAAGGTACGCGCTTCTTGAACCAGGGTCTGCAAATCATCGCCGGTCGGCGGCGAACGATCCATGGCCAACCTTTCCTCGAATTCGAGTAAGAGCGGAGCCTTGCGCATGGTTGTCGGGAAGCCCTGGCCATTGCAGATCGCCGCGATTTTGGCGCTGCGACTGAGCTGTTTGAAAGATGCCTCCTGATGGCGCGCGGCCGACGCGTCCGCGGCGGGCCAGAAAGCGGCCAAGGCGAAGGGAAGGCGCGAGCGCACATATTTCGAGCCCCGGCCGCTCGCGTGGGCGCGCATGCGCCTGGGAAGGCCGCGGCACCACCCGGCGTACAGCGAACCGTCCGCGCACGCGAGGACGTAGACGACGATGCCGGTTGCGTCTTCGAGCACAGATTTGGCCGTTTTCGCCGCTTCGAGGGGCTCGGCTTGCCGCGAACTCCGTTCAAGAACGTTTGAACCGCCTGGGCGGCGGTATAAGTCCAAGAACGGCTACAAACTTGATGGACCGCGTGGAGCAGCACAGCGATGACCAGCGATGGGACGGACCCTCGCTGCGGGTTTGCATTCCCCCTAGTCCCCGCTACGGCAAGAGCGTGCGGGATGAAGTCATACTGTTCGCAAATCGGTACAACATCGCGCGATGCGAGCTCGACGAATTCATTTTCGCGCTCGGCGAAGCGCTGGCCAACGCGATCGAACATTCAGGCTCCGCCGAAGCGATCGAGATCTGTTGCCGCATCGAAGACGACAGGATCGTAGCGAGCGTGACCGACTCCGGCAAGGGCTTCATCATTCAGACGGTCCCAAAGACGAAACTTCCTGACGAATTTGCCGAACGTGGGCGCGGCTTGCCAATCATGGAACGGTGCAGCGACATCTTTGCGGTGCGCAGCATACCGGGAAAAGGCACGGCTGTCGTGGTGGGGCGCTACCTGCGCATACGTTGAACCCGAATTGCCATTTGTGCTTACCAAACTAACGGTAGCAGCCGATATCGAACGTCTTGGCAATAATCCGCATATCCGCGCAAGTGCTCCGTAAGGAAGCGCTCTTCATAGCGAATCCGCCAAGCAATGACGAACCCCATCGGGACGAGCATGAGCAGGCCCCACCATGATCCCAGCGCAAGGGGCGTGGCGAAAATCCAGACGAGCAACCCCGAATAGTAAGGATGGCGAACGATTGCGTACGGCCTCGTCGAGATAACCTCCTGATCGGCCTCTATCCCGATGTTCACGGCGGCAAACGTGTTCTCTCGCAAAGCCAGGAAGATGATGAGATAGCAGGTGGCGACGAGGGCGTATCCGGCCAGCGTTGCGAAAAGCGGAACGTGCGACCATGCGAAGTGATGATCGACTGAAGACAGAATGATCGTACCCGCGAACACGATGACTGCAGCGACTTGTAACAGGTTCTGACTGGCTTCTTTTTCGGCGGCTGGGCCGCGTAGACGACGTTCGAGAAGTTTCGGATCTGCGCGCTGCAGATACGCTAAGATCGTGGCGCTTGCAGCGAGAGAGACGGCGAGATAGACCCATGCTTGCCAGAACCTAAACGTCCAGGCAGGGGCAAAAAGTAGAATTAGGGAGCAGGCGATAAGTGCAAATCCAGCCATGGCTTTTCGAGCCGCAACGTTCATCTCTTAGCCGCTCCGGCCGCTTCGTTCCATTGTTGAACGTTCACGCCCATCACGAGGAGCCAGAGCATCAGCGATCCCTCCGCCGCGATGCCGATGATCTCGATGTACGTGGTTATATGCTTCAGAAGCTCTGGCGACAGAACCGTTAGCCAGCCCACACCGGACAACGCCATCAGGAGGCCCAACGCGCGTGGCAGGAACGTGGACCTTAGAATGAGGTAGCCGATGGTGAGGTTGAAGAACCCGAAAATCGGTAACGAGCTTTGGGGTGAGACGAGATGAAAGAGGCTCAGAGACTGAATGGTGCATCCCACGATGCTGATCATCACAGCGAGCAAAGAGAGGTTCCGGCTCACCGGCTTGAACATCTGGTAGAGAAGCAGGCTGACGGCCACATACCCCGCATTCGCGATGAGGTTGGCGGCATCGCTGTACGCGGCCGGCACGCGGCCAACCAGGGACGCGCTGAATACCGCCATCAGAAAATACAGCAAGTAAATGGCACCGGTAGTTCTGGCCCTGGAACGCGTCATTCCGTTCGCCCCCTAAAGGCTCTACCAATGCCGCGCACGTTTGTTTCTGTTAAGTTAAGTTGAAAAGTCTTTGCGGCGACGAAAGCGTATAAAGGCGGGATGAACAGTCGCCGCCTTTTTTGCGCGCTGGCCAGCGCAGCCGCCCTGCTGACGTGCGAACTCCCCGCGGCCGCCAATGCGCCGGATGTGGACGCGACGCCGATCGACCCCGAAATCCGCGCGATGGTGGATGCGGTTTCCCCTACGCAACTACGCGCCTTCGACACCGGCCTGCTGGCCTTCGGAACGCGCAATACCTTTTCGGAACGGCTGCACGATCCGAAACGCGGCGTCTTGGCGGCGCGCAACTGGATCAAAGCGCAGTTCGAGCAGATCGCCGCGACCTCAAACGGGCGCCTGCGGGTTTCGTTCGACGATTATATCCAGCCGAAGACCGATCGAACGCCGCGTGCCGTGCTGATCTCCAGCGTGATTGCGACGCTCAAGGGTGATGATCCCACTGGGCGCACCTACGTGCTCTCCAGCCATTACGACTCGCGAAACAGCAACGGCGACGACGCGGTTAAAGACGCTCCGGGAGCGGACGACAACGGTTCGGGTGTTTCATGCGTATTGGAAGCGGCTCGTATCATGGCCTCGCATCGCTTCCGCGCGACGATCATCTTTGCTGCCTATGACGGCGAGGAACAAGGTCTTTTCGGCTCGGCCCATCATGCCAAGAGGTTGCACGACTCCGGCGCGCGCATTGAGGGAAACCTGAACAACGATATCATCGGTGCATCCGTCGGCCACGACGCAGAGCAGACGCCTGCCGACGTGCGCCTCTTTAGCGAAGCGCTCTCTACCAGCGCCAACCCGCAGCGAATCAACCTGATCGGCGGCGAAAATGATTCACCCAGCCGCGAACTGGCGCGCTACGTAAAAACAGTCTCGGAGGCTTACGTGCCCCCGATGCACGCAGATCTGATCTACCGCTCCGATCGCTTCCTGCGAGGCGGTGATCAGCAGTCCTTCGCAGCTCAAGGCTTTGCCGCCGTCCGTTTTGTCGAGGTACACGAAAACTACGACCACCAGCACCAAGACGTTCGAGTTGAAAACGGCATCCAGTATGGCGATTTGCAGCGTTACATGGATTTTGACTATCTAGCGCGCGTTACCAAGATGAACGTTGCGGCACTCGCGGCGCTGGCGCTTGGTCCGGCAACGCCCCAGCACGTCGAGATGGTCAACAAGCAGCTCGGCTACGCCACGACGCTGCGCTGGAGCATCGTGCCGAACGCGACCTCCTACGAGATCGTTTGGCGTGACACGACCACCCCGCTCTGGCAAGGGGTCATGGACGCGGGCCAGCGGACGACGGCAACGGTCAAGATGGGCAAGGACGACTCCATCTTCGGCGTCCGGGCGGTCGATGCGCAAGGCCATCGAACGCCGGCGGTCTTCCCTGTCCCAGTCAAAGAGTAATTACAAACTTTCGGCTACCGCCTCAAGCGTTTCGTCAACGTCGGCGGCGCTGTGTGCTGTCGAAAGAAACATCACTTCGTTTTGAGAAGGCGGCAACAGGATTTTGCGCTCGCGCATCGCGTGGTAATAGCGCGCATAGCGCCGGGCATCGGCAGCGCACGCATCGTCGTAGTTGCGCGTGATGCCTGCCCGGAATTTAAAGTCCACGATGCTTTCCAACTGCACGACCCGATAAGGCCGATCTCGCTGCGCGAAGATCGTGCGTAAGCCGTTTGCGAGACGCCGCGCGAGGCCATCCATCGCCGGATAGTAGTCGGGATGCCCTTCAAGCAAGTCGAGCACCCGGTGTGACATCGCGACGCAGAATGGATTACCCGCATGTGTCCCGCCGGTAAATGTTTGACCTTGCGGCGCGAGAACGCCCATCACGTCGGCGCGGCCTCCGAACGCGGCGATCGGAAAGCCGCCGCCCAGCACTTTACCGAGCGTCGTAAGATCCGGTGCGACGCCCAGGCGCGTCTGCGCGCCGCCCAACCCTAAGCGCAGCCACGTGATCACCTCGTCGAAGATCAGCAGCGCTCCAAGACGCCGCGCGCGCTCGTGCAGTCCCTCGAGGAAACCCGGCAGCGGCTCAACGAGCCCCATGTTGCCGGCAATCGGCTCGACGAGGATCGCGCCCAGGCGCGATTGCTTTCCCGGCAAAGCCGCATCAAAGGCATCCAGATCGTTGTAAGGGATCACGAGCGCATCCTCGAGGACGGCGGGCGGGATTCCGCCGCGCGATGCAACGCTGCCGCCCGCCGACGCTCCGGCCCCATAGAGCGCGAGGTCGAAATGACCGTGGTAGTTTCCGGCAAAGCGCGCGATCAAGTTGCGGCCGGTAAACGCTCGTGCCACGCGGATCGCGCCCATAACCGCTTCGGTGCCGCTGGTTGTAAAGCGTAGGCGCTCCATTGAGGGTAGGTGTCGCCTGACGCGCTCGGCCAACCGGAGCTCTTCGGCGTGCGTCGAGCCAAACAGTACACCGCGCGAGGCGACCTGCTCAAGGTCGCTCGAGAACGCCGGATGCGCATGACCAAAGAGCAGCGGCCCATAGGCCATGATGTAATCGATGTGCCGCACGCCGAACTCGTCGAAGGCGTAGGCGCCTTGCCCACGCGCTTGCATGAACGGCGCGCCGCCGACCGCTGCGCCCGCGCGCACGGGCGAATCGCACCCGCCGGCAAGGACGATCTCAGTCTGCGCGGTCAGGCTAGGTGGCATCCGCCATGCGCTTGTGCACCGCCCAAAGCATGCGCGACGCATCCGTCAAGTTCCATGGCAGTGGCAATGCGCCATCTGCAAGCGCGCGCCTGTTTCCGGCGAAATCCCGGCCATCCAAGGAATCAAGCGCAAAGCGCGGTCGCCGCAACCGCTTTGCGAAACGCATCGTGTGCATTGCGCCGCCGCGCGCTTCGGAGCAGATAAGAACAACCACGCGCGCGTGAGCGGCCTGCAGCCGGTCGCGGCGAACGAGCGCCCGACGTGTGACGGGTTCGTCAGGCAGCCGTTCCGATCCGAGGCCGCCGCCGCTAATGACGATCGTTTGCGCGAGCGACACGTTCTGGGGCGGATATAGGACGCCCAAACCGGTTCCAACGTAGGCAAAAGTCGCCACTCCGTGAGCGAGCGCGCCCCCGTGAGCGGCCGTGTCAATTCCGCTGGCCAGCCCGCTGATAATCGGCAGTCCGAGCATGCCGGCCAAAGCAAACGCAAAATCTGCAGCGACTGCCGGGGGATTGCGACTTCCGATGACCGCGACGCCGCCGAGCGGCAGCTTCCCGAGCACGGTCAACCACGCCGGCGGATCCGCGAGGTCGCGCAGCCCCGCAGGGTAGACCGGATCGCCAATCGCTACGACTTTCGCACCGAGTGCGCGCAGTCGAATCGCTGCGTGCAACGGAATCCCGTGCGGAAGGTTTGAATTCAAGAAGGCCGCCTTCGCAGGCCGAAAGAGCCACCCATGCCGAGCACTATCACAGCCCAGACGAACATCCGCCAATTGGTCGCCGAATTGCCGATCGCTGAGGACGTCCTTTCGGCCTTTGGCTTGCACTGCGCCGGCTGCGGCGTCAACCGCTACGAAACGATCGAACAGGGCGCGGCCGCGCACGGCCTGCGCGTTGAGCCGATCGTTGCCGCGCTCGCGCAAGCGCGGCTCGCGGGCCGCGTCCCGACGATCAGCAACGAAGATCGCCAGCCATTGCGAAAAGCTCCCGGCTCCTTCGCACGCCGTGCGACATTCAAGCACGTTGTCCCGATCATGTCGGGCAAGGGCGGGGTGGGGAAATCGCTGGTGACGGCGCTCTTGGCGGTTGGTTTGCGCCGGCGCAACTTGCGGGTCGGCATTTTGGACGCCGACATCACGGGGCCGTCGATTCCACGCTTGTTCGGTTTAAGGACACCGCTCGTGATTCGCGAGGACCCCGACGCTCCGCCCGGGCCAGATGGAAAGAAGCGGCCATTGCTGGTACCGGCCCTCTCGCGGAGCGCGATCGAGATCGTGAGCGCGAACCTGCTGACCGATCAGGAGGACACGGCGATGGTCTGGCGCGGACCAATCGTTTCCGGCGTCATCCGCCAATTCTACGAACAAGTGAGCTGGACCGATAAGGACGTGCTCCTGATCGACCTCCCTCCGGGAACCTCGGATGCGCCGCTAACCGTGTTGCAATCGCTCGCGATCGACGGGGTCGTGCTCGTCACGATGCCGCAGATGCTCGCGACGATGATCGTACGCAAAGCCGCCAACCTCGTGCACCAGTTGAAAAAGCCGATCCTCGGCGTCGTGGAAAACATGTCGTACTTCATCGCGCCCGACACCGGCAAACGTTACGAGATATTCGGCCCCTCGTACGCGCACCGCGTGGCAGAACTTGCGCAGGCGCCGGTCCTGGCCTGCCTGCCGATCGATCCGCTCAAGGCGCAACTCGCAGACGAGGGGCGCATTGAAGAGCTCGACGATCCAATCTGCGACGAACTCGCCGGTACGCTGATGCAATCGGTCGAAGCGCTGCCTAAGGAAAAACAGACGATCTCGATTATCTAGAAACTTTCAGAACGTTCGTATGACTTGTCACGCTGAGCTTAGCCTGTCCTGAGCCTGCCGAAGGATCGAAGCGTCGTACACCAGTTCGCCGTCGCTCCAAGTTTGGAGTACCGTCGTGCGTGCAAAGCAGCCGTCCTCCATCGGGTCGCGATCGAGAACCACGAAGTCCGCCGCGAACCCGGGCAGCAGCGTTCCCGTCTGCGTTTCGCAATGCGCCAACCGCGCGGCATTGTAGCTGTACATTGTGAGCGCCTGAGCGGGCGTCAATGCTTCCTCTGGCTCGTGATGACGCACCGCAGCCTCCATCCCGGTCAGCGGCGAGAGTTCGCACACCGGGCTGTCATCGCCACCGCACAGGATTGCCCCAGCACGCTGGGCACGCCCGAGCGCATTCATCGCATGCATCCGCTCGCGTCCCAATCGTTGTTCGTACATGCTTCCAACGCCACCCCAGAGCAGATCGAACTGCGGCTGCATCGAGAGGTAGATGCCCCGGCGCGCACAGCGCTCGATCTGATCCTCTCGTGCCAGCTCGAAGTGTTCGATGAAATGCCGATTTCGGGTGGGCGCCGCGCCAAGCACGCGCTCCCACGTCGAAACGCACTGTTCGATGGCGCGATCGCCGATCGCGTGAACGCCGGCCGAAATCCCCAGGGTCTCGGCTTGCGCAAAATACGCGAACAGCGCGTCATCGGTGAAGTTGAGCGACCCCGATCCAGGAGCTTGCCGATCCATCGAAACCAAAAACGGCTCGCTCAGCGCAGCCGTGCAGCTTCCGATCGAGCCGTCTAAGAAGACGTCGCCGCCGACATACGGCAGACCCAACGAAGCCGCCAAGGCGGGATCCGGCTCGCAGATCTTTGGATAAAACTTTGCGCCGTGCAGGCTGCGCAGTGCCGCAATCTCAGCCGCATAAGCATCGCGCTCGAATCCGACGAGCTGCGCGTGCAGGTGGAGCGCGCCGCGAGAAAGCGCGAGGTCGGTCGCGCGGCGCTCGGCAGCGCGTCGAAGCTCTTCCGGAAGCGCGGCAAAAAAAGCGAACTGCGCCCGCCAATTCGCGTCCAGAAGGAGCTTGCCGGTAGGATTGCCCCCGCTATCCCTTTCGATTCCCTTCGTCAGCGGCGGCAAGGCGATCCACTGCAGCGTTTTTCGATTGACGAGGCACGAATGGCCATCGACCCGCGTGAGCATTACGAACGAATCGGGAAAGAATCTTTCCAAGGGCACTGCATCCGCAAGCCGGTCGTCTTTCCAAGAACTCTCGTCGTAATTGCCCGCAAAGACGTAGCGGCTCGCCTCAAGCCGGCTGAGGGCTCGGGCGAATTCGTCGTAGGACCGCGTCGCCGACAGATTGCGCTCGCCCGATATATAGCCCGTGTCGGCCATGTGGACGTGGCAATCGGCGAGCGCGGGCACGATCGTGGCCCCTTCAAGGTCGATCTGGTCGACGTCGGCGCCCACCTCGTTGGGACTTAGCGAAGCGATCGAGGGGCCGTCGACAATCAATCCGGAATGCGCCACGTACCTTTGTTCCTCCGGACGATATGAATACACATGTGCGTTGGCGAAACATCGGACTCTCTTCGAACCAGAGGAATTCATGCGCCGCTTTCTCTTTGGGCTTATGGCCGGCGTCACCGCCGGATATAGCCTTTACCGCCTGAGCGAAGCCGTTTCCGCTCTTGCGCACCCGCCGCCGCTCGTTCGTAAAGACCCGGCGCGGTACGGCCGCATCCGTCGAAATCTCCAGGTCGCCGGCACGACGCGCGCTCTCTTAACCGCCGCAGCTTTTTCGGCCGGCGGCTTTGGAGCCGCACTGCAACGCCTCACGGCCCGGTTACCCGTTGCGCTGCGCCCACCGGTCCTCGCCATCGCAGGGATCGTGGCCGGCAGCCTGTGCGACTTGCCGGCTGAATATATCGAGGAGTACGAACTCGAGCGCCGCTTTGCGCTCAGCGAACAACCTGCGCAGGCGTGGTTCTACGATCAGCTCAAGACCGTGGGCATCAGTGGCGGGCTGATGGCGGTCGTGAGCGTTCCGTTTGCGACGCTGCTGCGCCGGCGCCCTCACAGCTGGCCGCTCTTTGCGACGCTCGCCCTGTTACCATTTTTCGTGTTGATGGGCACGATCGTCCCAGTCTACATCGCGCCGCTGTTCAATCGCTTCGAAAAATTGCAAGGGCCGCTCGAAGGGCGGCTGCGCCGCCTCGCAACGCGTTTCGGCGTGGGAGATGCCGCCATCTTGCGCATGGACATGAGCCGGCAGACGAAAAAAGCTAATGCCTACGTGACGGGCATGTTCAAGACGCACCGCATCGTGGTCGGCGACACGCTTCTGGAATCGTTTGCGGATAACGAAACGGAATTTGTCGTGGCGCACGAACTCGGTCACTACGTCAGCCGCGATAGCTGGCGCCTGATCGCGTTTGGCGCCGCAGTAGTCGGGACGACGTTCTTTCTCGCGAACCTCGCCATGCCCGCGCAAACTCGCCGGCGCTACGATGAGCCGGCGGTTCTCTACCGCCTGTACGTCCGAATGGTGGTGTTTTCCGCGCTGCTGCGTCCCGCGCTCTTCGCCTACACACGCTCGCGGGAGTGGGCGGCCGATCGCTTTGCGATCGATGCGACGCGTGCCCCGCAGACCGGTGCGGCTGCGTTTCGCCGCTTACGCGACCAAAATCTGGCCGAGGAAGATGTCCCGGCCTGGTACGAGGTGCTTTTTTCTACGCACCCATCGCTCGGCAAACGCATCGCCGCTTTGCAACGTGCAAGCAGCCCGGCGCGTTCAGAGCAGAATGGGCGACACAACGGTCCGCAGCCACGCGGCGAGGTCGGTCTTGCGAGCGACATGACGGCCTGAGCGCAGCTCCTCGCGAAACTCCCCGAAGGTGCCGAAAGCTTCCGCAAAGACGTCGTGCTTGTGGATCGACTCGTAATTCGTCTGGGATGCCGCCACGAACGTCTCGTCGGGAAGATCGTCGTACACCTCCAACGCGCGCGCTACGATCCCCCGGACGACGTCTTCAACGAACTTCGGGTTATGGTGGGCTTTGTTGACGATGAAGAACTCATCCGGTCGCTTGAGCAGATCATAGGTCTCGCTCGACATCGAGTTCTCGACGATTTCTACGAGGTCCTCAACCTGAATTGCGTCTTGGTGCCGGACGTCGACGCCGACCAGCACTGCACCGCGGCCCCGCTGATTGTGCGTGGCGACGGGCAGCGCGTCGAGCGCCCGTAACGCGTCCTGCGCTGAAAAGCCTACGTCTTCTAATTCGCGTAAACTGTGTTCGCGCACCATGAGCTGAGCACATGGGCAGGCGGTCATTCCTTCGGCCTCAATCCCGATCACTCTGCGAGTCGCTGACCTATCCGCACGCGCGATGGCAACGAGCGTATAGGTTTCCTCGCCGCGCTTACCGCTGACCGGCGTCCAGCGTTCCAACCCGAAATCGGCGCGTACGCGGACGTCGGCGCTAATCGCCTGGTGCGATCCGATGATCTCCCCTGCGATCGCATCGACCAGGGCTTCGATACGCGGAAAACGCTCTTGGCGGGCAAGGACCTCGAGCGTCGCTTCTTCGAGAATCTCTCCAAAGCGCGACATGTGGATGCCTGACTTATCCGGCGCCAAGTCGGCGACCATCGTGAACTCACCGTTGTACGTCCGAGCTTTTCCGTCCACGTTCACATGGATGACGCGCCGCACTTTTGAAACGCCCGCCCGCCCGAGCGAAATGCGCACGGCCGGTTCTTCGTCTTGCCGGTTGGTAGAAAAGTGCAGCGCGCGCGCCTTCTTTTGCACGCCGTTTTTGGGCAACGATGCCGCCAGATCGGCCACTCGAACGCCGGTTTCCGGCAGCACGATGTCCGGCGCGATCTCCGCCAAGGGAATCAGGTTGAACGCGCGCGCGCCGAGGTGAGGATGCACGTAATCGCTGTCAAAGTTTAAGACGTCGATGTCGATCGGCCGCGCCTGCAAGGGCCGTTTTCCGGCGCGGCCAACCGCAATCTCAACATCGCGGCTCAGTTTTTCGAAGGCCGCGCGCTCGAGGGGGGTGCGCACGGCCGCCGCAACGTTCAGAAATGACGGCCCTTGCGCGCCGGCCGCCGGGTCGGTCTCGTAGAAGGACGAAACGGCGACGATTTCACACGTACGGCGCAACCGCTGCAGAGCCGCCAGAATGTTGCCTTGGCGGTCGCCGAGGTTGGAACCGATGCCGATGTGAGCCTGGTGCATGGCAATTCCCTTCCACTTCTCGACGCCTGGGACCCATTTGGTATGATGGATGCGTGACTGAACAGCTGCTGTATCCCTACGTAATCGAGCCCAAAGTCGTGCCGGCGATTTGGGGCGGCGACGCGCTGGTCAAGCGCTTCGGCAAACCCGGCGACCCGAACGCCAAGTTGGGCGAATCTTGGGAGTGCTGGGACCAGAACCGCATCTCCAACGGTCCGCTCGCCGGCAAGACGATCGCCGAACTGCGCGCTGAGCTGGGCGATGCGTTCCTGGGAAATCTCGACCCCTTGGCGATCTTTCCCGTGTTGACCAAGATCATCGACGCTCGCGATGCGCTCTCCGTTCAAGTGCATCCCGACGACGCCTATGCGCAGCGCGTAGAGCACCAGCCAAACGGTAAAACCGAATGCTGGTACGTGCTCGATGCCCAGCCGGGCGCTGAGCTCGTCTTAGGATGGAACCGCGACACGTCGCGCGCTGAATACGAGCGGCGCGTTGGGGACGGTACTTTGGGCGCGCTGCTGCGTCGCGTGCCCGTAAAGAGCGGCGATGCGTTTTATTTGCCGTCCGGAACGTTGCACGCGATCTGCGCCGGCATCGTGATCTTTGAAACGCAACAGGCCAGCGATCTGACGTATCGCATCTTCGATTGGAACCGCGTCGATGCAAACGGCCAGCCGCGCGAACTGCACGTGCAAAAGGCCGCCGACGTGCTCGACTACCGCGAATCCCACGCCGGCGCGCTTGAGGAATTGAAATACGAACTGGGCGGCATATGGCGCACTGCCTGCATTGCCGATCCACACTTCATCGTCGAAAAACTGCATCTAACGGAGCGCTGGGTAAGTTTGCCCACCGAAGGGCGCCCGCTCATTTTCATGACGCTCGACTCCCCAGCCGAGATACGCTGCGCAGGCGGCGCTGCCCGACTGCGTCCCTACGAGACCGCGCTCGTTGCCGCGGACGCTCAGCGCGCCCAGCTGCGCGCCTCGAACGCGCACGCGCAGGTGATGTTCGTCACGCCGCCGGCACGCGCAGATGCGATGGAGGAGCGCCTGCAGACCGCGGGCATCGCGGCCGAACGGATCGAGCAGTTTCTGAGGCAGTTCGCGCCCTTGGTGCGTACTTGAACGCGCTTGGGCGCAACCCCCCGCGAAATCCGAACGCGGCCTAAACCTTCGCGCAGACCGACTTTCCGGTCATCATGTTGCCCTTTGAGTCAGGATACGGAAAGGTGACGTTAAGCGTGTTGCCCGACTTGGAAAATGTAACGTTTTGGTTCTTTGGTACGCCCGGTGGAAACACGATGTTCCACGTCGCGTTGTCAGGGTCGAGCGATGCGGTTGTTATGATTCCCATGTCGCCACTGTCAGAGATGCGGAGCGACACATACATTCTTCGATCGTGACTCCAGCGTTGGTACGTTGTGTTCGGATCGTCGCCCGTCTCGCGATATACGAACCAATTTCCTTGCTGCGTCACCGTCACGACATCCGGAGCTTTACTTGCCGGGGCGTCCGTGCAATTCCACGTTCCAACATCGGCACCCAGTTTGGCGAACTGTTGTTGGTCAAAGGCTGTATAGCCAGGAGTCGTGCTGGGTTGAGCGATGGCGGCAAATGGAATCATCAGCGTGAGTAAAACTGCGAGGGGGATAGCACGCATAAAATGGCCTCCTTAAGAGCGGAATGGCTCACGTTCGGCCGTTAAGAGGGCTTTCCCGCATCACGCCCAGGCTGTTTGTCAGGTCGAAGGGTTAGTACGGCGGCCCGATGCCGCCGGGCAAAAAGATCGGACGGCGCGGCGCCTGCGAGAAATCGAAGTCCCGGCGCAAATCGCCTAAGATCGAAGCCGCTTCACGCACGTCGGGCCGCGTGTCGGGACGACCGTCGGTCTTTGGGTCGATGCGTGCGCCCGAGACGAAGTCGTCTTCGATGAATTTTACATACGCATCGTGACTGAGCGTTTGATGGTCGATGTATCCCCTGCGTGCATACGGGCTAATGACGAGTCCGGGCACGCGTAAGCCGTACCCGTTTTCATCGACCCTCGGCGGCGGAACGTGATCGTAGAAGCCGCCCCAGTCGTCCCACGATAGGAAGATGGCGGTGCTGCTCCAATCGGCGCTGCGCATGACGGCATTGATGACGCCCGTCACATAAGCTTGCCCCGCGCTGACGAGCGCCGGCGGATGTTCGCTGTATCGGGCGGCCGGCGCGATCCAAACGACGGCCGGCAGCGTTCCGCTACGCGCCGCCCGAAAGAAATTTGAGATGTCCTGGACGTTGCCGCGCTCACCGTCCTGCTTGACCGTATCGAACGACGGCAGCGGATTCCAAATGCCGGGCGTGCGAACATTCTGGCGGCGCGGCGCGCATTGCATCGCATCATCCGCGCAATCGGGCTCATAGCCGCCCATCACGTAGTAGCCCCAGCTCACGTGGTTGCGATGGAGCAGATACGTCAGGTCCGTCCAGGCATAGTCTGGGCGCCCCGGCCCTCTGCGCGCAGCGCGACCCGCTCCAAAATCACGCGGCGGATCTGGGCTCTGCAACGCGTCCACGCAGCTCATTGGATCACCGATGCGCGAGCACTGTGCCGACCACTCGGATACCAAGAACAGGTGCTGCGGCAAACTCCAGGAGGCATTGGGCTCAAAGAGCCGGTCTTGCAGCACAAAATCGTGCGCGTACGCCCAATAATTGGGGATCTCGCGCTGATCGTGGTAGCCCACCGAGTCAATCCGAGCGCCGTTCGTGCAAGCCGGATTGGTCGGATTGCGGCAGCCGCGTCGCCCGCGCTGCGCGCTCAGGATGAACCCGTCCATGCGCCCGCCGTCGATGTCGGCAATCGCAGCGGGCTGTCCGTGCGGTCCGCCGGCGTTGCGATCGTTGGCATCATGGAAGGGGCGCACGCATCCGCCTCGGGGCCCGGGAACGCACGCCGAGGGTGGAATGCCGTCGGCGCCCGGGTACGTGCCGAAGTAACTATCGAAGGACCGGTTCTCTTGCATCACGATGATCACGTGCTTGATCTTGTGAATTCCGCCGGCATCCACCGCACCGGCAGCCCCGGCCGTTCCAAGCAACGTCCGCAATAGCGCCATACCGATCAGGGCGGCAACCCCCGCCACCACTATCGCGACGGGACGGCTCGCGTTTTTCATCCTGACCCAGTATACGGCTGCGGGGGTGCCGCCCTTCTAAAAGGTAGATGAGAATGCGGCGCAAATGCGCGGGCCATGCTCGCACGCGTGTGGCTCGGCAGTGGATTGTATTTCATTGTCTTCAGCCTGCTCGGCGCCGATCGCTATCTCGCGCATCGCTCCGCGGAAGACTTGGGAATCTTCTATCAGACGATTGCGAGCGCGTTTTCAGGATTTTCCAATACGATCGAAGGCGCAAGCCACCTTACGGTGCACTTCTCGCCGATCTTGTATCTGCTAGCGCCGCCCGTGTGGTGGACGCACTCCGCACTTCCGCTCGCGATTCTTAGCGCCGCGGCCAATGCCACCGTCGCGCCGGCGCTTTTCTTGATCGCCCGCAAGCGGGTTCCCGAACCGGCGGCCTTGGCAATTTGTGTCGTGGCTTTGATCTACCCGCCTTTGTGCGGCGTAACGTTCGCCGATTTTCACGAGAACAGTTTGGTCGTTCCGGCCATCGCGTGGCTGCTGTACGCGCTCGATGCGCGCAAGCTCCCCATGGCGCTTGCCTTTGCACTGGTCGCCCTGTGCATCAAAGAGGACGAGGCGATCTTCGTCGGTTCGATCGCGCTAGCCGGCGGTTTCTTCTTCGCCCGACGCGGTGAACGCAATGCCGTCTATTATTCCGCGGCAATGCTCGGCTGCGCGATCGTCGCTTTCGTGGGTTATTTTACCGTCGTGCGGCCGCTGGCGGGCGCGCACGGACCTTGGCATCCGCTCGTGTTCTATGCGCGCACCCAACCCGGCGTGCACGCCTCGCTCCTTCGTGGGTTGGGCGATCGGCTTGGATATTTAGGGCTCGCCCTTGCGCCGCTGGCTTTTCTGCCGTTCGGTTCACGTGTCGTACTCTTGTCAATCCTGCCGTTCGCGGAGATCCTGCTTTCCCGCGCTCCCGTCACCTACACGATGGGGCAGCACTATGCCGCGGTCTGGATCCCATATGTTTTGGTCGCCTTCACCCTTACCGCGTGCCGGCTCTATAAACGCGACGCGCGCGCCGGTCGCCGCGTGATGATTGCCTGCTACGCGATCGCGCTTGTGGTCTTCGCCATCGCTAACCCGCTGCACCCCAGGTATTTTCTGCGCTGGCCGCAGGCTCGTGACGCGCGCCTTGACGCGTTCATTTCCACGTTGCCGCGCGACATGGACGTCGGCACGCAGGAAGAAGCCTACACCCATATGGGATTCTTCCCGAAAGCGACGCTCGGCATGGAGCAGTACCCGCAATACGCTTTGTTCGATTGGCAGTATCCCGATTCGAACTGGGTGATTCGCGACGGTCCGAAGATTCGCAGAGAGAGCGCGCGAGGTCGCTATCGGTTGGTGCGCTCGCAAAGCGGCATCGAACTCTACCAGCGCGTCGGTTCAAAACGGCCCGGCGTGCCCGTGACGAGCCCGGCATGGTGAGCGTCCCCATGGAAAAAGTGATTCGTAAATCTATCGTAACGCTGGTGGCGGTCTTCACGGCCGGCGCATTGTCCGCGGGCGCCGCGAGTGCGGCCGATCGCCCTTCCGCGGCACGCGGCGCACCGTGGAGCGCAGCGGAAATCACGGCGTTGCATCGCGACGTTGACGCGATCTTGGCCCGGCGGACGTTACGCGGCGCCCACCTTGGCCTGATCGTCGTAGAATCATCCACGGGCAAGATTCTCTACGCCAAGAACGCCGACGATGAATTCATGCCGGCCTCAAACTTCAAACTGCTCGTGGGCTCGGCGGCGTTGCGCGCGCTTGGCCTCGGATTCACATTCAAAACGACGGTCTCAACCGACGGCACGAACCTCTATCTCAAAGGCCGCGGGGACGCAGCGCTGCGGGCCGCGGACCTCGCTGAAGCGGCCGCCAACATCGCTGTCGCGGGCATTTCGCACGTCGGCGCGGTCGTCACGGACGCGTCGTACTTCGAGGACCAACCCTATCCCGAAGGCTGGTCGTGGGACGACCTTCCTTATTACTATGCGCCGGTTGTCTCCGCGCTCGACCTTGAAGAGAACGTGATCCACGTGTACGTTCGTCCCGGCAGCGCAGCCGGTGAGCCCGCCCGGCTGCTCATCGAACCTCAGACCGATGCCGTAACGATCGATAACCGGATCACAACCGGGGCGCCTGGTTCCGACGATACGACCGACGTCGTGCGTACGTTCGGGGATTGGAAGACCGTCACGCTCGTGGGCTCGCATCCATTGGACGGTAAACAATCCGATGATTTGGAACCGGGTGTGCCGGATCCGGCCGCGTACGCGGGCGACGTCTTCTTGCGCGCGCTCCACGAGCATGGCGTCGTGGTCGACGGCCCCGTTCGCCCCGGCGTTCAGCCGGCCGGTGCGCAAGAGGTCTGGTCGCACGCGTCGGCTCCCATGCCCAAACTCTTGGCGGATTTTTGGCAGCCCAGCGACAACCTGATGGGCGAACTCTTTCTGCGAACGCTCGGCGTAGCGCGAAGCGGTGCTCCCGGCACCAGCGCGCACGGCATCGCGGCGGAAGAGGATTACCTCAAATCCATCGGCGTCGACCCTTCAACGGTTTCGATCACCGATGGGTCGGGCTTATCACAATACGATCGGATCACACCGCGCGACCTGCTCATGATTCTGCAGAGCGATTGGAGGTCGGAGCACCGCGATCTGATCTTGGATGCCCTGCCGCAATCAGGCGTGCGCGGGACTCTTAAAGCCGCTTACATTGGGACGCCCGCAGAAAAAAACGTCTTCGCCAAAACCGGCAGCATCAGCCACGTGCGCACGATTTCCGGATACTTGCGGACGCACCGCCACGGCACCGTGACATTTTCGTTCCTCCTGGACGACTGGCTTGAAGACGCGGCCGGATTGGCGAGGCTGCGCGCCGACCTCTTTTCGCGCATCATCACGGACTAGCGCTCCGGGGAACGCTCAGCTTTCGTGCGCAGCGCGACGCTGATCCGCGCGTCGGTCGGCCTGGGAACCTTCGGGATGTGGTGTTCCCAGTGGTCTTGGACGTCGCCGCACATCGCCAGCAAGCTTCCCGGCTCGAGATCGCAGCGCAGCTGGCGCCGCGGCGGCGCCTTGGTACGAAACAACATGCTGCGCGTGGCGCCGAAGCTCGCCAGCGCGACGATCGGATCTTCGGTCAACTGCTCGTTTCGATCGCTGTGCCATGCGACGCTGTCGTTCCCGTCGCGGTAATAGTTGAGCGAGACGGCGTTGAACCGCACGGCCAGCGCGCCCTCAGCCCGTTCTTTGACGAGTACCAGCGCCGGCGGGAGCTCTTGCTGCGCCCCGTACCAAGCAACCAATCTCGGCACATCGACGATCCTATCGTACATGTGCATCGTTTCGGTCGACCAAGGGATCTCTCGCGACAGGACTTCAAAGAGGGCCGCACTTTCGCTCGGGCCGAAGGCCGCCGGGAAATAGACGATTTTGCCGGCCGGGGTGGCGGCGATCAGTCGCTTGCCGTCCTGGAAAAATCCGAGCTGTTGCGCCATCCGTTTGGGCTTAGAACACGTTGAGAGGACGATGAGATTCGCAATCTTAAAGGCACAGATATGACAACGCAAGTCGCGACATTCGGCGCAGGATGCTTTTGGGGCGTGGAGGCCTCGTTTCGGCAATTGCCCGGCGTCATCGACGCCGTTGCCGGCTACATGGGCGGAACAAAAGAGAACCCGACCTATCAAGACGTGTGCTCCGATCGCACCGGACATGCGGAAGTCGTACAGGTTACCTACGATCCCGAAAAAGTATCCTACGACGCGCTATTGGATCTCTTTTGGCGCATGCACGACCCGACGACGCGCAACCGGCAAGGCCCGGACGTCGGCACGCAGTACCGTTCAGCGATTTTCTATCATTCGCCCGAACAAGAGCGAGAAGCGCTCGCCTCCAAGGCGAAGCTTGACGCATCGGGAGCGCATAAGCGCCCGATCGTAACGGAAATCGAGCCCGCGAAGACTTTCTACCGCGCCGAAGATTACCACCAGCGGTACTTCGAAAAACACGGCGTGTCGTGCCACATCACGGTCTGACGCGACGGGCGCTGCTGTCGAGCGCCGGCGCAGCATTGGGAGCGATCGCTTTGCAATCGTGCTTCGTGCGCGCAGCCACGAAAGAAAGCTTTGAAGTCAGCCTGACTGATGCGGAGTGGCGCAAACGGCTCGGACCGCAGCGTTTTGAAATACTGCGGCAAGCCGGTACAGAAGCAGCTTGGAGTTCGCCGCTGGAATACGAGCATCGGCGTGGCCTCTACGAATGCGCCGGTTGCAACTTAGCGCTTTTTTCATCGGGAACGAAGTTCGAAAGTGGCACCGGCTGGCCGTCGTTCTACGCGCCCTTGCCCAACGCCGTGCGCACGAAAGCGGATTATTCGCTGATCGAGGCTCGCACCGAAGTGCTTTGCGGGCGCTGCGGGGGCCATCTGGGCCACGTCTTCAACGATGGGCCGAAGCCGACGGGCCTGCGTTACTGCATAAACGGTTTAGCGCTCGTCTTCATCCCGAAATAGCAAAAGCTCGCCGGCGATCTGCCGGCGAGCTTAACTACCGAGCTGGCGGTAACTTAGACAGCGATAGGTTGAGCGATAGGCTGGCGGCGAGGGGGCACGGGGCGTCCCTCATCGAGATCCAGAACATCAGCCCAGGTTGTGATATCGTTACGCTCGGGAGCAAGCTTCTTACGCAGTTCGGTCATGAACGCGAGCGACTCGCCGATGGGTGGGGTCGTAACGCACATTTGATTCCACGTCTCTAACTCTTGCGGATTCTTCTTGTGGACGTACGGAGCAACGTACGATTTGATCTCGTCGTCGCTGCGGGCTGCACGAATGACTTCCAGGTACTTGACCGGGTCGATTCCGAGGAAGCTGAGAACCGCTTGATCCATGGGGCTATCGTAGTGATATTCACCGATATTGCCATGAGCAAGGGCTTTCGCTTTGTCGGTTGTGCGTCCAAGTTGCACGATTCCGTAGAATTTCTCATGTACGCTGCGGGGCGTTGTTTTGGTAAGGTCTACCATTGAAATATATATCTTTCCTAGGCATAAAAATGAAAAGGCGTCGAAAACATAAGAGTTCTCACGCCCAACACACTTTTTGCGCCTACGGACAGTATAGCATGTTTGGCTGCCTTTATGGGGTTTTTGGCTAAATCCATTTGGAAGATCGTCTAATGCCTGTGGAGAAGATTTGGCTGCACTGAAGGTGGAAGAGCATGGAACTATTTAAGACCGTTGATCCCGCGTCGCTTGCTCACGCGACCTGCCTGGCTGAATCAGGCGAGTTTGCGCTCTACGCCAGGGATCGGGACTCGTATCTCTTGGTGCAAAAACATCAGGGGACGCCGTGGGAGGGGATCTCCGTCTCCGGCGACGGCGTATTCCGCATCGGAAGTCTATTGGTTGACGCAATGCGCCACCTGTACCGCGATGTCGCTTCAGACGTACGCGTCGTCCGCCACGACCGAAAGTAAAAGGCCTACATCGAAAAGCCGCGCCGGATGTGCGGCCTTCCCGCGACAACCGAGAACGACACCGAATCCCGCCGGCGTGCCGTCGTGACGTCGAGCCGCCATCGGCCCGCGCGCAGCGCCCACATCAGCGAGGGGCCGGAGGTCGCGGCGAGATAGCGGCCGTTGAGGCGCCAAGTCACTCCTTCGTGCGCCAACGTGCGCACTTGAAACTGAATCGCTTGCAGCGGGGCAAGCCGGATTGCTTCCGGGGGCGCCGCGTTTAAGACGAACGTATCGGCTTGGTGAGGAAACAGAATGCGAACCTCTCCAGCTGCGGATGCCGGCGTTTTCTGCATTGCCAGCCACTCATCGTAGTCTCGCGATAACGGGGCCGGCTTCGGGTGCGCGTACCTCGCAAGTTCTGACGGAAACAAATACTCCGAAACGACCGCCGGACAATTACGATCGGGGCGCCAGCCGGTCGTGGCGCAAATCGGTAGTCGCACGAAACCTGGCGGCTGCTCGAACGTCGCGGCCTCGCGCGCTTCGTGGAGGTGCAGCAGGATGCGGTTCCACAATGGCGCAGCGCCGGTTACGCCTGAGACGTGCCGCATCGGTGCGCCGTTGAAGTTGCCGACCCATACGCCCACCGTGTAGGCCGAAGAGAACCCGACCGTCCAGGTGTCGCGAAAATCGGAAGACGTGCCTGTTTTCACCGCGGTTTTAAACGGCAGATCCAAAATCGACGACGCGCCGAACGACCGCGCGCGTGCGCGCGAATCGCTCAGCATGTCGGTCACCAAGAGCCACAACTGAGACGAACCAACCTGCATGGGCACCGGAGTGGACGGCTCGAGCATCGTTTGCAACGGAATCGCCGAACCGTGGCGCGCCAGCGTCAGATAAGCGTGCGCTAACTCCCACAGGCTGACTTCTCCGCCCCCCAGCGTCAGCCCCAAACCATAATATTGAGCGCTCTTGTTCAGATGAGAGAAACCCAACTCGCGCAACCGCTCCAGGAACCGCTCGGTGCCGACTTGCGAGAGCACGCGCACCGCTGGAACGTTCAAGGAGTTCGCGAGCGCGACGCGCACGCGTACCGGACCGGCGTACGCGTTATTATAGTCCGCCGGCGCGTAGAGTTGGCCACCTGAGACTGCGTATGTCGTGGGAACGTCGGCCAGGATCGTATTGGGTAAGAGGTCGCCGCCTTCGAGCGCCAACTCGTAGAGAAATGGCTTGAGCGCCGAGCCCGGCTGGCGCAGCGCTTGCACGCCGTCGTTCTGTCCGCCGTTTTGAACATCGAAATAATCGGCCGAGCCGGCGTACGCCAACACGTTTCCGCTGGCGTTATCCAATACGATTGCCGCCGCCTGACGGACGTTGCGCGAAGCGAGCGCTCGCAAAACGGATTGCAGCTGGGCTTCGACAAAGCGCTGCAGCGGCCGATCGAGCGTCGTTTGGATTTGCGCAACGTTCGTGGGCGCTCGCGCGGCCAGGGCAAAGAGCAGTTGCGGCGCTGCGATCGATCCGCGCACCGGGTCGGTGAGGTGCAGCTCTTCGGCGAACGCGGTCTTGGCTTGCGCCGGGCTGATGTATCTGGCGGCGAGCATCCGCTGCAGCACATAGTGCTGACGCGCGACGAGCAGCTGCCAGTGTATGCGGGGATTCAGGCGCACCGGGTCATTAGGGATGGCGGCCAGCAGCGCCGCCTGCGCTAAGTCCAAATCGCCGGCTGCCGTTCCGAAATACGCCCGGGCCGCGCTTTCGACGCCATAGAGATTGCCGCCCATCGGCAAGCGGTTCGCGTACGCTTCCAAGATTTGCGCTTTCGTCGAACCGTTCTCGATGCGCATTGCCAGCCAGGCTTCGCGCGCTTTACCGCTCCAGGTCGGCGGGATGTTATACCTCATCCGAGCGAGCTGCATCGTGATCGTTGAGGCGCCGCTTTGCGCGCGACCCGACTCGAATAGTTGCCGGAGCGCTCGCATGGCCGCAAGCGGGTCAACGCCGTGGTGCTGGTAAAAACGCGCATCCTCCGTCGCCACGATCGCTTGCAGAAAAGTAGGCGAGATGCGCGTTAGCGCCACGGAGCTCGCACGCGCTCCATCCGGCGGCAAGATCATGCCAAGCGGCAACCCGCTGCGATCGACGAACGAGATTGCGCTCTGACGACGCGGCGCGTCCGCAACGTGAATGGCGAAGGCCAATGGAAACACGACCACGCCGAGCGCCGGAAGCCCGAGTGCAACGATCGCTACCCAAAGACGCAGCTTGCGAGTTTGCATGGTTGTACGAGTCAACGGTGAATTCGCACGACTGGAGGCGAGCCCATGCTTACTGTAGGCGCGACCGCACGTTATCTGTGGCCACTATGTTGCGGCGTGGCGCTAGCCGTCGGTGTGTCGAGCTGCCAAAACCGCGGCGCCGAAAACGCGCCGCTGGCGGTAGTTTCACCGCTGCCGGCACCCGCGTTGCCGAGTTGGATCGGCGACTACGGTCCCAAAGGTCAGGCCGACACGCTCGCCCAGATTCGCGTCCTCTTCAAAGGGCCGCTGATCCCGCTCGAGCAGCTCGAGAGCCCGGACGAACTCGCCAAGCTCAAGTACTTTGCGATCGAACCCCCGCTAGCCGGCCATTTTCGGTTTCTCACGCCGCGCATGGTGGGTTTCCAGGCCGATCAAGCGATTCCAAAAGCGACCCGCGTTCGGGTTACCGTCGGCGCCGGTTTAAGCGATCTGCAGCACAACCGTCTGGATCGCGACCTCGCCTGGACCTTCACCAGCGAGCCAATTGGGCTAACCGGGCTACCCGGCGAAAATACCGATGAAGAGCAAGGGCCGCTCGATACGAGCCCGACATTCAAAATCACCTCGAACACCGAACTCGACCCGGCGTCCCTAGCAAAGAACAGCGCTATCGTCGCCGGCGCCGATAACGCGCGCACGGCTGTCACCGCCGTCTTCGAAAAGACCGCCACGCCCGCGCCGGAGGAGAGCGCCGCCGAGACCTTCGACCCATCGTTGCGAGACTACGTCTACGACGTCAAGCCGGCACAGGCGCTCGCGCACGGCGCGAAATACGCGCTCGTTATTTCGCCCGGCGTCGCACCGGCCCGTGGCAACCTGCCCAGCTCCAAGACCTTCAAAGGTGCCTTCCGCACGTACGGCCCGCTCGCAATGACCGGTGTCGGCACAACGGGGCCGCAAGAGGGATCGGCTCCCCGCTTCGCGCGGGGTGACCCGCTGCTGCACTTCACCAACGGGCTGGATGCGGCTTCGGCCGCCAAGGCGATCACGATCTCGCCGGCGCCCCGCAGCGCGACGCAATTGCTGAATGTTTCGGATGGCGATCGCACGGTGGCACTCAATCCATGGTCGCTCGAGCCAGCGCGCACGTACACGGTGACGATCGGGCCCAACCTGAAGGATCAATTTGGTCAAACCCTGGGCAAGACCCAGAGCGCTTCAATTTCCACGGGTGATCTAGCGGCGGACTTCTGGGCGCCAACCGGCTTGAACATCTTTGCGAAGACGAACGGTTTACGGCTGGACTTTTCGGCCGTCAATCTGCCCGACGGACGGTATCAGGCGGCATATCGCGCGCTCTCACCGCCAGACGTGACGTCAATCCAAGACGTCAGCGACTCGGTCGCGAAGCTGCTGCCCCCCGCCGGCCAGTGGTCGCCGTTTCCAGTTATCGCCGCTCACAATCAGATCGTCGCCGTGCACGTACCGGTGCAAGACCGGTTGGGATCTGCGACGGGGATGCTCGCCTACGGCGCGCGGGCTGTTCCCAACAACAACGCGTCGTACTATGGCTTGGTCGGCCTGACGAACCTCGGCATCTTTGCGCAGCTCTTCCCGCAGGCCGGGTGGGTCGCCGTGCAGCATCTGGCGGACGGCAGCCCGGCCGTCGGTGCGACCGTCGAATTGTACCGCCCGCAAACATCCTCACCGTGCGCAACCGCGCGTACCGATTCTGGCGGCGCCGCGCAATTGAACGAACTTGACGCGGAGCGCTGCTCGGCCGGCGCAGCGACTGATGGCGCTCCGACGGTGTTGGTCGTGGCGCGGGAAGGCGTCGATTGGTCGTACACGCGGCTCGACGACTCTTCGGGATACGACTACGGACTCTATTTGGGCTGGTCAAGTGGAAAGCCGATTTCGCGCGGGACGATCTTCTCCGATCGCCAGATGTACCAGCCGGGTGAGCGCGCGATGTTCACCGGGGCGGCTTACTATTTGCAAAATGGCACGCTCAAACGAGACGCGCATGCGCGCTATGCGGTTTCAATCAGCGATTCGAACGGCTCGCAAACCAAGCTCGGCAGTGCGCTCACCGACGAGTACGGCGTTTTTTCCGTACCGTGGGCCGTGAAAAAGAATCAGCCGCTGGGCTATTATTCGATCAAGGCGATTGGGGAGAACGGTAACGAACTCGATGGCGACCTGCGGGTCGCCGAGTTCAAACCACCGAACTTCAACGCATCGCTGGCCTTGGACAAAAAGTTCGCAGGGGCCGGAGCCACGGTCACGGCGAGCGGCAAGAGCAGCTACCTCTTCGGCTCGCCGCTGCAAGGCGCGAACGCGCATTTCTATGTGACTCGACAACAGACAACCGTGCAGCCCAAGGGCTGGGATCAATATTCGTTCGGGCGGCAGTGGTTTTGGCCGGATGAAGCGCCGTCGGTCGACACCGATGTGCTGCAAGCGGACGCCACTTTAGACTCCGCCGGTCGTGTTTCGCAAGACGTGCATGTGGCGAGCGACCTGCCGTTTGCGATGGATTACCGGGTGGACTTTGAAGTCAGCGACGTCTCTCATCTCTCCGTCTCGGATTCCAAGGACTTCACGGCGCTTCCCAGCGAGGCGCTGATCGGGCTGCAAAACGACTTCGTCGGCGACGAAAAGAAGGCGTTCCCCGTCAAGGTGATCGTCACCGATTCCAACGGAGCCGCTTTGAGCGGCCGGCCCGTCCACCTCGAATTGCAAGCGATGGACTATAGCGCTGCGACGCAATTGATCGAGGGCGGCGCGTCGGCTCGTAATGCTGTAAAATACACGACCGTCGCGCAGGCGGACGTGACTTCGGCGAATGGAGCGAGCGCCGTTTCCTTGACGCCGCCAAAAGCGGGCGCCTATCGCATCCGCGCCAACTTCGCGGACGCGAAGTCCGAAGCCGCCGAAACCGACACTCAGATTTGGATCTCCGGCCCCGAGGGCGTGCGCTGGAATGCCGAAAACCCTTCCGAGTTAAAGATCTCACTCGATAAAGCCGCCTATCACACCGGCGATGTCGCTACCGCGCTCCTGCAGTCACCCTACCCGGACGCCGACGTGTATTTTTCCGTCGTCCGCCAGAACGTGTTGTACAAGTCGCGGGAAGAAGTCCATGGCGGTGCGCCGCGTATAACCTTTCGAATAACGCCCAACATGCTGCCGAACGCCGCCGTACAAGCCGTGCTCGTGCGGCGCGGCAAACCGTTGCAACAGCTTGCCGCAGGAACGCTGGACAGCATCGTGCGGATCGGCTTTGCTTCCTTTACGACCAACATCGACCAGAAGCACCTCAAGGTCACGATCCACCCGGCCGCAGCGACCGTCATGCCGGGCGGCTCGCAACGCGTAACACTTTCTTTGAAAGACGCCTCGGGCAAAGCGGCCAGGGGCGAGTTTGCCGTCATGGTCGTCAACGACGCGATCCTGCAGTTGACCGGCTACCGCCTGCCCGACCTCGTACAAACCGTGTACGCAGAACAGCCGATCTCCACCCGCGTGAGCGACAATCGGCCCAACGTTGTGCTCTCACCCCTCACCTCGCCGATCGCCAAAGGCTTTGGGTACGGCGGCGGATTCATGGAAGGCGCCGGAAGCACGCGCGTGCGGCGGAACTTTCAGCCGCTTGCGTATTACAACGGGGCGCTGAAAACCGACACTGGCGGCTCGGCGAGCGTTTCGTTCACCTTGCCGGACGACGTAACGACCTGGCGTGTGATGGCGATCGCAGTCGGCGGTTCCATCCAAGACTTCCGTTTCGGCGTAAGCGACGCGACGTTCATCTCACGCAAACCGGTCCTTGCGAACCCGCTGCTGCCGCAATTTGCACGCACGGGAGATCATTTCCAAGGCGGCATATCGCTGACAAACACGACGGGCAGCGCTGGGCAAGTCGCGCTGAGCGGTACGCTCACCGGCGCCTTGCAATTCGATCAAAATGGAGCGCGCTCGTCATCGACCCAACTTCAGACGCAAGCCCAAACGGGGACACAAGCGTTCCGCTTTCCAATGGTGGTCGGCGAGGCGCTACCCACGACGATGCGCTTCGATGCGACGCTCGCTACGCAAAGCGACGCGTTTTCAATCCCGTTCGAAGTGCGCAATCAAGCGATCACCGAGAGTTTCACCCAAAGTGGAGCCACCGTGGCTGATGCCTCGCTGCCGCTTTCCATCGCGCCCTCGGCCGGACAACTGAACATCTGGCTTGGCAGCTCGGTCATCCCGCAGATCATCGCGCCCGCCGAACGTGTGCTGCGCATGGACAGCGCGCCGTTCCTCGAGCCCGCGGCGAGCCGTCTTGCGATCGCATCGAGCTTGCGACAACTTGCGAGTCGGGTCGGCGGCGCCGTAAAGCTCAATTTAACGGACGAAGTGCGCAATGACGTTGGGGCGCTCGAGAAATTGCGTAAGGACGACGGCGGCATCGCATGGTGGCCCGGAGGCGATTCCGAGCCGTTTCTGAGCGGGTACGCCGCCCAGGCGCTCGCGCGCGCGCAAAGTGCCGGTTTCCGGGTCGATCCCTCGCTCCTTGCAGGGCTGAAAAAATATCTAGCCGCGATCTTAGCGAACCCGGGCAAGACTCATTGGTGGTGCACGGACGACCTCTGCAAAGCCGACGTTCGCTTAAGTATGCTGCTCGCACTTTCCGACTTAGGCGACACGCGCAGCGACTTCATCTCGAGCATCTACGACCAGCGCGATAAGTTTAGCTTCGCCGGAAAAGCGCGCCTCGCGCGATATCTGTTGAAGCTGCCCGCCTGGCAGTCACAGGCAACGCAACTCGCCGATAAAGTGCAGGAGAATCTGTATCTTACGGCCCGCAACGCCACGGCCAATGTGCCGCAAAACTGGGGGTGGCTGGATTCCAAAGACGTTGCGCAAGCCCAGGTCGTTCGTCTTCTGGTTGCACGCCACGCCCTAAATGACATCTTAGACAATGCGGTTCGCACGCTGGCCATCGAACACTGCGCCTGCACGCTGCTCAATACTTACGACACCGCGCAGAAACTGATGGCGCTCACCGACTATGCGCTCACGCAAACGCAGAATCCGAACTTCACCGCGACCGCAGCGATCGGTTCCAGCACGTTAGGCACAGTCCGTTTCCAGGGTGCGGGCGCGCAGGCGCATCAGCTCACCGTCAATGCACAAACGATCGGGGCCGGCGCAAAAGCGCTGCGCTTGCAAAAGAGCGGCAGCGGCACGCTGCACTATGTCGTCGCGTACGACTACTCTCTTGTGGGGGATCAGCCGGGCGCCCTCAGCGGCTTGCGAGTCACGCGCGTCGTTCGAGCTGCTAACGAGGAACGCATCCTCGCGCAGATGGGGCTGAGCAAACCCGGGCCGGTGACGCTGGGCGCCTCTGCGGTCTACGATGTCGGATTGGAAATCATTTCCGATCACCCGGTCGACCACGTGATGATTACCGATCCGCTCCCGGCCGGTTTGGAGACGGTCGACACGGCTTTCCAAACCTCAACGCCCTACTTCCAAGCCCGCAGCGATAGCTGGGCGATCGACTATCAGACGATCTACAAAGACCGGATCTTCGCGTACGCCGATCACCTTGGCCCGGGCGTGTATTCACTGCACTATTTGGTTCGCTCGATCACGCCTGGAACGTTCAGCTGGCCGGGAGCCGAGGCGCACCTAGAGTTTGCCCCCGAAGAATTCGGACGGTCGGCTTCAACGACGCTCACGATCCCGGGATAGCGCTAGTCCTCCAGGACGAACGTGACGAGCATATTGACGCGATAACCGCTAATTCTTCCGCTCGCAACGTCGATTCTTTGCTCCTTTATCCAGGCGCCGCGCACGTTGCGCAGCGTTTGATTGGCGCGCGTGAGTCCTTGCTGCACGGCATCTTCAAAACTAGTCGTCGAAGTCGAACTGATCTCCGTTATGCGAGCAACTGACATCGTTATCTCCTCAATTCTAAAGCGAGGTGGTGCCGTATATTTCCCAATTCTTATGTCCTTCACTCAGGCAGAAGGCGGGAGAGTCCTCGCAGGGCAAAGGTGCGTAGGCCGATGGGACCTTTGAACCTTCGAGAATCGCCACCGCGCGGTCCGCGCGAGGCGCTGGCGGGCCTGATGATGCTTCCTCGCACGATCGATAAGGCGCGCGCAATGCTCGCCGGCGGCGATCCCAGCGCTTACTTCATTACGCCGGGGTTAAGCGCATGGCTGCTGCGCAAACTCCGCTTCACCGAGGACGAGTTCGTCGAGCTCGTGAGGACCTCGGACGACGAGCGGCAGATTGCCGAAATCGTTACGGCGCGGGCATCAAGCGGGCGGATCGAACACCTGAACGACTTTATGGAAACCTTCAAGGTGGCCGAGGTCTCCCAAGACCACCACTTCGAAGAGCTCTACGGAAAATGCGAACCCGAGGAATTGGTGATCGACGTCATCGCACGAGACGACGCAAAGATGTTCGGCTAGCTGAGGCTCTTGAGCCGCACCACGGCGACCGTCGCGTCGTCGCGCATCGTGCCACCCGAGTACACCTTCACATCGTCGTAGATTGCGTCCGCCAACGATTGCGCCTCGAGCCCGCGCTTTGTCATGAGCGCTTCTTTTAAACGCTCCATCGTGTACCGTTCGCCCGTCTTGCTGCTTGCTTCGGTCAGGCCATCGGTGTAGAACAGGGCGATATCCCCCGGGCGTAGCTGGCACGCCTCTTCGACGTAATGCGTTACCCTCTCGACACCCAACACGATATCGTGCGTGTCCAGCGTCCCTACGGCGTCCGAACCGGCCGGCAAGATCAGGGGCGGTTCATGTCCAGCATTCACGAAGCGGAGTATTCCGGTTGAGGCGTCCAGAACGCCTAGCAAGAACGTGATAAATGCTCCATCGTGCATATCATCAACGAGCACGCGGTTCGTGTGCGTGACGATTCGAGGTAGTGCACGGGTACCAAGCGCCATTACAAGACCGCGCACAAGATAGCGAAGCATCAGCGCATTGAGAGCTGCTGCAAGCGACTTCCCCGAAGCGTCACCGAGCGCCAGCACGAGCGATGCATCTTCAGCCAAGAACATGTCAATGTAGTCGCCGCCGACGAGGCGGGCCGGTTCGGCGTGGACGCCGATTTGAACGCCGGGGGCTTTCGGAATTGAAACTTCAAGTAGGGCGTGCTGAATTCGCTCGGCGGCAAGGTCAAAGTGCTGCGAATCATCGCCGGTCGTAAGCGCAGCGAGCGCTCGACGCACGGGACCGTACATGTGTGCGGCGTTCGCGCCACAACTACATCCGCCTGCGCGGCTAAATCCGTGCTAGCCGATTTCGAAAGATCGTTCTAAGGCCTTGGAGCCGACGATCGGACTCGAACCGATGACCTGTTGTTTACGAAACAACTGCTCTACCAACTGAGCTACGTCGGCACTGTGCCGCTCGGCGGCGGCCGCTGAACGTTCGACCGCCCCGCGCCGGGCCCTGTATCACGCGACGACCTGCCGTCCCACATCGCGAACCGACGTCGTTCCCGTCAGTGCCATGGAGATGTCCAGCTCGTCGCGGATGATGTCGATCGCCCGCGCAACGCCCTCCTGTCCGCCGGCCCCGAGACCGTACACGAATGCGCGTCCAATCAGGCACGCACGCGCACCAAGCGCGAGCGCGCGAAGGACGTCCTGACCGGAACGAACACCACCGTCGAACAGCACTTCGATATCCGAGCCGACTGCATCCGCGATGCGAGGCAGCGCCGAAATCGATGATGGCGCCCCGTCCAGCTGCCGTCCGCCGTGATTCGACACGACAATGCCGGTTGCACCCGTCTTGGCGGCGATCTTCGCATCCTCGACGTCGAGAATGCCTTTGAGGATCAAGTTGCCGGGCCAGATCCCGCGCACCCATTCGATGGCTTTCCAGTTGAGAGTGGGATCGAACTGCTTCGAAACCCATGCGGCAAGCGTTTTGACGTTGTCCATGCCGGCAACATGCCCGGCAAGGTTGCCGAACGTCTTGCGCTTACCCCTAAGCACGCCGAGCGTCCAACGCGGCTTCGCCAGAACGTCGAACGCGTTCGCCGCCGTGATCTTTAAGGGCACCGTCAGCCCGTTTTTTATGTCGCAATGGCGTTGGCCCAGCGCGTTTAAGTCCAGCGTCGGCATCAAGACGCTGCATTTCGCCGCGATCGCGCGCTGCACGAGGTCGCGCACGAAGCCGCGGTCCCGGATCATGTACAGCTGAAACCAGAACGGTCGCGTGACAGCGGCCGCCACGTCTTCAATCGAGCCGATCGACACCGTGGAGAGGCAGAAAGGAATGCCGGCGCTTTGTGCCGCGCGGCACGCAAGAATCTCGCCATCGGCATGCTGCATGCCGAGCATCCCGATCGGGGCTAGCGCCAGCGGGAGCGCTGCAGGTTCGCCGGCGATCGTTGTTCCGAGGTCGCGCCTCTCGACATCGATGCCCACGCGTTGCCGCAACTTGATCGCGTCGAGGTCGGCACGGTTGGCGTGCATCGTCGATTGCGTGTACGATCCGTGGTCGGCATACTGAAAGAACGCGCGAGGTACGCGGCGCCGCGCGATCTGCCGCAGGTCTTCGATCGACGTCGCCTGAGCTGCGTGCACGCCCTGCTGCTACCTTATCGCGCTGACTTTCGGACGCAGAAAAAGCAACACCGCGGCAAGGACGATCCGCAGCACGCCGCTCTCCCAAATAGCTGCGACGTGGAGTTTCGTTCCAGCGGAGATGTCGATTCCGGCTACCAGGAGCAACACGATGATGAACGCATCAACGATCGCCACGCAGCGCACGGGATCGCGCGAGGCCGCGTACGCCAGGTATGCGAATCCGATCGCAACGGCGCCAAACGCCTGGATCAGTATCGCGATGATCGTTCTGGCCGACGTCTCGGTCAGCGGCGATAGCGTCAGAAGCGACGGCAGCGCGAGAACGGCTAACCGGCTATCGAACAATATTGCCACGCCACCGACAAGCGTAAGGATTGCGAGCACCAGCAACAAGCCGCTTAAGACTCGATGCTGCTTCACGTGGTGCAAACGCCTCTCACGGCGCCGTCACGGGCGCGGGGTGCCAGTCGGGTCGACCGCCAGGCAATAAGTCCAGCAGGTTCCACACCGGAGTCAGCAGGTCGATGCCCCGATTTGATTCGTCGGGGAATTCTGCGCTCGCCCGATACCAGAGGGAAATGTCGTTGCCCGAGCGCCGAAAGACACAGATTACGGGTATCTGATCGCCATCGCCGTCTTCTGAGCCGACCATTCGGCTGTATTCCGGTTGCGAAGACAGCAGCCGCACGCGCTGCCAGCCACGTGCGTCGCGAAGTGCACGCAGTTTTCCAACCGGCGCTCGCGCAATGACCGCCATCGGCGCCACTTCGTTGAGTTGGCCCTGTACGGCGTTGAAACCATCAACCCACATCGTGCACATGCGACACGGCGCTGCGTCGTTTGGCGCATACATCATGTTATAAACGAGCAGCGCGTCGCTCTTTCCAAACAGCTCGCTCAGCTTGACGCGCTCACCGGTAGCGACATCGGTAAACACGTAATCCTCGATCGACGGTCCGGCAGGCAGCCGGCGACGTTGCGCCGCGACTGCCTCGACCTGGTCGCGAAGCTGCAGCTCGGCTTCCAAGAGCGCATTTCTGGCTGACCGATAGCCCGGCGCCGCGCGTTCGAAAATCGGCACGTCGAGTTGTTCCATCATCGTAATGCCCTCTCCAATCCTATTGCAGCGTAAAACGTTGAATGAAGTCGCCGTCCGGTGTTGCCCAAACGGCCCAGATGGCCCCCGTTTTCGGATCGATCGCCAGCGTGTGCATGCCGGGGGCCACGTCGATTTGGCCGGCGATTTGCGGCGCAGCGCCCGCATCCGTCTTGATCAGGGTGATCTTTCCGCTGCCCGCACACGCGAGGAGATGGCGCTCGGCATTAAAGTCGCATTGATCGATCCGCGGGGGAACTGCGAGTTGCCGCAAGAGCTTCCCCGTCCGATCGTAGACGGACAGGACGCCGTTTAGGCCTCCAACCAAGATCTGATCAAACGCCGAATCATATTGCAGCGGGTGGTTGTGTTGAAGTTCGGGCGTTTTGATCACTCGCTTGATCTTCAGGGTCCGCAGATCGACGACAACGACTTCGCTAAGATTGTCGATGTTCTGATACAACTCGCGTGCCTTGGCATTGATCGCCAGGTATTCGGGCCAATGACCCGGCAAAACGATCGCGCCGATCTGCTTGAACGTCCTCGCATCGACGACGTAGATGTGGGTGCCGCGGCTTTCGTCCGCGTAGATTCGGCTGCCGGTCGGATCGTAGGCGATCGCATCGATCGCGCCGGGCAGGTCGACACTGCGCAATTCCTTGAGCGATTCGGGGTCGACTTCCGAGAGCGACCGCCAGGCTCCGTTGCCTGTAAACACGTGGCCGCTCGCGGGGTCGACGGCAACGCCGGCCATCGGGCCGACACGCACTTGCCCCAGTATTTTGCCGCTATCCGCGTCCACGACCAGCAACGTACGGCTTCCGACGTGAGCGGCGTACACGCGCCGACGCGCTGCGTCGACAGTGACGTAGTCAAAGCCGCTGATGACGGGAACATGCTGCGGCGGATCAACGGGGACGATCGGCATGGGTGCTTCTCCTATTTTTCATGACGCATCTTTTTCAATATCATGAAAGGTCCCGCGCTTTGCACGCTGGTCGAGCTCCAAGTCTTCGAGCAGATAGTAGACGATTTTGTGGTCGTCGAAACCAACTTTCGCAAGCTGCCGCCCGTCGATCGTTACGACTTCGTGAATGTGGCCGGTGCGCCCGGCGTAGTCGTAATTGACGGCGGTGTAATTCGGGTTGTCCGGCCTCGGGCGCGGAATTGCCTTGATGCCGCGCAACGGCGTTTGGTGGCGGTGTGAGCTCACGGAGGACCTCGCTTAAATTTTCCCAATTCCGAGGATGCGAAAGCGGTTTTCGCCGGAGGAAGTCCATGTTCATCGAGTATCGGGGAAAGCGCCCCAAGGTGCACCCTTCAGCTTTCATCGCCCCGACGGCCGTGCTGATCGGTGACGTCGAAGTCGGCCCGGAATCGAGCATCTGGTTTGGCGCAGTCCTTCGCGGCGACAACGGACCTATCCGCGTCGGCGCCCGCAGCTCGATACAAGACAATGCCGTCGTTCACGTCAGCGAGACCGGCAAAACGGTCGTGGGCGATGACGTTACGGTCGGACACGCCGCCGTCATGGAAGACTGCGTGATCGGCAATTTTGCACTGATCGGAAGCAACGCGACGATTTTGGGCGGAGCAACGATCGGAGAACGAACGCTGATCGCCGCGGGCAGCGTCGTCGGCGAAAATGCGCAAATTCCCGCCTCCGTCATGGCGGCGGGCGCGCCGGCAAAGGTGAAAAAACCACTCGTTGGTGCGCCCGCGCACTGGATCGAGATCGCCGCCCAAGAGTACGTCGACCTCTCGCGCCGCTACCTCAATGAGGACATCGGCAATCCGCGCTGGCAAGAGGTCGTGAGCTAAGGAGTCTTACGGCGGCGAGTAGTACGCTTCGTCGCCGTACGGCACGAACTTCGTGTGCTCAGCGCGAAAGCGCAGCTTGACCATCCCCGTCGGGCCGTTGCGCTGCTTGGCCAGGATCAGTTCAGTAAGATCTGACTCAAGCGACTCCTGGTTGTAGTATCCATCGCGATAGAGAAACCCGACAACATCCGCTTCTTGTTCAATCGCTCCGGAATTATGCGTGAGAAAATCGTCAACGCAGAAATTATGCAACTCCCCAACCGTTAGATCGTAGACGCGCTGTATCCCCAGCGATTCAAGGGTTGCAATGCTGTCCCATAGAATGTCGGAACTCGCTAAATCCGCTAATTCTTCGTCCTCGAGCCGCTCGGCGACAATGGCGCACGTACCTCGGGACATCTTCTTACCCTGATCGCGCCAGCCCAGCGCCGCATGCGAAAAGCCGCGTTGGGTTCGCAAATAGTGCACTCGCTCGTTGGCTTGCAACGGAATGCGGTCAAAGCGCGCAGCATCTCCGTGTTTCTCACGGACGAGCTTGCTCGCGGCAGCCGCATGTTTTTCTCCGATGAAACCTATATGGTCGATGAAGGTGCACACGGCGGAGCGCTCGCCGATCCATACGGTCCAGAGGCAAGAAGTCTTGGTACGATACCCGCCAATATTTCGGCGGTCAGCCATGACAAAGGCGCTGATGCCAAAGCGCAAGAGCAGGTGCTGGACGTCGCGTGCTAATCGTTCACTGATCGTGGACAGACGCACCGTAGCCCGCGCGGAATCGCCGTGGCACGAAAGGCTACCGTCAGCATGAAAGAGTCCGCGCAAGAACGCCGCGACGGTCTCATCACCCTGCGAGAACACCGCCCGCGGAACGTATTTGTCTGCCCCGATGCACTTCCATATTCCTAGCTCTCGCAGCCACGTCGTCAATGGGTTCTTGCCGGCGCCACATGGCCGGCCGGTCGTCATCACGACGCGAAGAGCTGCCGTATCGGCGCGCTCGGGTTTGATGATCGGCTGCAGCCCGAATTCAGAGCGGGCAAGGCGCGCGGCAGATTCCGCTTCCAGCCGGGAAGCGACGGTAAGGGCAGCGCTACCGCCCAAATGGCCGTCGCCAATCAGCCAACCGAGCAGCAGCGCTTTGCCGACCGAAATCTCGTCGGGTTGCCACCGCGGCGATTCGTAACGCCGCGGAACAGCGACCGCCTCGCCCGTCCCTAAGTCTCGCAGCTCCCGCCAGCCGGACATCGTCAAGAACCGATGGCCTCCAGTACAACGGAGCGTGCGACCGCTTCGGGTTGTAACGCGGAAGATTTCTCGCTCGCCAACTTCCCATGCATCGCCGATCGGGCGGCGGACGAGCTTTAGGCGAGCATCTGCCGCCCACACATTGAAGCGCAGCTTCCCTTTGACGATCTCAGCGACGCTTACGCGCTGACCCGTGTCCGCATTGGTCACGAGCGCGTCGCCGTCCAAACAATCGCGCAAATCTGAGAGCATCGGCCGCTTATCCTGCCGTGCTTCGAGGGAGCGATTGAGCTGCGCGAGCGCGACGATCGGCACCCCTAAGTCTTTAGCAGTCGCCTTTAACACGCGGCAGATCTCAGAGAGCTCCTCGTTTCGGTTGACCGCACGATTGCTAGGCGCGGGGCGTAGGAGCTGCAGGTAGTCGATGAACACGATCCCCAAGCCGTGCAAAGATTTCAAGCGGCGGCAGCGGCTGCGAATCTCCGAAACGGTGATCGCGCCCTGGTCGTCAAGGAAGATCGGAAGCTCGTTCAGGCGGCCCATCGCATCGGAGATGATCGACCACTCGTTGTTCTTGATGTTGCCCTTGCGGATGTTCAGCGAGTTCATGTTCGCTTCGGCGCAGATCAGGCGTTGAACGATCTCGTCCTTCGTCATTTCCAGCGAAAAGAACGCGACCGGCTGCTCGTCTTCCTTGGCTGTCGCTACGGCCATGTTCAGTGCAAGCGAGGTCTTGCCGAAACCCGGGCGGGCCGCGAGGATGATCAGATTGCCCGGATGCAGCCCCGTGGTCATCTGATCGATATCGGAGAACCCGCTCGTGAGCCCGGTACGGTCGCCACGCTTATGGAAAAGCCGATCGATCTGCTCGAAGGCCGGCTTCATCAGCGCCTTGATCTGCACGAACTCCCCCGCAAGCTGGTGGCTGCCAAGCTCATAGACGAGTTGTTCGGACCGATCAAGAGCGCCGTCAACGTCGGCTTCGCTCTCGAATCCCAGGCGGCTGATCTGCGTACCGGCGTGAATCAATCCGCGCAGCGTCGCCTTCTCGCGCACGATTTTCGCGTAATAGGTTGCGGAGGCCGCTGTTTGGACGGTGTCCATCAGCGATGAAAGATATGAGAGCCCGCCAACTTTCTCGAGCAGTCCGCGGCGCTGCAGCTCCTCGGACACACTGATCTTATCGATTGGTTCGCCGTGGTCGAACAAGTGGATGATCGCCTGATAGATCGACTCGTGAACGTGCGCGTAGAAGTCTTCGGCTCTCGCGATTTCTCCGACGACGCCCACGATCTCACGATCGACGAGCAGCGATCCAAGTAAAGCCATTTCCGCCTCAAGATTTTGCGGCGGGATGCGGTCGATCACGGGAATATCGGTTAGCGCCATCGGCGAACGATAGATGTGCGTCGCGCCAACCGCCGCGGCCTTGTGGACGAACTTGTGGATTTCTTGTGGACGCCCAGAGCGCCAAAAGCTTGTTCGACGCTCGCGACCGGGACAATCTGGATGCCCGCTAAGCTCGCATCGATTTCTCGCAGATTTTCTTTGGGCACGACCATCGCGCGCATGCCTGCCTGGCGAGCAGCGTACAGCTTCTCGACGATCCCTCCTACGGGACGAACCTTGCCCTGGATCGAGAGTTCGCCGGTCATGGCGATGTCCTGAGGCAACGGCGTCTTCGTCAGCGCTGAATAGAGCGCCATGAAGATCGCTAGACCGGCCGAAGGTCCATCGATGTTGCCGCCGCCGATCACGTTGATGTGCACGTCAAACTCCGCCATGTCCAAGCCGGCAACGGCGCGCACGACGGCGGCCGCGTTGAAGACGCTGTCCTTGGCCATCGATCCCGCCGCGTCGTTGAAGCGAACCATGCCTTTGCGTACGTCAGAAGCCGGAAAGGCCACCGCCTCGATCTCGATGATGCTGCCCAAGTAGTGCAGCACCCCGAGGCCAAACGTCTTGCCGACTTCACGCACCGGACGCCCTTTTACGAGCGTGTGCTGCACGAGCCGGCTCGCCTGGACGACAACGTTGACGTCGTGCTCGGTGATGCGCGGCGTTCGCTTCTTGAGATCCACGCCGCCCGGATGAAGCCGGTACAGTGCTTGACCGTAGGCATCCGCAACGATCTGGACGGCCTTGCGCCCCTCGATCGTGTACGATGCGATCAGTTGTGGAACAGCGCGCGGCGCCTTGGTGCCCAGCCGCTTGAGGGCGCCATCAACGATCGCGACGATCTGCGATTGCGTCAAGGGTTCAAAATAAACGATCGCGCAGCGAGAAAGAATCGCCGGATCGATGTCGTCGGGTTCCCGAGTCGTCGCACCGATCAAGATGAAATCGGCCGGCGCTCCTTCGGCAAAGAGCTTCTTGATGTAGGCCGGGACATTGGGCATCGAATCATCGAAGTAAGAGGATTCGAAGCTCACGCGCTTGTCCTCGAGCACTTTGAGCAGGCGCGTCTGCATCATCGGATCGAGCTCGCCGATCTCGTCGATAAAAAGTACGCCTCCGTGCGCTTTGGTCACGAGTCCCAATTTGGGCTCGGGGATTCCGCTCTCGGCAAAGTCCCTTCGGCTGCCTTGGTAGATCGGGTCGTGTACGCTCCCGAGCAGCGGGTTCGTCGTTTCGCGCGGGTCCCAGCGCAGCGTCGAGCCGCTGGCTTCGACAAAAGGGGCGTCCCGTTTGAAGGGGGTGTACGCGCGCGATTTTGCAACCTCCAAGACCAGGCGCGCGACGGTCGTTTTCCCAACGCCCGGCGGACCGAACAAGATGACATGCTGCGGATACGGAGAGGAAATTTTGGCCAGCAGCGAGCGGATCGCGCCTTCTTGTCCGACGATTTCCTTAAGTGCATGAGGCCGCAGGAGTTGCAAGGCCGAGGCGGAGAGTCCGCGCCCCGATAGGGCCGTAAGGTCTTCGAGCTTCTTCTGAGTGGCGGGGGTCTCCGGTCCGGAATCCTCTTTGAGAGCCTCGAGTTTGAGATCTTTGAGGTACTCTTGATGGCGCTCGCTCATCTTCTCATTGATTTTGCGCTCGATCGAGTCTTCAACGTTTTTTTGAGCGATCAGATTCGCGAGCCCGTCTTCGACTTCAGAGAGGGCGCGGCGTACTTGCGCGCTGCTTGTCAAGCGCTCGAACGTCGGGTCCTCGAAGACCAAGCGCTGCAACGCCAAGACTCGGTCCCCCACCGTCGACGATTTCATCAGTTTGAGAGCCCCGAGCTTTCCGGCTCGCAGCACGATCTTGTCGGCGCCCAGGACGCTCGAGAGAACGTCGTAGAGCGCGGTGACGTAACGGCTCAGCTCATTTTCGCGAGTGTATCTTCGCTTAGGCAGCAACGACATTCACCGTTGCCTTTGCAACGATACTCTTGCCGACCTTGATCTCTACCGGATACGATCCCAGCGTCCTGATTGAGCTCTTGACGTCGATCTTATGCCGATCGATCACGACGGCGAAGGTCTGCGCGATCGCGTCGGCGATTTGAGCGCTCGTCACGGTCCCAAACAGCCGCCCGCTTCCGCCACACTTGGCCTGCACGGAGAGTGGCTTGCTCTCCAGCAGTTCCGCCAGCGCCTTCGCTTCGGAGAGACCCTGGGCCGCGCGCTTTTCTTGGGCGCGCCGCTGCTCGGCGAGTACGGTCAGGGCGCCGCTTGAAGCCTCCGCGGCGAGCTGGCGCGGCAGCAGGAAGTTGCGCGCATATCCCTCAGCGACTTCCACGACTTGACCCTTCTTGCCGAGCGCCTTGACCTCGCTCAGCAGAATGACTTTCATTGACCCGTCATTCGGCGACGAAAGGCAAGAATGCGATGATGCGCGCACGCTTCACGGCGACCGTCAGCAAGCGCTGATGCTTGGCGCAATTGCCGGAAATGCGGCGCGGCAGAATCTTACCGCGCTCGGAGATGCACTTCCTCAAATGCCCGACGTCCTTATAGTTGATGTCGAGCGCTTTCTCGACACAGAAGTTACACGGTTTGCGCTTGGTGCGGCGATCTTTGACCGCACGCTTGGTTTTCGTCTTCGTCCTTATAGGCATGATTGAGTTGTCACCATTTCAGCGTTGGGTTGTTATTTGTGGCGTTATAGCGTGAATGCTAGAACGGGATTTCTTCGTCTAGTGCGTCGCTAGCCGGATCCGGCGCTCCTCGGCCGGCGCCGACCGGTGCGCCCGCCGCTACCTGATCCTCGTCAAAGGCCTCGCGGCGGGGCGGTCGATCGAGCATCTGCATCGTGTTGATGACCACCTCGGTCGCCTTGCGCTTTTGGCCTTCCTTATCTTCGTAGGAGCGAATCGAGAGGCGGCCTTCAACTAAGGCGCTCATCCCCTTCTTGAGGTACGTATTGCAAGTTTCCGCCAGCTTCTCCCAGGCGACGATGTCGACGAAATCCGTCTCCTCTTGCTGTTTGCTGCGCCGATTAACTGCGAGCGTGAACTTCGCGACCGCGGCACCGCTGCCGACATAGCGAATCTCCGGATCGCGAACGAGGTTCCCGACCAGGATGACCCGATTGAATGACCCTGCCATATGATTTCTCCGCTTTGTGCATCGAGTGAAACAACCCCAAATCTAAGACGAGACTGTGCCAACTGGTTGACACCCTGGACTCGGCCGAGGTCAGCCTGACGCCGGGAGCGATCCCGGCTGGGGCGCGTCAGGGACAGCCGGAGGCGCGGCTGCGGCTGCCGCAAGCGCACGCTTGTCGAGCTTGAGCATGAGTGCGCGCACGACGTCTTCGTTCAGACGAAGCTGCCGCTCGAGCTCCCTGGCCGCGGCCGCTTCCGCTCGGAAGGCCATCACGACGTAGATGCCCTCGCGCAGGTCGGCAATCTCGTAGGCGAGGCGCTTCTTGCCGAGCTTTTCCAGCGTGACCAGGTCGCCGCCGTTGCTTTTTACAAGCTCCACGACGGCATTGGCGCGCGCATCAACCTCCGCCTCCTCTAACTGAGGCCGGAGAATATAGGTAACCTCGTAGTCGATCTTCATCTGGTTCCCTCTCTGGACGCCGCGCCGGTGGGCGAGGCGGCCCGCCATTTCGGCGGGCAGTGGGTCAACGACGGCTCCTAGGAACCGCCGGAAAACGGTCCTACGATACCACAGGCGCTTGGGCATGACAAGGACAGGGGAAAGCTCGAAACGGCTTCTCATGGCCCTCACAGCGTCGGGGTGCCATACTAAGATAAAAGTATGAGCGACGGTCCGAACCTCGGGGCAAGCAAGCTCCGTCCGCCCAATCCCATCGCGTACTTTGCCGTTCATCGCCGAGTAGCGGTCGCGATGATGGCCACCGCTATCATCGTGTTCGGCGTCTTCGCCATCCCACGGCTGGCGATCTCGCTGTTGCCGAGTTTTTCGCCACCCGTCATCAACGTGAACGTGACCTACCCGAACGTCGCGCCCGAACAGATTGAGACGCTCGTCACCCGCCCCATCGAGAACGCCGTCAGCCGCGTCGCCGGTATCGACAACATCGAGTCCACAAGTTCCGAAGGCTCCTCGCGCGTACGCGCGCAGTTCCACTACGGCGTCAATATCGATACCGCCGCCGTAGACGTGCAGCAGCAAGTCGATCGAATTCGCGCCCAGCTGCCGAACGACCCGACGTTACAAACGCCTCAGATCAGCAAATTTGATCCCAACTCATTGCCGGTCGTCACAGCCTTCGTCACCGACAGCTTGCGTTCGCAGCGCGATCTCAACGATCTGTTTACGAATCAGCTCGCCGACGAATTCTCAGCGATCATCGGAGTAGGCTCGGTCTCGGTCAACGCCAGCCAAAGCCGCGCCATCATGGTCGAACCGGATGCCGGACTGCTCGCAAGCTATGGATTGACGGCCGATGGTCTCGTCGCGCGGATCACGGCCGAAAACGTCAACCTTCCTGCGGGCGTGATTCAAATCGCGCAAAACGAATATCAAATTCAAACCGACGCGCTCTATCAAAACGAACAGCAAATCGCCAACACGATCGTTACGACGAAAAACGGCGCACCGGTGTTCGTGCGCGACGTAGCCAAAGTCACCGACTCGATTCAAGAACAACGCACCTACACGCGACTAAACGGAAAGCCGGCGCTGAACATCTCGATCACGGCGCAGCCGGACGCCAACGTCGTCGGCGTCGCAGACGGCGTCTACGCTACAATTAACGAGATCAAGAAGCGCTATCCGTCGATGCAAATCGGCGTACTCTTCGATCAACAGGGCTTTATCATCCAGTCGATCACTGCTCTGGAACACACCGCGCTCTACGGCGCGATGCTCGCCGTCCTTGTCATCTTGCTCTTCCTGCACTCGTGGCGCTCGACCGTGATCGTTGCGAGCTCGCTGCCGATCTCCGTCTTGGGCACGCTCTTTGCCGCCTACATGTTCGGCTATTCGCTCAACACGATGACGCTCGGAGGGCTGGCCCTCGCGGTGGGGTTGATCGTCGACGACGCGATCGTCGTCATCGAGAACATCTATCGGCATTACATCCGCGGCGAAACGATCATGGAGGCCGCGCAAAATGCCGTGACGCAAATCTTCAGCGCTGTTTTAGCCTCGTCGATTACGGTTATCACCGTCTTCATACCGCTGGTCTTGATCCCGGGATTGCAGGGGCTGCTCTTCACGCCGTTCGCCGTGATGGTCATGGCGGCGGTTGGAATCTCACTGCTCGTCGCGGTCACGACCGTGCCGATGCTCGCAACTCGTTTGTGGGCCACTCAGGCGCCGAAACCCAACGGCAGCCCCAGAGGCGCATACGCGCGCTTCAGCGCAGGGTTCGATCGTCAATACGAGCGCTTTGCCGGCGCGTACAAGCGGTTGCTCACATGGTCGATCGATCATCCGAAGCCCGTCTTGGCTACGGCCGCCATCACGTTGTTCGTGACGCTGCTTGCATTGAAGTTCGGCGTGGTCGCAACCGAGATTTTCCCCGCAACCAACTCGCGGTTCGCGAGCTTCACATTGCGCATGCCGACCGGCACCGCCTTGAACGTAACCGATGCCGTTACAAAAGACGTCGAGGCGCGTTTACGCAACGACCCCCGAGTGGTCGATGTCGGTGCGAGCGTCGGTTCAGGCGGCGGATTCAGCGGTTCGCGCGTCATCTCGAATCAATCCAGCGTGCAAGTAACCTTGCGCCCGGGAACTAGCAGTACCGACGCCGGGCGGTTTGTCACCCAGTGGCAAAACGGACTGACCGGAGCGCGGGGAGGCGGAAGCCAGGCCGGCGGCACGCCGGGTTCGCCCGAACGGCGCGCGCAGGCGAAGAAGCTGATTGGCGCTCCGATTGCCGGGCTGGCAGTGTTCGGACGTACGACCGATATCGTCTCGCGCATTCTGTCGCAGGGCCAGGACGAGCTCTCGATCATGATCTACGGGCCGGACTTGAACACGCTGGACAAACTCGCTCATTCGGCTCTGCCCGGCCTGGCCGTCATTCCGGGGATCACGCAACCCGATACGGCCGTGACGCAAGCCCAGCCTCAGCTGAACGTCCAGATCGATCGCCTCCGCGCAGCATCGCTCGGCCTCTCGACCGCGCTGGTGTCACAGGCGATCGCTACGGCAACGAGCGGGTCGATCGCGTCGTATCTCCAAGTCAACGGAACGCAGGTTCCAATCATCGTGCAACTCCCTGCCAACCAGCGCCGCTCGTATGCATCCATCGGCGGTCTCGCGCTTTCGGTGCCGGTCCCTGGAAATACCAACGCGCTATTGGTAACCTCGACACCGACCCCAGGCGACACCTACAGTCTGCACACGGTTCCGCTCACCGACGTCGCAAGCGTGACGCTCGGCAGTGGCCCCTCACAAACCACGCGCATGAATAAGCAGCGGGAGCTCGAGATCACCGCGGGCCTCAACGGCGGCGCGCTGGGGAATGTGACCAAATCCGCGGCCGCGATCATGGATCAAGTCGCGATGCCGACGGGATATCACTGGGAGTTCGGGCCCGGGATCACTCAGCAGACGAGTACCTTCAACAGCCTTGGACTCATCGTCGGGCTGGCGATCATCCTGATCTACATGCTCTTGGCGGCGCAGTTCGAATCGCTCCTACACCCACTTGTCATCATGATGGCGGTGCCGCTCTCCGTTGCCGGGGTCGTGCTGGCGCTCATCATCACGCACCGCTCGTTCGGGTTGACGGCCTTCATCGGTGTTTTGATGCTCGTCGGCATCGTCGTCAAAAACGCCATCCTGGTGGTCGAATTTACGAATCAACTCCGACGCGCAGGGCAGAGCACGCGCAACGCATTGCTGCAAGCGGCGCCGATTCGGCTGCGTCCGATCGTGATGACGACGCTTGCGACGATCGGCGGCATGACTCCGATTGCGATCGGCCTTGAGGCGGGCAGCCAGACTCAGGCACCGCTTGGAACGGTCGTTATCGGTGGACTCTTGTGCTCGACCTTGCTCTCGCTCGTCGTGATCCCGACGCTCTACCTTTGGGTGGCAGAGCACATCGAGCCGCGCTTTGCACCGAAGTTGGTCCCCACGGAGCGGGAACGGAAACCGCGAGTGCCCCAGCCCGAACGCGTCCCAACGCTCTAAATTAGGGCCTGTTCACACATCGTCCACGGTGGAGAGATGCGCTCAGTTGTGCTCTCATCCTAAGGCTGGAGTCGCCAGGCCCAGAGCCCCGTAACGTCGCGCGTGCCGTGGACGTCGTTAAACGAAAAAGCCTTGCTTCCGACGACGCCGATGCCGCCGCCGATTGCGGGCTTGGTGGAATCCGCAAGCGTCAGCATGGGTGAACGCCAGAGCTCGCGGCCGCTTCGCCGATCGACGAACGTGAGAAAGCTGTCGTAGCTCTTGTCGTTGTTTTCGTTGAGCACCTGATGGACGCGGCGATCGGCAACGACGGCGTAGATCCCGAACGGCGCGTAGCTGTCGTAGTTCCAGCCGGTGACGCCGCGCCATAGCGCGACGCCGGTTCTTCGATCGAGTGCTTGATATGCCGTTCCACTCCCGACGTACCCGTCGCAGGCGATTAGCCATTGCGTTTCAAGCAAGTTAGGAGCGTCGGTGCAACCGTCGCTGCGGCGCTCCCATTGCGGCTTCCCCGTTGCCGCATCGACGGTCACAACGCTGCTGCCGATGAGAAAGATCTGCTTGCTTTGCAACCACTCCCGTACGTAGGCCCGTCGCTCGTCGGCCAGCACGCCCTCGATCAATCGCGTAGGGTATTTTTCGACGATCTGCCAACGCTGCGCTCCCGTCGCACGATCGAAGGCGTACGCACCATACGCGTCGGGTCCGTCAAGGTGAGGATTGACACCCGTAACGTAGACGTTGCGCCCGGCAACTACCGGAGGTAGCCGTATCTGACTGACGGGCAGTGCCCGCGACCATTTCACGGTTCCGGCCGTATCGACGGCGACGATCTTGTTGGGAGCGGTGGCGTACGTCACTCCGTCGGCGAAGGCGATCGCGGAGAATGCTTGCGGCAGCGGATTGCGCACGGCGCGCCCATTGCGCGAGTCGTGCGCCTCGAATACGCCCGATCCGGATGCAAAGATCGTCGGACCGGCAACCGCGACCAGGTGTGCCGCCTTCGTACCTGCGCTCCAGCGCAGCGTTCCGGTTTTGGCGTCAACTGCGTACATACGGTATGTGCTGGTCCCCCACGGTTGTCCGATCGCATAAACCACCCCGGCGCTGACGATCGGCTGATCGGCGATCTCGATATCCGCGACGTGCCAGAGCGGCTTGTGCAGAGGACCGTCATATGAGGGACGGCCCGCATTTTCAAGGGCCGCGCACGCCGTCAAGACGAGCACACCCAGTACGACAATCCACCTCACGGCGTGGCGCTGGAAATAGAGCGCATACCGCACAGCATACCATAGGGAATGCGTACCGTCATAAAGCTAACCTGAGTACGTCCCAAATATTCAAGCCACGCTCGCGCGTAAGCTGCAGCAGGTCTTCGGCTTTTCCGGTCTTGGGGTGATAACAGGCAATCGAGAATTGTCCCATCTTATCTCCGAAAGAAGAAATACGCCGTCATCGTTATTCCGATGGCGATGACGACGCCGCGAACGAGCCGCGCGGGCAGACGGCGCGCGATCCGCGAGCCGAAGTAGCCGCCTATAACCGCTCCCACGGCCATCAGCAGCGCCTGGGGCCACTCGATGATTCCTGCGATCATGAACGGCACGAGCGCGACGCCGTTGATCGCAACCGCTAACACGTTCTTGACTGCATTCATTGCGTTGAGGCTCGGCAGCCCCGAAAAACCGAGAATCGCGAGCATCACGAAACCCATGCCGGCGCCAAAGTATCCACCGTACACCGCCGTGGCAAATTGGGCCACAAGTTGCAGCGGCGAATGGCGGCGCGCGACGCGCACCACTGACCGCTGCGCAAATAACGGCGAGAGCCCGAACACGAGCGTCGCGAACAACAGCAGAAACGGAATCAGCTTCGTGAACGTGCGTTCGGGCGTGTGGAGGAGCAAGATCGCGCCGAGCAGCGACCCGATCAGGCTTACGCCGATCGCCCAGGCCAGCAAATGACGATGTTCGCGGACCTCTTCCCGGTAGCCGCGCGCGCTCCCGATCGTGCCCAGCCACAAGGCTAAGTTGCTCGTCGCGTTTGCGCTGATGGGCGGGACGCCGGTAAAGATCAGCGTTGGAAACGTCAAGAAGCTGCCACCGCCCGCGACGCTGTTCAGCGCGCCGGAAACCAGCGCCACGCCGACGAGTAAAGCACCGGAACCGGGAGTTGGGAGCAGCTAGCCGCCGGCGCTGCGCGCTTCGCGCTTGGTCACGCGATAGACGCGGCGCACGTCGCGCAACTTTTCTACCTTGCGCAAAATCGTATGCAGATGCTCGAGGTCACGGATCTGCACGGTCAAGCTGATGACGGCGTCGCGGTCACGCTTCACGCGCGCATTGACCGAGGAGACGACCGTCTTGAGCTCGGCAAACGTCGCCATGATGTCTTGTAATAGTCCGGGACGATCGAGAGCGTCAATTTCAATGTCGACCGAGTGGGTGACTTCGGTCGTACCAACCCAGGTTGCCTCGAGGACCCGCTCCGGCGTCGCGTTCATATAACTGACGTTCGGACAATCCGCGCGATGCACCGAAACGCCCTTGCCGATTGTCACATAGCCCATGATCGGATCGCCCGGCACGGGGCTGCAGCACTTTGATAGCCGCACGAGCACGTCGTCGACGCCGGCTACTCGAATCTCGCTGCTCTTGCGGGCGACGCGCCGTGAAACGGACGTCGGGCGTTCGAGCTTGGACAACTCGACGACATTGCTGCCCTTGAGTTCTTCGCGCAGACGATTGACGACCGTTTGTGGCGAGGCATCGCCGAAGCCGATCGCCGCAAAGAGGTCGGTCGCCGAAGAGTAATTCATGCGCTGCGCGATGCGCTCGAGCGGCTCGCCACGCGCGGTGTCTGGTCGCATGTGATGGCGCGCGAGCTCCCCTTCGACGGCTTCTTGCCCTGCCAAAACGTTCTCTTCTTTACGCTCTTTGCGGAACCACTGCTTGATCTTGTGCTTGGCGCTCGACATCTTGACGATCGATAGCCAGTCGAGCGAGGGCCGGCCGGATTTCTTATTGACCAGAATCTCGCAGATATCGCCGTTCTGCAACGCATGGTCGAGCGGAACGATGCGTCCGTTTACCTTTGAGCCGACGCAGTGATTTCCGACATCGGTGTGAACCGCGTAGGCGAAGTCTAGCGGCGTGCCCTGAGCCGGCATACTGTACACATCGCCTCTAGGCGAGAAAACGAAGACTTGGCTATCGAAGAGATCGAGCTTGAGATGCTCCATGAACATGCGCGAGTCGCGCATGTCCTTCTGCCACTCGAGCAAAGCCCGCAGCCAGGAAAGCTTGTTCTCGAACTGATCGGCCTTGCCGCCCTCTTTATAGCGCCAGTGCGCCGCGATTCCGTACTCGCTCGTACGGTGCATTTCCCACGTGCGAATCTGGATCTCCAGCGGTTCGCCCTGCGGGCCTACGACCGTCGTATGCAACGACTGGTACATGTTCGGTTTGGGCATCGCGATGTAGTCTTTGAAGCGACCCGGCAGCGGCGTCCATAGCGAATGTACGACGCCCAGCGCGCCGTAACAATCTTTCACCGACTCGACGATGACGCGAATCGCCGTCAGATCGTAGATCGCCGAGAATTCGCGCCCGCGCTTGATCTTGCTGTGAATCGAGAAAAAGTGTTTGGGCCGGCCTTGAATCTCGGCATGGATGCTGATGTCCGCAAACTGCTTGCGCAGTGAATCGATCACCGACTCAACCGACGCCTCGCGTTCGGTGCGGGACTTCGCAACTCGATCCACGATGTCGCGATAGCCTTCTGGATCGAGGTAACGCAGGCAGAGGTCCTCCATCTCCCATTTGATCTTCCAAATTCCCAAGCGATGGGCGATGGGCGTGTAGATGTCGAGCGTTTCGCGGGCAATGGCCGTCTGCTTAGCCGGCGGCAAGCTCGCGAGCGTGCGCATGTTGTGCAGGCGATCCGCCAGCTTGATAATGATCACGCGAATGTCCTTGGCCATTGCCATGAACATCTTGCGCAAGTTCTCAACCTGCGCTTCTTCCTTGGATTGATACGGAATACGCGTCAGCTTGGTGACGCCTTCCACGAGCTTGGCGATCTCCGGGCCGAAGGCGGCGGCCACTTCCTCGCTCGTGATTGAGGTGTCCTCAACGACGTCGTGCAGAATTGCTGCGGCGATCGTCGCGCGGTCCATCTCCAGTTCCGCTAAGACGCCGGCCACCGCGAGCGGGTGCTCGATGAAGGACTCGCCCGAGGCCCGGTGCTGCCCTTCGTGGGCATGGCAAGCCGCGTCGTAGACGCGCTTAAGCCACGACCCGTCCAGGGACGGGTCGTAGGTGTGGACCTTGGCAATCAGCTCGTCGATCGTCACGCGTGCATCCCTATCTTCCTATCATGCCACAGGGGCGCCGGGGGATGCAAAGGCCGGCCCGGCGGCTACTGTTTTGGAGCGAAGCCGATGAACGCGATCTTCCCGCTTGCGTCGAGGGCGATCGACTCGATCAGGGTGACCTGCGGGAACACGGCTTCATAGTTGGTCAGGTCCAAACCAGACTGCTGAGCGTGGCCGACGTATTTAAACGATGTCGGCGCCCCGAGCGGCCCCATCAGCTTGGAGGCGCGGGTCACGATATCGTCGGTGATCTGCTTGTTCGCCTGGTCGGTGTACTTTGAGCGATCGAGCTTGCCGCTCTCCCAAGCATCGATCTCCGCCCGGGCAATCTTGGTTAGCGCGGGGTTTTCTGCCGGCGTACTCGGAGCAGCCGCTGCAAGTCGCGTCCCCGAGGCGGGCGCGGCCGCCTGGGCCAAGTGCGGAAGCGCGCACAGCGCCAACGCGGATAGCGGAATCGATAAGAAAAAACGCATTGAAGACTCCTGAAGCTTAGGTGCGGGCGTGCGATTACGGGTTGGGCGCAAAAAGGAGGTAGCTGATCCGGCCGTCTTTGTCGGTGGACAGGGACTCCATCCATCGATCGGTCGTTGGCAGCGTGGGCGCTTCGGGTATCGAAATCGGCCGCTCGAACGTCACGTTGTACCGTGAGACCTGCAGGCCGCCCTGCGCCACGGTGCCCGCGTAGGCAAAGGTCTTTACCGCGCCGCCACGTGCGAGAAGCTGCGCCACTTGCGCGATCATCGAATCAGGGATGCGCGCGCTAGCCTCTGCACTGAATTTGCTGCGATCGATCTTTCCGTCACGGAACATATCGATTTGAGAGCGAGCCAACTTGGTAATGGTCGGGTCTTCAGCCGGCGCTGCGGCCGCCGCGGGCGGCGCGCTGGGGGCCGGCGATGGAGCTTGGGCGAGCGCCGGAAGCGCCCAAAACGAGAGCACGAGGGCGGACGTGGAAATCAAGCCAAAAAAACGCAAGGGGGGCCTCCTACAGAGCAATCAGTATTGGATGAACGTAGTAACGTTGGCGTCGCCGAGTTTGTCCCGCCCGTGCAGATCTTTGAGCTCGATCAGGAACGCGAACCCCTCGATCGTTGCGCCGAGGCGCTCGAGGAGTTTGCGCGTTGCGCTCGCCGTGCCGCCCGTCGCCAGCAGATCGTCCACGATCAGCACCCGCTGGCCCTGGCCAACCGCGTCATCATGGATCTCCAGCGAATTGGTTCCATATTCGAGGGCGTATTCTTCGCTGAGCTTGGCGCCCGGCAGCTTGCCCGGCTTGCGGACCGGAACGAATCCGGAGCCGATCGCATACGCGACGGCCGCGCCGAGCATGTATCCTCGGGCTTCGATACCGACAACGTAATCGATCGCCCGCCCGGAACACCGGTCGACGAAGAGGTCGATCGCCGCCCGGAAGCCCTCTTTGTCCCGCAAAAGCGGCGTGATGTCGCGAAAAAGGATGCCTGGAATCGGGAAATCGGGAATTGATCGTACTAATGACGCCACGTCCACGGCGGCAAGGAATTCGTGGAACGTGGGCTACCGCCTTTTCGTTGAGTGCGGTAGCGCTAGGAGAAAGGATCGGCATGAAACACACGATTCTCGCATCCGCCCTGGCGGCGGCAATCACGTTCGGAGGTCTAGCACCCGCTCTCGCGGACGGGGCCGCAAGCACCCGCAACATCCTGGTGGGCGGCGCCGCGGCGGCCTTGCTCGTTACAAACTACAATCACAAGAAGCGCGAGCGACAAGCCGAGCTGCGTGAGCAAGCGCGCAGACAAGAAGCGTTTCGCTCGTGGTTTTACAACAAGTACGCGTACTACCCAACCGACCAGCAGTTCCGCGACTGGTATTTTCGCACGTATGGGGTAAACCCGAAGTAAACCGGCGGTTGAGTTAGCCACGCACTACAGGCACCAGTCAGAGTCATCCGCCTCGCGCGGATGGCTCTCTTCTTTCTTCGGCAACGACGACGAATACGGGCGCCGGTTGGCGATCGCATTTGCGATCGCGATTGCCCTGCACGAGCTTGCCGGCGCGTTCATCCATTCGGCCCCGGCCCGCGAAGCTCCGGAACGCGTTCAGGTTGCCGTCGTGGTGCATATCAAACTGACGACGCCCAGCCCGAAACCAACCGCGACCCCGAAGCCGGTCAGCACGCCGCAGCCCGTGATCTCGCCTATCCAAAATACGGCGCCGGCCGCGCCGCCGCGCGCAGCACTGAAGGAAGGCGCGGCAAAATCGATCGCGCGTACGATTCACCACGCGCCGCGCATCGAGCATATCGTCGTGCCCCGCGTTGCGGCCGGGGGTCCCGGGCTGACCCGGCATGGTCGAGCGACCGGCGCGGGCGGTACCTCTTCGGGCACAGGTACGGGAACCGGCGGGCAGGGCACCGGCACTGGCTCGGGCGGCCGCGGCAACGGAAATTATGCCGCACCTGGCGAGCCCTGCGGTTACGTGGAATTCGTCCCGCACGCGGAACCCATCTACGACCACCAGAGCGGCGCGTTTCGCGAAACGATCCGCATGACGGTGCATTTCCCGGACGGCCATTCCGAGATGTTGCTTTTAGACTGGCTGTGGTACTACCCTAGCGAGGCCGCCGATCCGTGGTCGGCGCAAAACGAGCGCTTGCATCCGGATGCGCCGATCCCATTCCAGCCCCCGCCTTCTGACAGGGCGCCCAATGAGCCGGCGCTCGTGCAGTACGTCGTGCAGCACTCGACGCCGGACGGGTACACCTTGCTCAAAGATTGCCCGCCTCAACCACGCTAGGAAGCCAGGGCAGTGAAACCGATCGACAACCTGGGCCGTACCCTATCAGGGGTATTATGCTAAAACGAATGATGCTGCTCACGGCCTGCGCCTTCGCGGCCGCATTCGCGCTGGTTGGCTGCTACTGGTCGGTGGACGCCTCACGAAACTATCGCGTCAGCGCGCGCATCCACCAATCGGTTCCCGCGAGCGGCCTGCAGCGCGCTCGCGTTACGAACGTGAGCGGGCGGATTGAGGTACGTGGGTGGAGCCGGCCGGACGTTGACGTGAACGCACTCGTGCGTGCAACGGATGACGCCGCCCTGCACAAGATCACGATCAGCGTAGAACGCTCCGGCGACGAGCTTGTGATCCGCCCGCAATACCCGAGGTCCTTTCTCGGCTTCGGCTCGCGCGCCGATGGCTCGGTCGACATTCAGATCCATGTGCCCGAACATCTAGCAGTCAGCGCGGCCAACGTGAGCGGTGACGTCGCCGTCAGCGGCGTTCGCAACGATATCGATGCCGGTTCGGTCAGCGGTGACGTCGAGGTGACCGACGGCGACGGCAGCCTCGACCTGAAGACGACCTCAGGCAACATCGACGGTTCGGTCCGCGCCCTCAACCGGTCGCGCCACCTCAAAGCCGCGTCGGTCAGCGGCGATATTTCTCTGCGGATTCCAAAGAACGCTGGAGCTAATGTAAGCGTGCACAGCGTCTCAGGCGATTTTTCATCGAACCTCGCCCTGCCGAAGTCCGACGCAACGGTGGGCACGAACATCAGCGGCCAGATCAACGGCGGCGGCGCCCCGATCTCGTTCTCGACCGTGAGCGGATCGATGAAACTGACGGGATTTTAACGAAAAAGTGGGATGCGTCGCATCAAAAGGATGAGCGTGGTCATTTCCGCCCTCGGGATGGCGACGCTGCTCCTTGCGCTCACACCGAAACCGGCGCCCACGGCAACCAAAGCCTTGACAGTTGTGGCCGCCGGCGACATTGCCTGCGACGCGCAGACGAAGAGGGCCGACCCTGACGATGCCTCGCCTGTGGCTTGCCACATGGGAGCGACCGCGCAGCTGATCGCGAGCGCGCATCCCGACTTGGTGCTGCCGCTCGGCGACGAGCAGTACCAGGTGGGCGCGCTCTCGGCGTTCCAAACGATGTATGCGAAGACGTGGGGCAAATTCCTGAACATCACGCGGCCGGTTCCCGGCAACCACGAATACGAAACGCCGCACGCTGCCGGTTACTTTGTATACTTTTCGGCGCGCGCAGGCGACCCGGCCAAAGGCTACTATAGCTTCGACCGTGGCGGTTGGCACTTCATCGCGATCAACGCGAACTGCGGCGACATCGGCGGCTGCAATCGTGGCTCGGCGCAGGAGCAGTGGCTCAAAAGCGATCTCGCTCGTCGTAACCACGGTTGCATCCTGGCCTATTGGCATCAACCGCGCTTCTCGTCGGGTCACCATCACAGCGATCCAACCTATACTGCGTTCTGGGAAGATCTCTACGCGGCCAAAGCCGACGTCGTACTCAACGGGCACGATCATCTCTACGAACGGTTTGGGCCGCAGACGCCGACGGGAGGCGCAGATCCCCGTAACGGCGTCCGCGAATTCATCGCGGGAACCGGTGGGCGAAGTCACTACGTCTTCACGAAGATCGAGCCGAACAGCGAGGTGCGCAACAACACGACGTTCGGCATTCTGATCCTCCACCTGCGTGAAGGTAGCTATGATTGGACCTTCAAGCCGGAAGCGGGCAAGAGCTTTACCGACCGTGGCGCCGCGCAGTGCCACTCGTAACGGCATAAAGCGGGTCTTTCCAGGGAGGGTCGCCGTCGCAGAGTGCTCTTAAGGAAACTTTTCTTTAGGAGGGCTCGATGCAGAGCGTTACCAACGTCCGGCGAACACTGGAATTCGGCATCTACCGCGACGGCGACAACAATCTCGATCGATCGCAAGCCGTGACGCTCGCCCAAGCCGTGCAAATCAGCCAAAGCGATCACCGCATCGATTTTGCAATAGAAGATACAACCTCACGCAACTCGGATGGCCTGGAAACGCACACCTACGCGATTTCAGATGGGCAAGTGCGTGACGCAGCTAGCGAGGCTGCCCACGACATGGCATCGCCCGAGAACCTCGCAAATTTCGTAGCCCGAACTTTGGATCGAGCACAAGCCAGCGCCGCAAAGCAAACCTGGATCGAGTTGAGCGACCATGGCGCCGGCGACGGCGGCGGCTTGGAGGCGGACAGCGCGCGAAAGATCATGTCGATTGACGGCATCGCCGCCGCGATCGCGCAAGGCGTTCGTTTGCACGCGAAGGCGCATCCGGAGGACGCGGGCCGGCGCGTCGACGGCATCGTTGCCAATCAATGCCTGATGGCAAGCCTGGGCTTTGCCGACGAGCTTTCCCACGCCGGTGTGCGATTCTTAGCAGCGAGTCCCGAAACGATGATTTCTCCCGGAACGCCCACGACGGTTGCGCCGACGATCGCCGACCATCTCGATGATCCGCGCTCGATGGCGAAGGCCTTGGCCGATGGGGTCATGCGTTTCGAATACAAGGTTGGCGCCGAGGCATGGCATCCCGCCGCCGCGTTCGACGTGCTGGACCTTTCGACGCTCAAGTGGACGCGCATCGAGCGGGACGTCAAAGCGCTCAACGACGCTATCGCACGTTCGTCGCCGAGCACAACGCGCGCCGTTAGGGAAGATGCGGCCGCCATCGACGGGATGGTGCGCTTTCCGCATTCCCACGGCATGCCGTGGCGTGCGGATCGGCCGGCAATCGCCCTTTACGATGCGCTGGCCAGCGACGAGCGGCTGCCCGGCGCGCTTCGCACCGAAGCCAAGACGGCAGAACAGGCGGTCGCCTCGACCGTGCTCGCGCACAAAGAAAGCGCCGACGTCGCGCCGTTCGGCGACGCGAACTATAGCGACGCGGCGGGGCCGACAGTGCATTTTCCGGTGCGCGCGGACCAAGTCGATCCATGGGCGCCCAGAGTTTCCGAAACGAACAACGCGTTCTATAGGACCGTCGATGGCGATGCGATCGCGCGAACGATCGCGTAAGCCTACTTCATCAATTCGACATTTTGCGGGTAGATCGGTCGGTTGATGATGTTCTCGAGCGCGCTCGCGCTCGCCGTCAGCACGAATTCGGAAAAGCGCGCAAAGCTTTCTCGCTCCGCCTCGCCTTCAGCAAACCGTTCGTTCTTGGTGAGGTCCACGCGTCCGCGCGCCGGCAGAAAACGGATGAAGCGCCCCTCTTCGCCGGTGCCCAACTCCACCAAACCGGAATCCTCGAAAATGCGCACGGCTGCACCGATTGTCGCCTCTTTTACCCGCTGCAGGTCAAGCGTCCGCGCGACGTCCACGAGCGTCATGCGGACCTCGTTGCTCGGCGATAGTCCACGCATTCCCTTGTAGATCTCACGAAGCGTGGTCAAGGTCGGCGCTTGGCAGTCGATGATGTACTCGTTGAGACTGCGGTCGCGCTCTCCGAAGAGCAAATGAATGCGGGCTGGTTTTCCGTCCCTTCCCGCGCGGCCGGCCTGCTGATTGAACTCCGTGAAATTGAAATTCAGATGGTAGTGTACGACCTCGCGCACATCGGGCAGATCTATACCCTCTCCAAACGCGGAGGTAGCGACGACCACGCGCAGCGTGCCGTTGCGAAAGAGCTCTTCGACCGCCAACCGTTCCGTGGGTCCTAAGCCCGCGTGGTAGTAGGCGACTTCGTTGCCGAAGGCGGCTCGCAAGCGTTCTGCGACCTTGACGCTCTCTGGACGAGAATTGCAATAGACAATGCCTCGGCCGGAATCATCGAAGAGCTGACGCAGGTAGCCATGCTTATCCGCACGCTCGCGCGCGTCGATCACACTCAGGTTCTCGCGCACCGTCGGATCGATCACCCAGGACTCAATTGCTAGTTCTCGCACGACGTGAGCGAATGCAGCGTCGCCCGCGGTTGCAGTGAGCGCGAGAACCTGCGGCGCCTCCAAGCCGCGAATGACCTCGCCCAGGCGGCCATACGCGGGTCGATGTCGCGAGTCATAGAGATGGTGCGCTTCATCGACGACGACCAGCGCCGGAAGGCTCGACCTCGAAAATGCCGCCCGATGGAATTGCAGAAATTCCGGCGTCGCAAAGAGCAGATCCCAGCTTCCGTCGTGCAGCGCATCCATCAGCGCAGTGCGCTCGTCCGCGTCAATCGAGCCGTTGGCGCGAAACATCCGTAGTCCCAAGCCGTCAAAGCGGCGGCGGAGCGCTTCGTATTGATCGTTTGCCAACGCACGTAAGGGATAGACTGCAACGGTCTTCTGCCCGCTTTCCAGCGCCCGCACGGCAGCCGGATATTGGAAGCAAAAAGACTTCCCGCGTCCCGTGCCAAGCACCGCGAGAGTGTTTTTCGCGCACTCCACGCGCTCGAGTACGGCTTGTTGTTCGCGGCGCACCGGCTGCTCTCCGATCAAGGCCCGGCGAATCCCCTGCGCATCTCGCTCCATCGTTGCGCTCCGCATCGACACCATTTGCGAGGAGCGCACGCGCTCGACGACGATGTTGACGCCGCGGTGACGGTCGCCGCCTCCGGTAAGCGAGGTGACGTGGGATCGATACGTGACGCCCGCATCGAGGTTGGGGGCGAGGTGGACCGCATGCTCGGCCCGGATGTAGCCGAGCTGCAAGTTGCCGTAGAGGACCGCGATGGCATTAGGGTCTTGCGGGTTGTCGGGTTGGCGCTCCAGCGTCAGGCGATCGTTCGGGCGTAGCCCGGCCACGATGTCTTGGCGACCTTCAAACGAGACGCCCACGATTTTGGTGTTGAAGTGCTCAGCTTCGCCGATCGTGCGCGGAGCTAAGAACTTTTGCTTCTGTTCAAAAAGACGACCGACAAAATCGTCGGCTGATTCGCCAAGCGGACTCGCAAACTCAGGGTGGGCCGGGCTCAGCGCATGAGGCGTTTGGTCATCGTTGCCGGCTGACCCCTCGAACGATGCCAGGAGCTTCTCGAACGCCGCCTCCGACGGCGTCGGAAGCGGCAAACCGTTAAGGCCGCTCTTGCGTTTTCGCCGATTCATGCTCGGCAAGCGGCGCTTGCGGCTCGAACTCCTCGAGGTTCAGATTGATCTCTTCGTGGCCTTGTTCGAAGGCTTGCTCGTCCAATCCAGCGTTTTGCGCGTCGAGCGGATCGAGCTCTTGCTCAAACGCGTCCGGCTCCGGCTCGACGACTGCGACGTCGTCGGAGCGCTTGCGCCGGTAGCGCGCCGGACTTGGCGTCCCGCGCGACGCCGCCTTAGCCTTTTCGCGCCGCTCGCGTCGCTTTTGGATGATGTCCAGGCGGTCCACGCCGCCTCGGCTGCCGAGCGTTTTAGCCTCGAAAACCGTACGCGCGGTCTTACTGCGGTCGTTGGCAAGACCAAACCGGCGCCGACGCGCAGCCGCCTCCATTTGTCGTTTGCGAAACACCAAGACCAGCGGCGCCGAGTAGAAGATCGAGTGGTATCCGCCCGAGCAGATTCCCACGAGCAGTGCGAACGCGAAGTTTTGCAGCGAGCCGCCGCCGAGCGCCAGCAGCGCGACCAGCGTGATCACGACCGTCGCGAGCGTATTGAACGAGCGCGTCATCGTCTGCAAGATCGAGGTGTTGACGATCCGGTCGTAGGGCACGTCGACCATCAGGCGAGTGTTTTCGCGGATTCGGTCCAAGATGACGATCGTGTCCATGACCGAGTAGCCGATCACGGTCAGTACGGCCGCGAGGAAGGCATCGTCGGCGCGCCGATCGGCAATCGCATAGATGCCGATCATCATCATCGCGTCGCGGACGAGCGCGATCACCGTCACGAGGCCAAAAATATAGTTCCAGCCGAACCGAAATGCAATATAGAGGAACTGAATGCTCAGCGCGATGACCAGCGCCCAGATCGCCTTGGCCAAGTACTCGCGACCCAGCGAAGGCCCTACCGATGCGATCTGCGATTGGCCGCGATCGATCGGCGCGACGCTGCCGAGCGCATTCCACATCGAGCTTGTGTCGTTGCCGAGCGCCGTCTGAGTTTGAATCGAGTAGCGTTCGCCGGCGGGCTCGTTGCCGCGCGCGCCGACCGCAGTAATGCGTTCATCCGTAACGCCGATCGAAGATAGGGCACTCTTGATTTGAGCTTGCGAGACGGGGCGCGCGAATTTGACATCGATGTCCGTGCCGCCGGTAAACGAGAGGCCCAACCGCAGCGCGTGCGAGGGTTGGAAGCCACCGCCCGGTGCGCTCACCGAATGATACACCATGACCGCAAGGCCCGCGCCGATGACGATGTACGAGATCAGCGAGACGATGCGGAACCAGCCGACGATGTTCCAGTTCAGCCTGCGGAAGAGCATCGGTTATGCGCTCACTTTCGCGAGCGTGCCGATATCCTTCGGGTTCACGCCATAGGCCGGCGGCGTGGTGATCAGGTTGTTGTCAACCATCGTATCCACGAAGAATCGGGTGATGAAAACAGCCGTGATCAGCGAAAAGACCGTTCCCCAAAACAGCGTGTAGGCAAAGCCCTTCACCGTGCCCGTGCCGAGCATGAAGAGCACGCCCGCGCCGACGATCGTCGTGAAGTGGCTGTCGAAGACCGCCGTAAAAGCGCGTGCGAAACCCGTGCGGACCGCCGCACGCAGCGTCTTCCCCGACCACAATTCTTCCTTGAGCCGTTCAAAAATCAAGACGTTCGCATCGACCGCCATGCCGATCGAGAGTACGAACCCGGCGATGCCCGGCAACGTGAGCGTCGCTTTAGCGCTCGCCAAGAGTCCGAGCATCATCAGCACGTACACGACCAGCGCGACGTCGGCCAATAGACCAGGCAGACGGTACACGGCGATCATGAACACCAGTACGAGACCTAGCCCAAGCATCGACGCATAGAGCGACTTGCGCAGGTCGATGGCGCCCAGCGTCGGGCCGATCGTGTCGTTTTCGATGATCGTGATGCCGACCGGCAGCGCGCCCGCATTGAGCTCGTTAGCGAGGCGGATCGTGTCCTCTTGCGTGAACTGGCCCTCGATAACGCCGGAATCGAAGATCGGCGCCTTGATGACCGGCGATTCGATATAGTGCTGATCGAGGAAGATTCCGAGCCGGCGACCCAAGTTTTTCTGGGTCAGATCGCCGAATTTACGCGGGTTTTTCGTGTAGAAATAGATGACGGGGTTGTTGCTCGAGCTCTGATAGCCGGAAACGGCGTTCTTCAACTCGGCTCCTGAATACACGACCGCACCGCTGTCTTTATAGGCGCCCTTCGGATCGCGGGCGTACTTCGGATCGCGATCGGCGCGCGCGGCAATCGCATCGGGAACGATCTTGAATTCAAGCTGCGCGACTTCTTTGAGCGTCTTGGTCGCCTCATCCGGATTCTTCACTTGGGGCAGCTCGACCATCAGGCGGTCGCCGCCGACGCGGGTGATCACGGGTTCGGTCACGCCCAAACCGTTGATGCGGTTCTGAATGACCTGCTCCACCTCGGCTTGCACTTGAGAGTTGACGCGCGGCACCTGCGCGTTCGGGTTGAGCTG
>Ga0073928_10000976_pt1 | contig 58704 bp, 43 predicted proteins | sample PaiPotPPA55metaG_FD_76969 | JGI IMG/M metagenome (GOLD analysis project Ga0073928, IMG submission 76969) | Iron sulfur acid spring bacterial and archeal communities from Banff, Canada, to study Microbial Dark Matter (Phase II) - Paint Pots PPA... ... | reverse complement strand
GCATCGTTTATCTCGAAGCGATGGCGCGCGGAAAACCCGTGATCGGCGGGGCCCACGGTGGTGCGCCGGAAGTGATCGACGACGGCAGAACCGGCTACCTGGTGCAACACGGCGACGCCCCACAGCTTGCGACCTCGATCGAAACGCTATTCGCGAACCCGGACCTGGCGCGCGAAATGGGAGCACGGGGTCGCGAACGCGTGAATCGCGATTTCAAATTCAGCGTGTTCGCGAAATCGCTGAAAAAAATCTTCCGCGAGCTATGCGAATCCTGAACGTCACACAGACCTATGCTCCCTTCCTGGAATTCGGCGGCCCTCCCGTAAAAGTTCGCGCATTGTCGGAAGCCATGGCTCGGCGAGGTCATCAGGTGACGGTGTTGACTGCGGATTGGGGCCTGGAACGGCGCTTTCCCGGCGGCGTCGAGCCGAGTGGTACGGCGCGATCGCCGTTCGGGTGGCGCCGCGACGAAAATGGAGTGCAGGCCATCTACCTGCCCACGTGGCTTCACTATCGCGCGCTGAGCTGGAATCCCGCGGCAAAGCGTTTCACGCGCGCGCGACTGCAGAATTTCGATGTTGTTCACATCTTCGGGCTTTACGATTTTCTGGGGCCCGCGGTGGCTGACGCGTGCCGCCGGCGCAAGATTCCCTATGTGATCGAGCCGATAGGTATGTTCCTTCCGATTGTCAGGAGTCTTTGGCTCAAGCGAATTTACCATTCCGTTTTCGGCAGAAAGATGATTCGCCACGCAAGCTTGCTTATCGCCACCTCGGGACAGGAAGTCGAGGAACTCGCCTCCGCCGACGTGCCTCGCGAAAAGATTTTTCTTCGTCGCAATGGAGTCGAAGTTCCCGTATCTCTTCCCGAACGCGGCAAATTCCGCGCGAGCCATGGCATCTCCCCGGACGCAAGAGTCGTGTTGTTTCTAGGCCGCTTATCCGCCAAGAAAAGTCCCGACTTGCTTCTGGAAGCTTTCGCGAAGCTGCCCGCGCCAGTGTTGACCAACAACACGCTGGTCGTATTCGCGGGACCTGATGAAAGCCCCATGAAGGCGCGACTCTCGCAAATGGCGAATCAACTCGGAATTGCAACCAGGGTGCTATTTTGCGGTCCATTGTTTGGCGCCGCCAAATGGGAAGCCTATCGCGACGCCGATCTTTTTGTTCTTCCCTCGCAAAACGAAAATTTCGGAAACACCGCTGCGGAGGCGACCGCTGCGGGCACGCCGGTGGTGATCACGGAAAATTGCGGCATCGCGCCGTTGCTCGTAGGAGTTGCAGGCTTGGTCGTCCCCCACAACGCGGAGGCAATGTCTCGCGCCATCGCGCGGGTGCTCACGGAACCCGCGCTGTGTGCGCAACTTTCCGCGGGGTGCAAGCAGGCCACCTCGCGGCTCGGCTGGGAAGAGCCTGCGCAGGAAATGGAGGCTTCCTATCGCCAACTTGTCGGGTCTGAGAGCCGCGTGTCATAATCGCGGCCCCGAGGTTGCCTCGTGTTCTTCAGATCGCATGCAAGCTTCAGACCGCAACAGAGCTCCCGGTGGCATAGCCATTCCTGGCAGTGTTCTCTGGCTACTGCGAGACGCTTCGTCCTGAGAAAATTTCCCCTGTGCCCGAGCGCGGTCGCGCCAATTTTTTCCGCCATCTCGCCATGCTTTGTGACCACTTACGCCCACGGCTCGCTCTTTCAAATCAAAATGGAGACTACGTAAGCGCGTGTGTGGTATCTGCGGGACCGCATTCGCAAACCGCACCTCCCAAGCCGAGGAGCGAGTGCGCGCGATGGCCGCCGCTCTTCAGCATCGCGGCCCCGACGATGAAGGGTTCCTGCTCAACGATCCTCGCGCGCTTGGCCTCGCCTTGGGAATGCGCCGGCTCAGCATCATCGACCTTCCGGGCGGGCATCAGCCCGCCTGGAATGAAGCCAAAGACGTCGCGGTCATCTTCAACGGCGAAATCTACAACTATCGTGAACTTCGCGAACGCCTGAACTCTCTTGGACACCGCTTCGCGACGCAATCCGACACGGAAATTCTGGTTCATGCGTGGGAAGAGTGGGGCGAGGACTGCCTCACCGAATTGCGCGGAATGTTTGCGGTCGCGTTGCTCGATCTGCGCCAACGCTACGCCTCTTCTCCGCTTTTGTTTCTCGCCCGAGATCCGCTGGGCATCAAGCCCCTCTATTACACGCAGACGCCCGATGGCTTCGCGTTCGCTTCCGAGGCGCGCGCTCTGCTGACCAGCGGAACCGCCGAGAAACGCATCTCGCAGGACGCGCTGACCTCTTACTTGTTGTTCGGAAGCGTGTCCGAGCCGGTGACCATGCTGGAAGGTGTGTTCTCCCTGCCGCCCGGCCACCGCATGTTGCTATACGTGCCGGAACGCCGGCGCACGCCTCGCCCGCGCCCGTGGTGGGATCCGCAGCAAAGCCCCGCGGCGCGCGACACACGCAAGCCGCGGGATTTTTCTTCCGCCGCGAAACAGCTGCGCCCTTTGCTGGAAGACGCGGCGCGCTCGCACTTGATAGCGGACGTGCCCGTAGGACTCTTTCTGTCGAGCGGTCTGGATTCCGGCGCGATCGCCGCGCTGGCGGCGCGTGTGCGGCCCAACATTCTGAGCTTTACGTTGTCCTTTCCTGGTACGCAATATGATGAAGCCCCGCTCGCCCGTTTGGTGGCCGATCGCTGCGGAACGCGGCACCGCGAAATTCCGCTGGATAGCGGCGCGGTGCGGGCGCGCCTCGACGAAGCTCTGGCCGCGCTCGATCAGCCCACGATGGACGGCATCAATAGCTATTTCGTTTCGTGGGCCGCGCGAGAAGTTGGATTGAAGGTGGCGCTTTCCGGCCTCGGCGGCGATGAACTCTTCGCGGGCTACCGTACATTCGCGGATACGCCAAAGCTTGAGCGCCTGGTGCGCCTCGCGTGGTTCGCGCCTGCACCGTTACGTCGCGCGATCGCGCCGATTTTGCGCGCTTTGTTCGCGCGGCAAACCGGCTCCGATGCCGCGCGTAAGGCTATGGACGCATGGTTGTTGCCGGACGCCCTTCCGCATCCATATTTCTTCGCGCGCGCGCTGTTCCCCGTTTCTGACTTACCTCGGTTGACCAACCCTCGCTTTCGCCCAAGTACCGTGAGCGCGGATGGCGTAACCCTGGAGCCCACCTGGCTAGGCTGGCTCCATCGCGCGGCGGACACCGCGCGCAAGCTGGAGCCCATAGGCGCTGTGTCATGGCTCGAGATGCGCTCGTACATGGTGAACACCCTTTTGCGCGATACCGATTCCGTCAGCATGGCGCAGTCGCTAGAGGTTCGCGTGCCGCTCCTGGACACACCGCTCGTGGAATTCGTCGGATCGCTGCCGGACGCGGCTCGGCAACGGCCCGGAATCCAGAAGGCGCTCCTCGTGCAAGCGTTGTCGGGCATTTTGCCTGCGGAAATTCTGTCGCAGCGCAAGCGCACCTTCACGTTGCCGTGGGAGGAGTGGCTGCGAGGTCCGTTGCGCGCTCGGCTGGAGCGAAGCTTTGGCGATCCGGCGCCGGCATTCTCCGCCCACATGCATGCGGATGGCGTGCGCAGTGTATGGAACGCGTTTCTTGCGGAGAAGACTTCGTGGTCGCGCCCTTGGGCACTCTACGTTCTGAACGAATGGTGTCGCCAGCACCTGTAGGGGCACAGCTTTGCTCTGCCCAAGCTTGTCCAGTCAAAGGCCACGCGCGCCTCGTTCTGAGTTCGCAGCCCCTCCCGCGCGCGGCATCTCCGTCTCTCCTCCAAACGGGGCGCGACGTCTTTGGCGACAATGACGGGAACAAACATCGCCGCGCGAGAATAAGTTATAGTGCGGTACACTCGTTTACCGAATGAATATCCTTGGCATCAACGCCTATCACGGCAACGCGTCGGCGGCAATCGTTTGTGATGGACGGCTCGTTGCGGCGGTGGAAGAAGAGCGCTTCAATCGCGTGAAGTACGCGGCCGGCTTCCCTGCTTTGGCGATCCAATATTGTTTGAAAGCGGCGGGGCTAAAGCTTCACGAAATCGATCACGTGGCCGTGCCCAGGAATCCCTATGCGCGCATGGCTACGAAGATATTTTATGCCATGCGTATGCCCTCGTTTGCGAGGGAGCGAGCCCGCGTTCTGGTGAAATTTACTGGCATTCGCGAGGCGCTCGCGGCTGCCTTCGAAGCCGATCCCGCCCACCTGAAATCAAACTTTCACCGCGTGGAACACCATCAAGCACATCTGGCCAGCGCGTTTTTCGTCTCACCATTCGAACGCGCGGCATTGCTTTCGGCTGACGGTCTCGGCGATTTTGCGAGCACGATGTGGGGCACGGGAGCCAACAACAAGATGAAGATCGCTGGCGCGATCGCCTTTCCCCACTCGCTCGGGCTCTATTACAGCGGGGTCACCCAGTATCTTGGCTTCCCGAAATTTGGCGACGAATATAAGGTCATGGGGCTGGCCGCTTACGGCGAGCCGGAATACCTGGATGCCTTTCGCGACATCGTGCGCTTCGATGGGAATGGGACTCACAACGGATTTCGTTTGGGTCTCGAGTTTTTCATTCACCATCGTACCGGGCCGGAAATGAGCTGGGCGGATGCCAGGAAAACTCCGGTCATGGGAAAACTATTTTCCGAAGAACTGCCGCACCGGCTGGGTCCAGCCCGGGAACCCCAGGAGCCGCTGGAACCGCGGCACAGAAATCTCGCTGCTTCCCTGCAGACGCGGCTCGAAGAAGTCTATCTGGGCATGCTGAAAAAGTTGGCCGAACGCACTGGATTGAAAGCCGTCTGTCTGGCGGGTGGCGTCGCCTTCAATTGCGTGGCGAACGGAAAAATTTTCGACCGCACTCCGTTCGAACAAGTTTTCGTGCAGCCCGCGGCGGGCGACGCGGGCCTTGCCGTCGGAGCCGCTTACTACGTCTGGCATCAGAAGCTCGGAAAACCGCGCTCATTTGTGATGGAACATTCCTATTGGGGGCCGGAGTTTTCTCACGAAGATTTGCGTTCCGCCATTAACGCCAGTGGTCTGGCAAACAACGGGTACGCCGTTGAGGAACTCCACGACGAAGTATTGAACAAGCGCGCCGCCGCGATTGTCATGAACGGACAAATTCTAGGCTGGTTCCAGGGCCGCGCTGAATGGGGCCCGCGGGCGCTTGGCAACCGGAGTATCGTGGCCGACCCTCGCCGGCCGGATATGAAAGAGATTCTGAATCAGCGCATCAAGCATCGCGAAATCTTTCGTCCATTCGCCCCATCGATTCTTGCGGACGCCACCGGTGAATGGTTCGAGAAGTCGCACCCTTCTCCCTTCATGACCATGGCGTACGCCGTTCGCTCGAACAAGCGCGAGCAGATTCCCGCGCCCACTCACGTCGACGGCACCGGTCGGCTGCAAACCGTCACCCGCGACGTTAATCCGCGCTATTGGCGGCTCATCAAGGCCTTCGAACAAGCCACTGGCGTGCCCATGGTGCTGAACACTTCCTTCAACGACAACGAGCCGATCGTCTGCCGTCCCGAAGAAGCGCTGGACTGCTTCTTGCGTACGCGGATGGACGCGCTCGTGCTCGGCGATTTCCTGATCACCAAAAAATGAGCCGCTGTTTCAACGGCGCGATCCGATGAGAATCCTGGTGCTCAACCTTTACTATCCGCCGGACACCTCCGCGACGGCGAAGATGGCGGCCGCTTTCTTGGAACCCCTGGCGGCGAAACACGAGGTCACGCTGATTTGTGGTCGCCCCTCATATGATCCGACCGAGCGGCGTGCTTGGAGGTTGTGGCAAACGGAGCCATTGAGGGGCGTCGCCGTCGTCCGCGTGGGCTCGACCGATTATCCGCGAACGCAAATGGGTCGTCGCGTGATGAACTATTTGAGTTACGTAGCGCTGAGCGTTCCACGAGCGTTCTTCGCGCGCTGCGATGTGGTGCTGGCGATGACCGACCCGCCGTTCGAAGGAATCGTGGGCGCTTTCGTGGCCATGCTGAAACGCAAACCCTTCGTATACAACATTCGCGATCTGTACCCGGATATGGCGCTGGGCGGCTCAATCGTCGCGCCGGGCCTGTTGGCGCGAGTGTGGGAAATGCTGCACCGCTGGGCGCTGCGGCGAGCCACGCGCTTAATTGTGCTCGGCGAGGACATGAAAGCACGGATCGTCGCAAAGGGCGTACCTGCGGAGCGCGTGTTCATTGTGCGCGATGGCGTAGAGATCGCCGCGGTATCCTCGGCTGCACCCGAACTCGATAGCGAAGTGATGAGCGCAATCCGCTCGGGCTTCCGCTTCGTTTTGCTGCACGCGGGAAATCTGGGATTTTACGGGGCCTGGCAAACTCTGCTGGCGGCCGCGCGGGAGCTGGAAGCAGACGGCGTCGGACTCGTCTTCGTCGGTGACGGTGCGCAGCGCGCCAGCCTGGAAGCGGCTGCGGCCCGCTCGACGAACGTTCGGTTCCTTCCTTTTTTCCCCCCGAAGAAGATCGCGTCGGTGCTTGCCGCGGGTGACGCGCACGTGATCACCATCAAGCGAGGCTTGGAGGGCGTCGTCGTGCCCAGCAAGATGTACGGAATTCTGGCGGCTGGACGCCCGATCGTCGCGCTCGCGTCGCAGCAAACCGACGCCGCGTCATTGGGGGCTCGATATGGCTTTGGCGTCGCCGCCGATCCCGACAATCCCGCGGAGCTGGTCGCCATTGTGCGCGCGTTGCTGGGCGACCCCGAACGCCTCGCGGAAATGGGAGCCATCGCACGGGTTGCGGCATCTCAATATGCTAGAGCAAACGAAACCCTCAAATTTGTGCACATCCTCGAGGAGGCTAGCCAACCGTGACGCGGCCCCTTGCGATCTCGTCGGGCAATCTTCCGCGAGCAACTTTTCCGCGCTTTACCGTGTCTAACTGCAGGGCCGCTACGCTAACAAGTGGGATGCTTCAATTTTTCTGGAACTGAGACCCCGAACAAGGTATGGTGTTTAGGTTGCGTGGGGCAACTTCGATATACTACAGAGTTATATAATCGACTTGGGATAGCTGGACCCCCAATCCAGCCAATGTGAAAACCCGGCGCAGCCTTGCCCGGCCGGATGATCACGCCAATCAAAAACGAGGATACATGCCCGAAGGCGTGCTTGCCTTTGTCATTGCTCTTTTTGCATCACTGATGCTCACCGTGCCGGTGCGCGCTCTTGCGCTGCGCGTCGGCATGGTCGATCTCCCCGGCCCCCGCAAAGTCCATCTTCAACCAATCCCGTTGCTGGGCGGCCTCGCCATGTATGGCGGCGTGATGTTGGCGATTCTGTTCGCGTTCGACGGCGCGGCTCGCGCGCAAAGCGCGGGTATCGTGACGGGCGCGACTTTGGTCGCCGCCGTGGGCTTCCTGGACGATCGCGGTTGGCTGCATCACCAGATCAAGCTTTTCGTCGCTATGCCGCTCGCGGCGGGCATTCTCCTGGCCACCGGCGTTCACGCCCAAGTTTTCGAAATCCTCCTCAGGGGCCACATCGGCTATCTCCTCGATGCCGCGCTGACGGTCTTCTGGGTTGTCGGCATCACTGCTTCGTTCAGCATCCTCGATCATATGGACGGCTTGTGCGCCGGCATCGCCGCGATGGCCTCCATTTTCTTCGCGATGCTCGCCTATTTGAACGGCCAGACACTCGTAACCACTCTGGCCGCGGCGGTCCTCGGCGGCGCAACCGGCTTCCTGCGCTGGAATTTCAAGCCCGCGAAGATTTTCATGGGCGACGGCGGTGCCATGTTCCTCGGCTTTTTGATGGCCACGCTGGGCCTCAAGCTCCGCCTCGACCACTCCAATCACTTGTCAGGCTGGCTGGCGCCGCTCCTGATTCTCGGCGTAACCATCTTCGATACCACGCTCGTCACCATCTCCAGGTCGCGCCGCGGCCTCCTGCCGTTCACCACCCCTGGAAAGGACCATTCCGCTCATCGCCTCGCCAACCTCGGTTGGGGACAACGGGGAGCGGTGCTCGCGCTCTATTCTCTCGGCGCACTCTCCGGAGGCGCAGCCGTCCTCGTATCCTATCTGCCGACGCGTGGAGCGCTGCTTGTCGCAATCATCGCCGCGAACTTCGTGTTGCTCGGCGTGGCATTGCTGGAACGCGCTCCGTACGAGCCCCAGGTTCGCAAGTCCACCGCTCGTGTCTGAAGAGGAACCTCCGCCCGGGATAACTTGCCGTTCAATTATCTCGCCCTGAGAAAGTTTGCCCGTCCTTTTGGATTCGTTATACTTGCTCAGCTACGTCCCGGCATTGACGAATCAGCCCGAACGGGCCTGTCGTCGAACAGTCCTTTTTGAAATCGCATACCCGGCTTCTGTCAGGTCATTGCTGTCGCCGCCGGGATCAACGGAGACCGTGCCACACGATCAGGAACAGCCCGGCAATCACCGGAAAAAAGACGAAATTGTCGTCGTGGGAGGATCGGCCGCGGGCCTTTATACCGCAGCCGCTCTCGCGCAAGGCGGATGCCGCGTCCGTGTCCTCGAATCCAAGGCCGGCTTCGACCCTGATCCTCGCACGCTCATCGTCACCAACCACTTCCGCGATCAACTTGGCGCGCCCGCCCGTGCGAGCATCCTCAACGAAATTCGCCGCTTTGAGCTTTTCACCGACGGCCGTTCCGCCCAGATCGCTCTGTCCCAGCCCGACCTGATCATCGAGCGCGCCAAGCTGATTCCCGCTCTCGCGAAAGAAGCGCAAGAAGCCGGCGCGCAAGTCTCCTTCCAGTCGCGGTTCCTTAGTTTGTCTCCGAATTCCCGCGGTTTGCATCTCGAGGTGGAGTCCGCCGGACGCCGCGAAGAGCTGCACGCCACAAATGTCATCGGCGCGGACGGTGCCAGCAGCCGCGTAGCTCGTACCGCGGGCTGGCCGCCCATTGAAACCGTGCCGCTCGTCCAAGCCATCGTTCGCCTGCCGAAAGATTGCCCTCCAGACACCACCCGCGTCTGGTTCGTTCCCGACGACACACCGTATTTCTACTGGCTGATCCCCGAGTCATCCGAGCGCGCCGCGCTGGGCATCATCGGCGAGGGCCACGACGCCGCCAAGCTCCTGGCGCGATTCCTCGAAAAGAAACACATGGAGCCGCTGGAATGGCAGGGCGCGCAGATTCCCGTTTATCGCCGCTGGGTGCCCGTGAAACGCCGCGTAGGTAACGGGGAGGTCTATTTGGTTGGCGACGCGGCCGCCCAGGTAAAAGTCACCACCGTCGGCGGCATCGTTACCGGGTTTCGCGGCGCTCTCGGGGTCGCTCAATCCATTCTACGCAACGGCCCTAGCCGTGAATTGAAAGCGTTGCGCCTTGAACTCGACACCCATTGGCTGATCCGCCGCACAATGCACCATTTCCAACAAAAGGATTATTCGCACCTAGTCGATCTCCTGAACTTATCGACGCGCGACACCCTGAGCGAGATCACTCGCGACGAATCGGCCCGCCTCCTATGGAACGTCCTTCGCCGCCAACCCCGCCTCGCCCTGCTAGGACTTCGTGGCTTGCTGCTCGGCAAAAACGCCGCCCCCCGCACAACCTCGTAACCCCCGGGTTTCCCAAATCCTCCGGTTTCCCAAATCCCCGCCGTTTCCCACATCCCCGGCGTTTCCTGCATCCCCGCCGTTTCCCAATCCCGGCTTTTCCCAAATCCTCCCGGTTTCCCAAAACCCCTGTAGGGGCGGGGCTTGCCCCGCCCGCCGTCAACCAGGCGAGCTCTACAACCCGAAGCAAAAACTTCTCGAGATGGTGCGAGGGATCGCGTACAGCGGCCGAAACTTATCAATGAGAAGCGGCCCGAGAGGCCGTTTTTCGCGCTTCCGCCCGCCATGAGGCGCCTTTATGAGGACTCCGGTTTTCGTACGGCTTTAGTCGTGCCGTAAGTGCTCGGCTATCGATCCGGCTTCAGCCGCTGAGGACTCGCTTCTAACTCCGCCACATGCGCCCCGAGCCGCTACCTCACTCCCACCGGCGGGTTCTTCGCGAACTGCTCCTTGAAGTAATCCATGGTCACCTGCAATCCCTCTTTCAACCCCACCTTCGGCTCCCAGCCTAGAATTCTCTTTGCCTTGGTGATGTCCGGGCAGCGCTGCTTCGGGTCATCCTGGGGCAGCGGCTCGAAAATAATGGGTCGCGCGTCCTCAAAGTGTTCCCGAACCCTCTCCGCAAACTGCAGAATCGTGATCTCCTCGGGATTTCCGATGTTCGTGGGCTCGTGCTCGTCGGAAAGCATCAACCGGTAAATCCCTTCGATCAGATCGGAAACATAGCAAAAACTCCGCGTCTGCTTCCCGTCGCCGTACACTGTAATGGGCCTGCCCGTTAGCGCCTGATGCACGAAATTGGGCAACGCCCGGCCGTCGTTCAACCGCATGCGCGGCCCGTACGTATTGAAGATGCGCACGATGCGCGTATCCACGCCGTAATACCGGTGGTACGCCATGGTCATGGCCTCCGCAAACCGTTTGGCCTCGTCATAGACCGCTCGCGGTCCGATCGGATTGACCCGCCCCCAGTACTCCTCGGACTGCGGCGAAAACTCCGGATCGCCGTAGCACTCGCTCGTCGAAGCCAGAAAAAATTTAGCTTTCTTCGCCCGGGCCAGACCCAGCGAGTGGTGCGTTCCCTCGGAACCCACCCTCATCGTTTCGATGGGATATTTCAGATAGTCGAACGGGCTCGCGGGTGAAGCAAAGTGCAAAACGTAGTCGACTGGTCCCGCAACGTCGATGTGTTCGGTAACGTCGGCGCGTTCCACGCGGAAGCGCGGGTTCCTTTCCAGGTGACTGACATTCGACTCTCCGCTCGTAATCAGGTTGTCGAGCGCCAGCACCTCCCAGCCCTCCCCAATCAGCCGGTCGCAAAGATGCGATCCCAAAAATCCTGTCCCACCCGTGATCACCGCACGCATGTATCCCCCTGGAGTTTCGTATAAAGGTTCCGTATTGCCGTCATCGCTGGTCCTACAAAGTTTATCCCGCGCTGGTGCAGGTTTCGCGCCCTAATTGCCGAAAAGTTTCCTTTTCGCAGGGGGGCAGCGACCCTGAAGTTTGGCTTCTGCCGGCCCCTAGAAAAACCAGAAACGCTTTCGCTGCTTAGGCTTGCCATCAGGAGCGACCTCCGGCACGTGCGGCAACTCCCGCCCTTCAAACGCCGCCATCGGATTGTCCAAAAACAGGCCCTGTGCCTTTGCGTCCCCAAACCGTTCCCGCACCACCTCATAGGCCGGCTGCAACCGCAGCGGCCTGCCTCGCGTGTTATGCGCATCGCTGGCCACGAAATGCACCAGCCCCATCTCGATCCAACGCAACGCATCGGCCTGCGCTTTCGGTCCAAAAGTCCCGGTCAGCGACCCGCCCGTCACCTGCCCAAAGCAGCCAAGCCGTACCCAGGAAGCCAGCAAGCTCGTCTGCGCTTGAATGATCCCGTTGCGTTCAGGGTGTGTGATGATCGGGTGAATGCCCATTAACTGCATGTCGTGCAGCGCGTGACTCGTCGTCGGAGGTATCGAATATTCGCTGAATTCCACCAACAAATAGTTGTGCTGGTTGATGCAGAAGCGCGCCGCATCCTTCCGTAGCATCTCCAGATTCTCCAAATTTAGGTGGAAATCGCACCCGGTCGCCAGCACCAGCCGGTCACCCACCAGTCTCTGCAACTGGCCGTGCAGCGCGCGCACCCGTTCATAGTCGAATCTGAATTCCGAACTCGAGTGCGGCGTTGCAACCACGTGGGTTACGCCGTCCGAAATCGCCGATTGCGCCATCGCCAAGGATTCTTTGACATCGACCGCCCCATCATCCAACCCCGGCAAAATGTGGCAATGTACATCAACCATATTCTCGTTACTTTAACCTATCTGCCGAACCAGCGTCCCACAGAAGACGTCAGCGTCACACGTCGACTCCCATAGCCGGGCAGTCAAATCAATGACTTACGGCCCTGGAAATCCTATCCCTCGGAACCCTACAGTCTTTCACTGGCTGCTAAGTTGGAAACTTTCCTCTCTACCTTCCTTGCGGTTGCTCTCAACCCTGCTATATTAAATTCGTCCCTGTCTCATCGGCCTTTGGCCCGGCCGGCTGCATCCCCAAAATATTCTAGGAGCTCGACGCAACTCATGGCAATCGATCGAAAACCCGAGTTTTTCAAAGGCACGCAACTCAAAGTCGCCATCATTGGCTGCGGATACGTCGGCCTCCCCCTGGGGCTACGCTTCGCCGAAGCAGGTCACAAAGTCACTGGATTCGACACCGACCCGAAAAAAGTGTCCATGCTTAACGCCGGCAAATCCTACATCGAGCACATCCCGCAAAACAAAATCCAGCAGTTCGTTAACAGCAAGCATTTCGGCGCCACCACCGATTTCGCAAAGTTGAAGGAAGTCGACGCCATCATCATTTGCGTCCCCACCCCTCTCGATGAGCGGCGCGAGCCCGACTTGAGCTACGTGGAAAACACCGCCATCGCCATCTACCCGCATTTGCAAAAAGGCCAGCTCGTGGTCCTCGAATCGACCACCTACCCTGGCACCACCGAGGAACTCGTCCTCCCCATCCTCGAAAAGAGCGGCCTCAAGTGCCCGATTCTGTCAGGCCCCGACGCCGAAAACACCCTGGGCGACTTCTTCCTGGCGTTTTCTCCCGAACGGGAAGATCCAGGTAACAAGCAGTTCGGCCTCGCGCAAATTCCCAAGGTTGTCGGCGGCGTGAATCCGGCGAGCGGCCGTGCGGCTTGCGCGATCTACACTCCCATCGTCTCCCGCGTTGTACCCGTCAGCTCCACACGCGCCGCGGAGATGGCCAAGCTCCTCGAAAATATCTTCCGCTGCGTCAACATCGCCCTCGTTAACGAGCTGAAAATGCTCAGCCTGCGCATGGGCGTGGACATCTGGGAAGTCATCGACGCCGCCGCCACCAAGCCTTTCGGTTTCATGCCCTTCTACCCCGGCCCAGGCCTCGGCGGCCATTGCATTCCCGTCGATCCCTTCTATCTCTCCTGGAAGGCCCGCGAATACGATTTCGCCACCCGCTTCATTGAACTAGCCGGCGAAGTCAACACCGCCATGCCGTATCACGTCGTGGAAGCCGTCGCCGCCGCGTTGAACGAGCGCAAGAAAAGCATCAAAGGCTCGAAAATCTTGGTCTTGGGTGTCGCCTACAAGAAAGACGTCGACGATCTGCGCGAATCACCCACCCTCAAGATCATGCAGCTCCTCCAGCAGCGTGGCGCCGAACTCGACTACAACGATCCCTATTTCCCCCAGCTCCACAAGATGCGCCACTACAACTACGAAAACATGAAGTCGGTGCCTCTGAACCCGCAATCCTTGGCCAGCTACGACGGCGTAATCATCTCCACCGACCATTCCAGCTACGACTACGCCGCCATCGTCGACGCCGCCAAACTGGTAGTCGACACCCGCAACGCCACCCGTCGCGTAATGCGCCACCGCGAAAAAATCGTCCTCTGCTAACACCAGTCGCGCGAAACCGCGCACTGGATACTCCGATCGTCTCGACACCCGGATCCCCTTGTAGGGGCGGGGCTTGCCCCGCCCGGCCGTATCGTCTTGCCTGGCCGTCGCCGGCCGTCTCGCCTCACTGTGCCACCCGCCACGTTCGGTCCGCCGAAGAAACCCGCTCGGCGTAGAGTACAAAATCGCCCCCTGCCAAATCCCTTCGAACGATTGCTCCTACTGGCGTCAAAAATTACTGGACAAGCATAGAATCGAAGAGGTACAATCCCTTATTCAAAGCCTTGCCCTCATCCGTCGACTATAAGGAAATTACCTCCGCCACAAACCAAGGGCCTGATTTCCCGCTGTTCCGCGACCTACAAGATTCCGTGATTCTTTGAGCCACGAATCTTCAACCGTTCGTGCTCGAAGGGGTCCCAAAAAGGAGGGAGGAACACCGATCAGCTAACTACCCTGGAATCAATACTTGCAAAAGTCTATAAAAACAAACCACTTTAACCACCTCTAGAATGAACACTTACACAAAAGGGGAGGGGGAGGGGTTACCTTCTACTTACTCTCTTTAAGCGCCACGCGAGCACTGGCAAATGGCATTTCCGCTTCCAGCAGCACCGGGGTCCGCGCCTCGTTGCCCGCCAAATACACAAAAAAGTGCGCGTCCTTCATCTCCTCGCCATTGTCGAAGACGCGAATCTCCACCTTGTCGGCCGCGTAAGTTCCTGCCGGCACGGTCACGCTCTGCGCCGATCCGGCCAGCGTCACCCGCACGTCATAGAGCTTGTGCCCATCGTAGACCGGCCCGCGAACTTCGTGCGTTTTTGACCAATCTACATGGCGAAGATACTGCATCATGCCTAGAGGATCGCGGGTCCCAGGAAGCACATGAGTCTGGCTGGCATTCCCCGTTGCAGGTTCCCTGCCGGTCGCGGTCATGCGCTGGACGGAATCGACTTTCTGCCCGCGCTCGCTGAGATGCATCTCGTATTGCAGGCTCGCCAGCGTTCCCGCGTCGCTGTACGAGTCAAACTGGTCGTCAAGCTCGAACACCATGCGCAGCGGATTTTGGGTATGCGCAAACGCCTGCAAATGCCACGCGCTTTTCCCCACGAAGTTTCGCCGCTCCGCCGTTTGCAGCCGCAGGCTCGCGACGTTGCTCACCTTCGCGACGTCCGCGGTGTACTCCAGAATCTCCCCGGTGCGCAACGGCACGCCCGGGTCTGGTTCCGGAGATGCAGCTTTCGTCGGCTCCGCTTTCGCCGGCTCAGCTCTTGCTGGCCGGGGCGTGACTTCCTTGGCCGATTCGGTTGCCGGCGCGTTCGCAACCTTTGGCTCGACGGAATCGATATCGGGCGCCGACGCCAGCGCGGGCTGCGAACGCACCGCCCGCTCATGCAGCCAGTAGTACGCGCCTCCTGCAACCAGTGCCGCCACCAACACACCTATCGCAACTTTCGCCAGGCCCATAATCTTTATGCGACTCGTTTCCGAAACAAACCGTTGCCTTCCACGCTTCCATCGTACAATACGATTTCGCGCCCGTCCGGCGAAGCAAAATTGTCCCGGCGCGCATCAGATTTGAGCGTATCAAAACGCGGACCGGCCGTCTTTCCCGGTCTGCATCTTTGTCCGCGGCGGCACCCCGCCTGCCACGGACCGCGTCATCAGGCTTCGCGGCTGCGCTCATGTCAGCCGTCTTTGCGGTACGGATATTGACCGCTCGTGCGGCCACGCTCTTAGGAGGATTTTCGCATGCGTTACGTCGTAACTGGCGGCGCCGGTTTTATCGGCTCAAACACTGTGGACGAACTCGTGAAACGCGGCCACAGCGTAGTGGTCCTCGACGATCTTTCGTCGGGCAAGGAAGAAAATCTGACCGAAATCCGCAACAAGATCACCTTGATCAAGGGCAGCATCACCGACATCGAAGTGGTCCGCAAAGCCATGCACGAAGCCGAGTACGTTCTCCATTTGGCGGCGCGCACTTCCGTGCCGCGTTCGGTGAAAGATCCCATCGAAACGAATCGCATCAACATCGATGGCACGCTCAACGTCCTGGTCGCCGCGCGCGATGCCAAAGTGAAGCGCATCGTTTTCGCCGCGTCCTCCTCGGCCTACGGCGAAACGCCGACTCTCCCCAAAGTGGAAACCATGCAGCCGGCTCCGATCTCCCCGTACGGCGTCACGAAATTCGTAGGCGAACTCTATCTGCAAACGTTCGGCCGCTGTTACGGCCTGGAGAACGTTTCGCTTCGCTATTTCAACATATTCGGTCCGCGCCAGGATCCCAGCTCGCCGTACTCCGGCGTGCTCGCGAAATTGTGCACCGCCGCGCTGGAAGAAACGCAACCCGTAATCTTCGGCGATGGCGAACAAACTCGCGATTTCACCTACGTCGAGAATGCCGTTCAGGCCAACCTGCTGGCCTTTGAAGCCCCCAACGCTTCCGGCAGAGTCTTCAACGTAGGCGTCGGCGGCCGCGTTTCCCTGAATACGGTTATCGAGCTGCTCTCGAAAATTTCCGGCACTCCCATGGAAGCCAAGCACGATCCACCGCGCGATGGCGACATCCGTGACTCCCAGGCAGACATCACGCAAGCTCGCAATTACCTCGGCTACGACCCCCAAGTCGATTTCGAGGAAGGCCTACGCCGCACCTTCGAGTGGTATCGCGCAACGCAACAAACCAAAGCGGCGCAGGCACAGGCCCAAACGCAGACGCCAGCCTCGGCACCAGTAAAATAACGACGCGACGCTATCGAAACTGTTTCGTACGAAGCAGCCCGCGTGCAACCATAGGCGACAGCTCTCGCATCGGTAGGAGCAAGCCATGCACTCCTTGCTTCAAGATCTCCGCTATTCCCTCCGCCAACTCATCAAGAGTCCCGTCTTCACGCTAACCACGGTGATCTCGCTGGCGCTGGGCATCGGCGCGACCACCGCGGTCTTCAGCGTCATCTACGCCGGACTTCTCCATCCATTTCCCTATCCGAGCGCCGACCGCATCGTGCGCCTCGCAATAACGAGCAAAGTCGGCCCAGAGCAGGTCGACGCGAATGGCCCACAGATTCAGCAATTGCGGCAAGTGCCCGCAATACAAAGTGTACTGGCCATGGACTCTCGTGCCACGATCTTGACCGGACAGGAACTTCCGGAAAACGTTCACGTCATCGGGATCAATGCTAGCGGTTTCAATGATTTGGGTGTGCCGCCGCTGATGGGCAGAGGACTTCTGCCCGCGGATTCCATCGATGGGCAGGACCCTCAACCGGTGGTGGTGCTCTCGTACAGGTTTTGGCGGAAGCAATTCCTCGCGAGTCCAGATGTGCTGGGACGCACCCTGCAGCTGGACCGGAAAAACTATCAGATCGTCGGCGTAACTACGCCACGCTTTACTTGGTACAACGCGGATGTCTTCGTCCCACTGAAGCTAACTCAAGATCCCAGCCCGACATATATCGTGGATTTACGGCTCAAACCTGGCGTGACTCACGAAGCTGCCAATGCCGCGTTGCAGCCCTTGCTCGAACAATTCGCCAAAGACATGCCGAAACATTTTCCCGAACACTTCGCAGCGGGAGTACAAGGTTTAAACGATTGGGTTCTTGGGCGCATCGGCGGAACATTGTACCTGATGTTTGGCGCGGTCATGCTGCTGCTGGCGATCGGTTGCGGAAACGTTTCAATTCTGCTGTTGGCGCGTGGTACCGCGCGTCAACACGAGTTCGCTGTGCGCGCCGCCGTAGGCGCGGCTCGAAGTCGCATACTGCGTCAACTCCTTACCGAATCGCTGATGCTCGCCGCGGTCGGTGCAACCCTGGGAATTCTGACCTCCTACGGAATTCTGGCCGGCATGAAGTTGCTGCTGCCGCCATACGCCTTCGCACCGGAAGCCGTGATCCACATCAATCTTCCTGTGCTTTATTTCAGCGTCGCCGTGGCGCTAGGAACAGGCGTTTTATTTGGACTTTGGCCTGCCATGCAGCTCTCTCGCACGCAAGGCGCCCGGATCATGCAGTCTGGCGGACGCCGTGTGGCCGGTAGCGTTCAAGGACGCAAAACACACGGCGTACTGATTGCCTCGCAGATCGCGCTGACGCTATTGCTGTTGGCTGGAGCGGGCTCGGCCATGAAAAGTTTTGTGCACATGCTGCACCGGTCGCTAGGCTACGACCCGCGTAATGTGATATCGGTCGGAATCCCACTGCACCAAAATTCGTATGCGACGTGGCCTGCGCGTGCGGCCTACTTCGAGCAACTGCGCGCGAAAGTCGCCGAGACGCCCGGCGTGACGGTCGCCGCCATTTCGGGCTTCGCTAACCCGCCGCGAAGTGGATTTACACAACGCTTTGAGATTTTGGGGAAACCAGCGGACGAACAGCAAACGGCGTCACTCCACCAAGTGAGTTCCGAATATTTTGCGACGCTGCATATTTCGTTGCTGCAAGGACGGGCGTGGACCCCGACTGAGAATCACAACGCCACTCCTGTTGCCGTCATCAACCGCACCCTTGCGCAACGTTACTTCCCGAATGGCGACGCCATTGGACATTCCCTAAAGCTGCCCGGCATTGAAAATCGTCCGCCCGACATTCTGTCAGCGCCAAATATAGCGGACGCCTGGTTGCCGATCGTCGGCATTGTGGACGATTTCCTCAACGACGGGCTCCGCAATCCCATTCAGCCGGCGGTGTTCGTGCCCTACACGTTCAGCATGTGGGACGAAACGCAGATTCTGGTCAGAACGGAAGTACCCCCACTCACGCTAGTCCACGCCGTGAAGAAGCAACTGGTCGCCGTGAATCCGGACCAACAGACCGTAAGTAAGATCCAAGAACTGGGCGCATGGATCTCGAATGGGCCGGAGTGGCAGCAGGAACATTTGGCGGCGTGGATCTTTGGCATATTCGCTTGGTTGGCGTTGGCTCTGGCCGCGGTGGGACTCTACAGCGTGGTGTCCTATACGGTGGCGCAGCGGACCAACGAGTTTGGGATTCGCATGGCGTTGGGTGCTGACCGCGGACATGTTCTCCGACTCGTCTTTACGTCGACGGTCGCTAGTGTGGGAGGCGGAATTGTCGCAGGCTTGGCGCTCTCCCTGGCGCTGAGTACGATCCTTGCGAAGTGGGCGGAAGGCAACGTCCGCGATCCCGTCATCCTTCTCGCGGGAACGCTCCTGCTCTCGCTGGTAGCGGCCATTGCTTGCGCCATACCGGCGCGCCATGCCTCCGCCATCGATCCGATGACCGCGCTGCGCTGCGAGTAGACTCTTCGAGCTCTGGCATCGGGTAGCTGCAATTTTCGCCGCAACGGACCTTCAACAGCCTCAAGGAATCGTGCTTGACGGACGCTTCCTCGCATAGCGGCGCGCGGCACAGACAAGAGTGTCTGTGCTACTGGAGACCAACGCAAAATAGTTTCCTTCGACGGGTTGAGCATCCGATGACAAAGGGAGGCGACAGCACTAGCCACTCGTCTCGACGATATGCTGCGCTACGGAGTGACGGTTTTGCCGTAGCTTAGTGGGTCGCCGGCTTTTGGTTTGTCGTAGTTCCAGAACCATAGGGGCTCGAGTTTCTTTTGTTCCGGCCACACCTGGTCCAGCGTGTCGCCCTCGAACAGTTCGCCGTTTTTCATCACCCAGTGAATGGTGTTGGTGTTGTGGATGTCGTCAAGTGGATTTTTGTCGAGGATCACCAAGTCGGCCAGCTTGCCCGGCTGGATTGAGCCGAGATCATCGGGCCGGCCGATGATTTTCGAGCCGTTCACCGTCGCGCAGCGCAGCACTTCCAGCGGCGTCATCCCGCCGCTCGCGAGCATCCACATTTCCCAGTGGTAGCCCAGGCCTTGCAACTGGCCGTGGCTGCCGACGCCGACCAGGCCGCCGGCGCGCTCCAGCTTGGCGACTTGCGCGGAAAGTTTGGGGAAGGCGTATTCGTCTTTGCGGAACCATTCCGGGCGGCGTTTGGTTTTTTCGTCGATGATGCGGTGCGGAGTAAAGTGATTGAGCTTCACGTTGTCGTGAACTTCGCTGTATTCGTACCAATAATTTTCTCCGAACGGTCCGCCGTAGTTCACGATCAACGTCGGAGTTGACGCTATGCCGGATTGCGCGAAGATCTGCAGCACATCCTTGTACAGCGGCGTGATCGGAAGCGTGTGTTCATTGCCGTGGAAACCGTCGATGACATGGGTCAGATCGAGTTTCAGATCCAGGCCGCCTTCGGTTGTCGGCATCATGCCGAGTTCCTTGGACGCCTGCACCATGAACTGCCGCTGCTTGCGGTTGCCCACGATATAGCTCTTGATGTTGGGCGTGCCGTAATATTTTTTATACTTCGTCAGCACCCCTTTGACTTCTTCCATGGACTGAAAATTATTGTCCGAGAAAACGCCTGGGCCGGTGGAAAACGCGCGCAGGCCGATGATGTCTCCGCTGTCCACCAGATCCTGGTAGGCGAACATGTCGTTGGTGCCGGTTTGCACGTCGAGACCAGAGGTCACACCGTAGGCGACATTGGCGAGGAACGCCCAGTTTTGCGTGTCCAGAATGCCGCGGCGGATTTCGGTCCAATGGGCGTGGGTATCGACAAAGCCGGGCACAATGGTCTTGCCGGAAACGTCGAACACTTTGGCGCCGGCGGGAACGGTTCCTTTAGCGCCGACGCGGGTGATCCGATTGTTTTCCACGACGATGTCGGCGTTCTTGAGAACTTCGTCGCCTTTCATGGTGACCACGGTCGCGCCGCGAAGGACGATGGTGCCCTTGGGCGTTTTGCGCGGCACTTCGAGATCAACGGCGATTTCGGTGACGTTCTTGTCCTGCTCTTTCAGCTTCTTTTCTTCTTTTTTTTCGTCCTTCTTTTCGTCTTTCTTGTCTTTGTCGTCCTTCTTATCTTTGTCGTCTTGCTTTGCGTCGGACTTCGCGTCCGCCGAATCCTTCTTGCCGGCGTCTTTGTCTTCGCCTTCTTTCTTTTCGTCCTTGGGCGGTTCAAAAGTGATAGCGCTCAAGGGTTCCCGAAAATAGCTCGAACCCACCGCCCAAGTGATGGTCTTGCCGTCGTCGGCCCATCCGAAGTAGTCGGCGCCGATGTCGGTCAAGCGTTTGGTGGCGACCGACGGCGTGGAGACATCCACTGTCGGAGCTTCGCCGCCGACCACCGGCATGGCGATCACATAGAGCTGATTCATCAGGTGAGCCAGGACCCACTGGCCGTCCGGACTGGGCTGCACGTCGTCGGCCGGAATGGGCTCCTCGAAGAAGAACAAACCCTTACCCTTGACCACCAAATGCGTGCGGCGATCGGTGCCGTCGTAGCGCAGGGAGATCAGGCCTTGCGGGGTGTAGACGTAGATGCGGTCTTTCTCGTGGGTAAAGTGAGCGCCGCCCGCGCCGCGTGCCGGCAGAATCAGATTGGCATCGCCACCCTCAGCGGGAACCCACATCAAATCGGCGTTCGAGGTTTGGCCGCCGTCGAATTCACTGTTCTCGCGATCGTAGGCATTTCCGCGGAGCACCACGATCTTGGTTCCGTCCGGCGACCACGCAGGATTGCTGTATACGCCCAGCGATTTCGACAACTGTTCGGGAGTTCCGCCAGATGCGGGAACCTTCCACAATTGCCCCCCTTCATTGGACCAGGTGACGTAGGCGATGGACTTGCCGTCCGGCGACCACGCAGGCTGGAACTCGCGCGCGTTGCCGCTGGTCACGCGCTGAGGTTTCCCGCTGGGAAGGTCGAGCGTGTACAAGTGGGTCATCGCCGAAAAAGCCAGCTTTTTGCCGTCGGGCGATTCAACCGGGTCCTGAATCAGGCGGACCTTCACCGGCCCTTGCTCCACCTTTAGAGGGAAGTCCAGCTTGGGTCCGATGTCCTGAGATACCTTGGCGGTAAACGGAATGATGGTTTCCGCGCCGGTGGACAGGTTCAGCCGGCGGATCTTGCCGTCCTGGTTGTAGACAATTTCCTCTCCGCTGGGAAGGAATGCATAACCGGGAAACACGTCGCGGGAAAACAGAGATTCCTGGTCGTCGCGCGTGACCGGATAGCGTACCCATCGATCGTCGCCGGTTTTCAGGTCGCGCAGGCGCAACTCGCTTTCGGTGTCGTAGCGCGTGACATATAGGAGCTTGGTGCCATCCGGCGAAAGGATGGGACGGAAAGCGCTCTCCAACTGCTCGATGAGAGCGTCTTCATCGCCGGTCTTGCGATCGCGGCGCATTATGGTCCATTGAGGAAATTGCGCGTTATAGGAGAAGGGGCCTTTGCGCATCGCGTAGTAGAGGTACTTGCCATCGGGTGACGCGACTACACCCATGGCGTTGGGCCGCTCCTTACGCGGCGTCGTTGGCGTGGGCTTGGCCTTGGTAATCTGGATGCCGGTGCCGCCATCGACGTGGTACATCCAGATCTCGTAGGTAGTGATCCCGAACCCGGCCTTGGAGACGAAAATGTATTTCCCGTCGGGCGACCAGTTTGGAGAGGCAAAATCGTTATTCGGATCCTTGGACACCTGTTTCGCTTCGGTGCCATCGGGATGCATGATCCAGATGTTTTCGCTGCCTTCGCGATCGGAGATGAAGGCGATCCACTTGCCGTCGGGTGAAAAACGCGGCTGGCTGTCAAAGGCCATCCCGCCGTCGATCAGCTTGGCTTCTCCGCCTTCGATCGGCAGGGTGTAGATATCGCCCAGTAGCTCGAACACGATGGTCTTGCCATCCGGCGAGACGTCCAGAGAGAGCCAGGTGCCCTCATCGGTGGTGAATTCGATTTTGCGGTCAGGCTTGAGCGGCAGGCCCTTCTTCTCTTTTTTATCGTCCTTTTTATCTTTATCGTCTTTCTTGTCGTCCTTTTTGTCCTTGTCTTGCGCGCCTGCGTCGTCCCGCTTCGCAAAGGCGGCCGCCGGGCTCCAGGCTCCTGCAAATACGGCACAGACCGTCGCCAGGACGATAAGCCACAGGGTCGATGTAGAGTGCCGTCTCACCTGGTTCGGGTTCATTCCTGCTCCTCCATGAAAGAATCAGACCACCATTGCTAGAACGCTTTAAATCGATCGATTCGCAGACCGTTTTTGCGGCGCGGCATGATACCCCGGCTTCGGAGAACGCGCAGCAAGATGTTGTGAGTGAGACGTTTCCGCCGGCAAACGGCCGACACTCGGCGGCGCACTTTTCCTTGCCGGGCTGGACATCCCGGGAACCGTGCTAGGCTATCCAACTGCCTTTACCGACCGAATGTTCAGAGCGAATCACAACTCCCCGGCCCGAAATTGCTCTGCGCCCCGCACCCCATTTGCTCTGACGGCGCTCCTGCCGTTTGTGCTCTTTTGCGTAAGTTTTGGCGCAGGGCGAACCGCCGCGCAGCAGGTGTACAAACCGCCGGCCAAGGGCGGAGTCGCCGAGATTTCCTCCAGCGGCCCGCAGAAACACCAGGGCGACCTGACCATTGCCGATGGTGCCGTGGACATTCACTACGCCAACCAGCGACTGCAGGCCGATCACGTGGAGTACAACGAGCAGACCAGCGAAGCGATGGCGCGCGGCCACGTGGTGTTCGACTACGAGAGTCAGCACCTGGAGGCCGACGAGGCGCATTACAACGTCAGCACCGGCCGCGGCACTTTCACCAACGTTCGGGGCACCGTCAAAATCGAACGCCGCCCGAATCCCTCGGTGTTGATCACCGACAATCCGCTGTACTTCGAGGCGCGCAATGTCGAAAAATTCAACAACGACCTCTATTTTCTGAGCAATGCCTGGATCACCGTTTGTGAACCCGAACATCCCAATTGGCAGTTCTACGCGCAGCATGCCAATGTGCGGATCGACAAGACGATGGCGCTGGTGAGCGCGAACTTCCGATTGTTTCGTGTGCCGCTGGTGTGGCTGCCTTACGCTACCGCGCCCGCGGGCCCAAAGGTTCGGGAATCGGGATTCCTGATCCCGATCGTCGGCAATAGCACCAGCAAGGGATTTGTTTTCGGCGACGCGTTTTACTGGGCTCCCGTGCCATGGCTGGACACGACGCTGGGCGCGGAACTGCTCAGCCGGCGGGGATCGGCCGAACGCGCCCATTTCCGCGCAAAGCCCTGGGAAAATACATCCATCAAGTACAACTATTTCGGGGTGATCGACCGCGGGGTGCCCACGGTCGTCAATCCCGGACTTCCCACGCAGACCACCGAACTTGTTTCCCAGGGCGGCCACGAGCAGGAGCTGGAGGTCATTTCCCTGCTGAAAAATAATTGGCGCTTCGTCGCCGACGTCAACGAGCTTTCTTCGCTGACCTTCCGCCTGGCCTTCGCTGACACGTTCGGCGACGCCATCAACTCCGAAGTGCGCAGCTCCATTTTTCTGACGCACAATTTCAATGGCTTCAGCCTGAATCTAGCGGCGCTGAACGATAAGAGCTTCCTCACGGTCAACCCGGTGCAGACCAGCGTCACCCTGCGACAAGCTCCGGAAGGGAGATTCAGTTCGGTGGAGCAAGCGCCCTGGCAGAACCTGCCGATTTATTTTGGGTTCGACGCGTTCGCCGGGGCGGCGCATCGCGACGACGGCGTGATCGTCACGCCATCAGCGGTCACGCGCACGGAGTTCGCGCCGCGTGCCACCCTGCCCATGCACTTCGGCCCTTGGCTCGATGTCACCGCAACGGCCGCGTTCCGGACGAGCTACTTCGGTGATTCTCTGGTTCCCGGCTCTATCGTCACCACGCCCTTGCTGAGCGGCCAGTCGGTTTCCCGCAACGACGGCGAATTCAGCGTCGATTTCCGGCTTCCGATGTTCGAGCGGTTCTTTCAACGGCCGCAATCGAAGAAAAAGTACAAGCACACGATCGAACCCTACTTCAACTACAACTACGTAACCGGCATTCACAATTTTTCGGAAATTATCCGTTTTGACGCCGACTCCACGCTCACCAATACGAACGAACTGGAGTACGGCGTCACCCAGCGGCTTTGGGTGAAGGACGGCGACGACCAGCCGAGAGACCTGATCACCTGGAGTGTAGTCCAGAAACATTTTTTTGATCCGACGTTTGGCGGGGCTCTGATCACGGGAACGCGCAACGTGTTTCAAACGCTGGACGACATCTCACCGTTCGCGTTTGCGGACACTCCGCGGAACTGGTCGCCGATTGTGAGTGATATCAAGCTGAGCCCCGCGGGCCCGTTCGATTTCGAACAGATTTTGGAGTACGACACGCAACGAGGCACGTACGGGCAGCTCACGACGATCGGTACGCTCGCGAAAATCAAGCCATACAAGGACTTCTTTTTCACCATCGCGGACTTCCGGTTGGGCGTCTATCCCTTCGTGCTGCAGCCCAAGGCGAATCAGATTCGCACGCTGGTCGGTTGGGGCAGCGAAACGCGCAAGGGCTTCAATGTCACCAGCGGGATCAGCTACGACTTCACCAACAGCGCCCTGCAAAATCAGCTGATCCAGGTCAGCTACAACGGAAATTGCTGCGGGCTTGCGCTGGAATACCGGCGTATCGCGCTTGGTCAGGTGCGTACGGACAACCAGTTCCGCGTGGCGTTCATCATCGCCAACATCGGGACCTTCGGCAATCTGCGGCACCAGGAAAAGATTTTCTAGGAATTGCGCCAGCAGAGCTAGAACGCCGGGCTTAAGCCCGGCGCCTACAGTAGCGACATCGATTGTCTGGGGTTGCTTTTTCGCATCAGCGCTCGGCCGATGAGATATCCCAGCGTGCCGGTGACCATGCCGCCGAAAATATCCGCTATGTAGTGATAGCGTCCGTAGATCGTGGACACGCACATACACAGGACCAGCGGAAGCATTACCCAGAACAGCCAGCGCCGGTGCCGCCATGCTCCCCACAACGCGGCAAACGATCCCGCGACATGCTCTGAGGGAAAGGCAGCACCGCGCACGCGGCCGTAGTGCTCGATGAAGTTGATCAGCGCGGTGAAAGGTCCGCCTTGCAAGTCACCGTGCCACGAGCCAGCCATCGAAAACCATGGGCTCTCGATGGGAAACGATAGGGCGATCAGATAGCCGATCGCGTAGGCCACGGCGGAGTACGTCATTACCGACCAGTAGCCGCGCCAATCCTTGCGGTAGTAAAGAATGCCACCGAGCACCAGCAGATACGCGAAATAGGTGATGTAAGTGAACTGCATGAAGTCGTTGCGCGCGGGAGTGGCGAATTGCTCGAGCCAGATGCTCGGGTGTACGCCCGTCAGCCAATACTCGAACGCGATAAGTTTCGCGTCCTGCCAGCGTGGCGAGATCAGATGGACCAGGTGCGCGAGTTCCTCGAAGCAGAACAGGAAGAACAGATGGGGGTACCAGTGCCGCCAGAAATGCCAGAATTTCTGCGTGTAGGTGTCGAGGTGAGACTCGGAGGCGCCTAGAATCTCGCTGCCACGGCACAACAGAATGATGAGCGCCACCACGCACGCCCGCGTGGCCAGCAAGCGGATCGGGTGCGCGAGATTTTCGGCAAAGGCCGCGACCAGCACGCTGGATATAGCTACATAACCCAAGGCGATCCATTCAAATGGGCCACACGCCGCGCCGATCGCGAGCCATTCGTTGCGCAGGATCTCCATGACGCGGCCGCGCGCGGGAATCGGCTGCGAGGCGCCCTGCTCCGCTGTGATGACGCGCGACTGCCAGGGCAGCGCGGTTTCGTTGGTGGGAGGATTTTGCGGGCGTGAACGATTCATCCAAGGGTCTCCGATTTGATGTTCGGGATCACTCCAGAGCCGACGTAGTCGAAGCGTTCCGCTCCTGCGGCGGCGCCTGTTTGTCGTGGGCGATTTTTTCTCCAGAGGAAGATCGGCCAGGAGCGCAAACGGGCGATGCGGTCCAATTCGCGCGAAGGATTTACCGCAGCTGGTGAACCCACGGCGCCCAGCATCCAGCGATCGCTCGCTGTGTCGCCGTAGGCATAGCAGCGGGCCAAGTCGAAGCCGCTTTCAGCGGCGATGCATTGCACCGCGCGAGCTTTGGCTTGGCCGAAAATTGCTTCGCCGGCGATGCGGCCGGTCCAGCGATCGTGGATTTCTTCGAGGCGGGTGGCACAGACGCGGATCGACGTGGTGATTCCTCGAGCAAGAAGGCGGATGGTCAGGGCTAGCGCCACTTGTTTCGCGAGAGGCTCCAGGGTGCCGGTTACCAGGACAATGGCGTGGCCCCGGCTAGCGTGCCAGGTGGCTCGGTGGAGGGCTTCGGGGAAGAAGGCCGGGAGATGATCGATTCTTGCGCTTACGGGCGCCGCTGCGTTGTGGCTGACGGGGACACAGGCCCTTCGAGGCTCAGGGTAAACAAGAGTGCCCGTGCTACGTAAGAGGAGCGTGCTATGGCTCACGGAAATGTTGCGGAGGTACATCTTGTTGGCGTACGTCATGCGGAGCAGACCTTGCGGACTCAGGCAAATGGCTTGCGCCAGCCACCGGAAATAGTTTCGCAGCGGAATCAGGCGCTGATCTCGAAGCGCCGCGACGAAGCGACGTTCGAGCGAGGGCAAAGGCAGGAGAGTGCCATCCAGATCGAAAAATGCGGCGATGCGGGCTTGCGATTCGTTTGCGCTCATAGAGCATCCCTGACCGGAATTTTGACCGGAAATTTTGTGGGGCTCGGGGACGCCACACTTCCGGCCATGTGCCGACAGCCCTCCACGAGAACCGGCAGTCCGCGTACGAAACAAAATGCCGCCGTGGCCCATGTCAGCGCGATGGCTCCGGCGCGAATCGTGGTGTGCGCATCGGCCGCAAGGTCGCCGAGTAGCGCGACCGGACCGCGCGTCAGCGCCAACTCCAGCCCCAGGTAGCAGAAGCACAGGCACTTCATCGCCGCGTACAATCCACGGCTCCAGCGCGATGCTACCAGCGTGCGTCCCCACCAGGTTTGCAACATGGCGTTCGCGCCCCACCCGGGATGACCAGCGCACATGGCCAATCCCCGCAGAAAATCGGTGGTGGCGCCGCGCGCGAAGAAAAACACTGGCAGCCACAGTGAAACCATGCCGACCACCGCGAAATAGGTGAAGTAGACGTTTTCGATAATGCGATCTCCGAGGATGTCGATCTGCGCGCCAACGGGTGTGGCGAGGTTCCTGCGCCGGGCGATGTGCCCGTCCAAGGCGTCGAGAGCGACCGACGCAACGGTGAGGGCTACGGCGGTGAGGTTCATCCACGGTCCGCGGCCAAACAGGCACACTGCGGAGAAGCCCACGACGACGCGAAGAGCGGTCACTCGATTTGGAGTCCAGTGCATCCTGAGTTCCTGTGGGGCGTCCCCTGACGTCCGCATAGATGATGCACCGGCCTTGCCAAAGGGATTAGAACTAACCTGTTTATTATCAGCTATTTAGATGGATAGCAGGGTAACGGTCTAACCCTTCTGCGCCATCGAAAGCCGTCATCTGTCGCCCTTTCGCCTACGTACTGACATCTAGCGCAATGCCACGCATCTAACAAAACGTCGCTTGCCAGAGGAATAAGTGGAGTGCGAAGCAGGTCTTCTTCGTGAACGAAATGAGAGCCTGAAGCAACCACAGCGAATATATGGAGGAGCACTTAATAATCCGGAGCAATGCCATCCCGTGACTTCGCTTCAATGGCTTGGCTGCAACGGGCTTGGCTGCAAGAGCCGGCGTTGTAACTTGTGGAACGCCAGAAAATTGCAAGAAAAATACAAGCGATTTGCGCGACATCGAACACACTTGTACACTTGCCGCCCCTTTTCGCGTGCAGACTAGTGAGGACTGACTTGGCATGACCGACGTCTCTTTGGCAGCGGCCTTTCTCGCGGGGCTGGTTTCGTTTCTTTCCCCGTGCGTTCTTCCACTGGTTCCGGGCTACATCTCGATGCTTTCCGGCATCGGCATGGAGCAATTGCGCCAAGGGCAGCAACCTCGGGCTGGGCTTTTCGCTTCGGCGCTGGCGTTCGTGCTGGGCTTTTCGGTGGTGTTCATTTCCTTCGGGGCTTCCGCCAGCGCAGTGGGATCGTTTCTGCGGGAGCATCGCGGGACGCTCGCGCCCATAGCGGCAGCGCTGATTCTGCTATTTGGGTTGCACCTGCTGGGTCTGCTGGCCAAGCTCACCATTCGCGTGGGATTGATCCTCGGCGTTGTGCTCGCCATTCTCGGCGTCATCTCTCTGGTGCGGGGCGGCACGTTGTTCGCGGGCCTGGGCGCGGTTCATTTCTTTTCTCTTTCGATGATTGGGTTTTTCGGGCCGGCGATGACGCGCTGGCTGAATCGCGATGTGCATCTGCGCAGCGGCGGCACGCAACCCGGCATGTGGAGCGGATTTTTGCTGGGTTTCGCGTTTGCGTTTGGGTGGACGCCGTGCATCGGACCGATTCTCGCCACGGTGTTGGCTCTGGCGGCGGCGAGCGACACCATCGCGCGCGGCGTGCTGCTGTTGGCCGTGTATTCGGCGGGCCTGGCGGTTCCGTTTTTGCTGACCGCAGTGGGGATCGGGCAGTTCCTGAAATTTTATCAACGCTTCCGAAAGTACCTCCACGCCGTCGAACTGTTTAGCGGCGCGCTGCTGCTATTTGTGGGCGGGTTGGTTTTCGTCAACCGGCTGACCTGGCTTGCGGGTAAGTTGAGCTTTCTGAACACGATGGTCTTGTGGCTGGAACGGTCTTTGACTGGGGCGAAGTGAACGGCCCTTGGGCTATGTGCGACTGGATTTAGCAGCCGCGTTTCTGAGAAAATTGAATTTGAGAGACTGAAGGTTTGAGGCGCTGAAATGAAGAAGTCCACTTTGATCGTTGTTGCAATATTGGCGGTAATTGTGATCGGCGCGCATTACGCCGACAAGGCCACGCGGTTGCCGCATACGACCTCGTCGGTTTCCGCTGCCAAGATGGACGGTCCGGTGGCTGGCAAATCCGAGCCGGACCTCACGCTGAAGGACCTGGATGGGAAGGATGTCAGCCTCGCGCAGCTCAAAGGCAAAGTCGTGCTGGTGAACTTCTGGGCGACCTGGTGCGAGCCGTGCAAGGTGGAGATTCCGGAGTTGATCGAACTGCAGCAGAAATACGGAGCGAAAGGATTTACGGTGCTGGGCGTCGCGATGGACGATGAAGGGCGCAGCGTGGTCGCGCCATTTGTCGGGAAAGAACGCTTCGACGTAAACGGCGGACAATCCCAAATGAACTATCCGATCGTGATCGGCAATGACGCGGCGGCGGATAAATTCGGCGGACTCATCGGCTATCCCACGAGCGTCCTAATAGACCGCGACGGCAAGCAGGTTAAGAGCATCACAGGTTTAATCAGCTACGACGACATTTCCAAGGCCATCGAGTCTCATCTCTGATACGCTCAGACCATGCTTGAGGAAAAAGATTTTCAGCGAAAGGCTGACGGGGCCTTTGAAGAGTTGAAGCGCCGCTTGCTGACGCTAGGTGACGCGCATGGATTCGATGTGGAGGGCGAGAGCGGCAAGCTTGAGGTGATTTTCGAGGAGCCTGAAGAAGCCAAGTTTGTCGTCTCGCCCAACACTCCTGTGCGCGAGATCTGGATTTCGGCGCTTTCCACAAGCTTCAAACTGGGCTGGTCCGACGCACGCAATTCGTTTGTGCTCGAAAAGACTGGCGAAGATCTGCACGAGGTAATGAGCCGCGTGATTTCGCAGCAATTGGGTGAGCAGGTGACCGTTTGAGACTCGGCGTCGCCCTTCTGGCGGGGTTTCTGGTTTGTGTCGCCGGCGCAATGCGAGCGCCAGCTCAGGTTCCTGCCGGCCGCGATGTCGTTGCTCCCAGCGCGTTTGCCTCGTTCGATCCGGTGGCTCGAGGTGGATCGTTTCAGATTGCGGTGGTCCTGAAAATCCGCGAAGGATTTCACATCAATGCGCGCGAGAAATCCGCGGACTATCTGATCGCCACCGATCTCCGAACCGAAGCACCCCAGGGGTTCAAGGTCGGCCAGGTGACCTATCCCAAGGGCGAGCTGCATACCTTTTCGTTCTCGAAGACTCCTCTCAACGTCTACGAGGGCAAAGTTATTGTTCGCATGGAGGTCACCGCTCTCCCGAATGCCCCCCTGGGCGCACAGCACATCCCCCTGAAGCTGCGCTATCAAGCGTGCAGCAGCGAGGTCTGTTTGCCGCCTACGACGCTCGATGTGGATGCCCTCGTGACGGTCGCGTCCGCCGCGACACCGGCGCGCCCCGCGCATCCCGAGTTGTTCCAATCGCAGCGCTAAAGCATCTAACCCACTTGCGCTCTAAGCTAGCCGTCTGAGGAGCATTCTTGACACCCGAGTCAAGCCCGCGACGCACGTGGCCCTACGTCGTCGGCATCGCGGTCGGTGCACTCGCCGGCGTGTTCCTGTTTGTGTTCTTGCGCACGCGAAATATTGAAGAGCGCACCCGCCAATGGGTGGTAGGCGAACTGCAGCAACGTTTCAACAGTGAAGTGGAGCTGGAAGAACTGCATGTAAACCTGCTGCCTCAGATGGGTGTCAATGGCGAAGGACTGTCCATCCGGTATCACAATCGCCGCGACCTGCCACCAATGTTCCACGTGCAGAAATTCTCTTTCAATCTGGGCTTCCTCGGAATTCTGCGCGCTCCGCGGCATATCAAGGGTATTTACGTCGAGAATATGACCATTACAATTCCGCCGCGGGGTGAAAAGAAAGAATCGAAGACACCCTCTCTGCCGATCGTCATCGTCGATGAAATCGTGTGCAACGACACGGACCTGGTGATTGTGCCCAAGAAAGAGGGCAAAGAGCCGCTCGACTTCGACATTCACGACCTGGTGTTGAAATCGGTGGGTGCCGACAAGCCGTTCGACTTCCACGGAAACCTGACCAACGCCAAACCCAAAGGTGAAATCGCTACGAGGGGAACGTTCGGGACCTGGGACGCGGACGAACCGGGGAATACACCAGTCACCGGCTCGTACGAGTTCACGGACGCGGATCTCGGTCCATTTCCTGGAATTGCGGGAACGCTGTCGTCAACGGGCAATTATCGCGGGCAATTGAACGAGATCGAAGTGGAAGGCAAGACGGATACGCCGAATTTTTCGCTGGATCCCGTCGGGCGTCCCGTCCCGCTGCATACGGAGTTTTCGGCGACGGTAAACGGCACCGACGGCGATACTTATCTGCACCCGGTCCGCGCGACGCTCGGCCAATCACTGATTATTGCCGAAGGCAGCGTCGTTCGCGTGCCGGAAAAACAAGGTCATATCATCAAACTGGACATCAACGCGCCTAACGCCCGCATACAAGACATTTTGAGTCTTGCCGTGAATTCCGATAAGCCCTTCATGACGGGTCCCGCGAAGATCAAAGCGAAGTTGCTGCTGCCACCCGGCCAGCAACAGGTCCTGCAGAAGATGGTTCTGGATGGGCAAGTAGGCGTGGAAAATGCCCAGTGGTCGAGTCCGGAAGTTCGCGACAAACTCGAGTCACTGAGCCGCCACGCGGAAGGGCAGCCCGAGAACGAAGAGGCAGGCAGCTCGGTTTCCGATTTACACGGCGATTTCAGACTGGAGAAAGCGGTCATTCAGTTCCGCAAACTGAGCTTCAGCATTCCCGGCGCACAAGTCAATTTGGACGGCAACTACGATGTCGGAGGCAGTAAGCTCGATTTCAAGGGGCATTTGCGGCTGCAGGCGAAGCTCTCGCAAACGGTGACCGGTAAGAAGTCGTTTTTCCTGAAGGCGGTCGATCCCCTTTTCAGGAAAGAAGGCGCGGGCACAGTCTTGCCCATCACGATCACGGGCACGCGTGACGCACCCACATTGGGCGTGAGCGTGTTTCACAAGACCATCAAGAGGCAGCTGGGCGGCGGGGACAAGGACAACAGTAAAGACTCGAAAGACAACAAGAATGCGAAGCCTAATTCCAATCGTTAGGTGGCCGCTGTATCGGGTCGATTGGATCAAGCGGTAGCGGTGGACTGGGACATGGCAGCCCGCAGCCGCCGCACGACCCGCTCTTGCTCCAACACCACCATCGTGTCGAACAGCGGCGGAGCCACGGACTGGCCGACAATAGCGACGCGCGTCGCATTGATCAGCAGGCCGGCCTTTACGCCAGCGGAATCCGCCAGCGCGCGTAACGCGTGATCGCACGCGTCGTGATTCCAATCGGGCAGAGCTGCGAGCGCATCCGCGAGCTTCGCCAACAGGTCGGGAACTTTCGGATCCTTCCAAAACTTCGCTTTCCCGGCCTCTTCGATGGGGAATTCGTCGCTGAAAAACGCCCGCGACCACGTGGAAAAATCGGGTAGCAGCCGGACTCGCGGCCGCAGCAAATCCACCGTTTTCGAGAACCACTCATGCCCCGCGCCGGTGGCCCACTCCTCCTTCCACAAGCCGCTGCGCTTCAACTCCGCTTGCACCTGCGGCAACAGGTCCTCGATCGGCAGCTTCTGCAAATATTGCGTGTTGAACCATTCCAGCTTCGGCCGGTCGAAAACGCCGTTCGTGCGGCTGACTCCAGCGAGCGAAAATCTCTCGATCAAATCGTTCGTGCGCAAAAATTCCTCGTCACCACCTGGCGCCCATCCCAGCAACGCCAGAAAATTGCGGAACGCTTCGGGAAGAAAACCCTCGGTGCGGTACATGTTCACATCGGTGGCACCGTGACGTTTGGACAGCCTCGATTTGTCGGGGCCCAAAATCAGCGGCAGATGCGCGAAGATGGGCGGTTCGGCTCCCAGCGCGCGGTAGAGCAGCACCTGCTTGGGCGTGTTCGACAAGTGGTCCGCGCCGCGAATCACGTGGGTGACGCGCATATCGATGTCGTCAACCACTACGCACAATTGGTAGGTCGGCATGCCCCACTCTTCGCCGTCTTTGCCAGAGCGCAACAGCACGAAATCCTCGATTTCTTCGTTGTCAAATTCGCGGTCGCCGAAAACGGCGTCGGCAAAGACGGTTTTGCCAGCCGGAACGCGAAAGCGAATCGCGGGTTTGGCACCGTGGGTTGACGGCTTGCCGTCGCGGCAAGAGCACCGCGCGACGCGTCGCACCTTTTCCGTGCCGGTGCCACCGTCCGCAGCGTGATCGCCTCCCGCGTACTTTTCGGCGGCGCAGTAGCATAGGAAGGCGCTGCCATTGGCCAGGCATTTCTTGGCCGCCTCGCGATACAAATCGAGCCGCTGCGATTGAAAGAACGGGCCTTCGTCCCAATCGACGCCAAGCCAGGTCAGGCCGTCGATAATTCCCTGAACGAGTTCCGGCTTGTTGCGCTCCGCGTCGGTGTCTTCCACGCGCAGAATCATCGTCCCACGCTGCTGGCGAGCGAACAGCCAGTTGAACAGAGCCGTGCGCGCGCCGCCGACGTGCAAATATCCGGTCGGTGAGGGCGCGAATCGAACTCGCACGCCGCTCGCTGGTTTGTTATGGGATTCCGTCATCGTTTGCCGCGTTTGCCACACAAATCACAACACTTCAGTGTAGCGAAAGCTCCGCATGCCGTCCAACCGGGCCGGCTGCCCGGTAGCGGGTCGGTTTTCGATTGCCCGACTACAGAGGTGTTAGCGGCGCATCTTTTCCCAAAAGTGGGCATGCCGCACATATACGGCGAAATGATTGGGGGCGTTCTCACGGGTCATTGAACTACAGTTGTTCGGAGCGTTCAGGCCAGTCTCTCTTATTTTCTGAACGCTGTAGCTCTTGGAATTTGGCGTATCCTGACAAAGTACATACCCATCAACCCAGACTTGAATCCTCAACACTGACGGGCTATCTAGAGGCAGTATCGCCGTTCCGTTTGTATCAGCCTGAAGGTCCTTGTGGCTCTTTTCCGCACGAACATCTTTCTGCGTGCTTCCTTGGAATACCAAAATGCGTTCGTTGGGTATCGGCTTGCCAGTCCTGCCATCCACCAAGTCAATGACAATTGGGTCTTCATTTGCCACAGAAAGCTGCGGCGCAAATAGGAGTCCGACGATGCTAAACATAGGGACTATTGGAAGTGTTCGATTCATTTGAGTTTTGGCTAGACAGCTGGATGCCCCACCGATTGCTTCCACCCGGCCTTTGTGTTTCATCTCAATCCTATCTCAACATGGACGACTAACGCGGCAACTGGAACTGACCCACCGCCGACTGTCCCCGCCTTCTTGAAGACACGCGTTGGCATGTGCTTCAATAGTACTGCCCCGCGCTGCTGTCTCTTTAGCCACCAGTACGCTGGTACGGTTGCCCGCCAGAAATTTGGTAGGCCATAATCTAACGCAAGTACTTTGTTTTCTGTGGAGACGTTTGTCTGCGCGGTGCAAAACGCCCACAGCGCCTGGACAAGTACGGGCGGACAACACAAGCATCACAAATTTTGGTTTGATCGTGCATCGTGGCAATCCGGCGGCGCGATCGACGGAGAATCGGTTCGACTTTGACTCACGAAGGCTTCATTGCGCTGGCGTTACTGGCGGCTACCTCTCTGGTGGCCGGCTTCTTCGGGTATATCTACCACCTGAAGCGCCAGACCTATTTGCTGCTGTGGACGGCAGGCTGGAGCCTGTTCGCACTGCACTATCTCAGCCCGGCGCTCTCGTCGTGGATTCCCCGCAGCGCGATCCTGGAATCGCTCAACGACTGGCTCTATGCGCTGGCTGCCCTGTTCTTCTTTCTGGGGGCGCAGCTTTACGCACAGCACAAACCGTGGATCGCGCCGTGCGCGATCACCGCTGGCGTGCTGGGGCTATGGGCAGCGGCGAACGCGTTCCATTTTCTGACTGAAGCGCCGGTCGTGGTCCCTTCTGTCTTGCTGTTTGTTGCCGTTGGCGCCGTTTTCTGGCAGGAGAGCCGCCGCCAGGAAACCCTTGCGGACCGCTTGCTGGCGGTGTCTTTTTTCTCGTGGACGGCCCTACGCCTGGCGGTCTTCTTTTTCTCTCCGACTGCACCGGGAGCGGACGAGCTCGGCTTTCCTCCCATCGCCGCGGTGCCGTGCGCTTTTGTGGCCATGCTCATGGTGATGGCTACCTATGAGGAAGAAAAGCGCCGCATTGAACGCAACATGCTGGCGCTGTCCAACTTGAATCTAGCCACGTCGAGTTTTGTCGGCGGTGAGATTCAACGCATGCTTTCGCAGGCGCTGGACCGCGTGCTCGGCGTGGTGCGGCTGCCGGCTGGCGCGTTGTTTCTGCATCACGGCGATCCCCTGGGTCCGACGTCGGTGGTGGCGGCAGGGCTGAACGACGATTTCTGCCGGGTGGCGCAGGAAGAAGGGCTCGACGATTATCTGGTCAGCCTGGTCGCGCGGCTCGGCGGGCTGCTTGGGTTTCGCGACTTGCAAGATTCTTCACTCGCGGCCCTCGAAAAGGAAGAATGCATACGTCGTTTTCGCCAACTGGCGCTCGCGCAGGGGCTGCGCAGCGTCGTGATCATCAGTCTGCAAGCAAAGGAACAGGCCTTCGGCGTTCTGCTGCTGGGCACGCCGGACAATCGGCGATTCACTCCCGCGGAATTGCGCCTGCTGCTCGCTCTCGGCCACCAGATCGGCATGGCTGTCGAAAACAGCTATCTCGTCCAGCAAACCTCGCGACGCTCCGAAGAGCTGCACGTCCTGAACGAAATCGGACGCGCATTGAGCTCCACGCTCAACAAAGAAGACCTGGTCCGCAAAATCTGGGAAGAACTACGCCGCCTGTTCGACGTCGAGAATTTCTATATCGTCGGCCTCGATCCGTTGCGCGACGAGGTGGTGTTCGATCTCGAGATCATCGACGGCATGCGCATGCCCAAGCGCACACGCCCTGCCGGAAATCACCTGGATGAATACGTGATCCGAACGCGGCAGCCGATCTTGATCCGGGAAAACTATCTCGCGGAAGTCCAGAAACTAGGCGTGGAGCCGATACGCTCCAAGGGATGTCTATGCGTCGTCCCGCTGGTCGCCTATGATCATGCCATTGGCGCGATGGGCGTTTTTTCAGACTACGATCACACCTTTGACGAAGGGCACCTGGAGCTGATGCGCGTGCTCGCCAGTGAAGCGAGCATCGCCATCGAGAACGCCCGCCTGTTCCACGAAGAGCGGACCAAGGCGCGCCACCTTACGCTTCTCAATACCGTTTCGCGAAACGCCATCGCCACGCTGAATCCCGACGAGATGCTCGCTAAGATCACCGAGCAATTGGAAAGTGGCCTGACTCACGACCACATCGGCATCGGCGTTCTGGATTACTCCACACGTGAACTGGTCATCCAGGCCGAATCTGGAGCGCGCCGCGGGGCGGTCGGCCAGCGGATCGCGCTTGGCACGGGTCTCGCGGGTCACGTGGCACGAAACGGTCAAATGGCCGCATACAGCGCCGCGAAACCCGAGGACGCCAGCCTCAAGCCGCTCTTGCAGGATTCGCTCGCCGGCATCGCGCTGCCGATTTTTTATGCTGAGCAACTCCACGGCGTTCTGTATGTGGAATCCTCGATCCTCGCGGATTTCTCTGAAGAGGAAGTATTGCTGCTGCGCACGCTTGCGGACCTGATCGCAGGTGCGTACCACAATGCGACGACGTTCCAGAAGGCGCAGGAACAGGCCATCACCGACGGGCTCACCGGGGTGAAGACGCACCGCTTCTTCATGGAAGCGCTCTCCGCCGAGTGGAAGCGCTCCACGCGTGCCGGCCGCGCTTTTGCGTTAGTCCTGATGGACCTCGACCGCTTCAAGTTCGTCAACGATTTCTACGGCCACCTGGAAGGCGATCTGGTTCTGCAGCGCGTCGGACACATTCTCGAAACCAACTGCCGCCGCTCCGACGTTGTGGCGCGCTACGGCGGCGACGAATTCGTCATCCTGATGCCGGAAACCAACATGGAGCACGCGCGCCAGCTGGCCACCAAGTTGCGTGGATGGGTTTCCGCCGATCCGCTGCTCCGCGAGAAAAATATCAGCGCCAGCTTCGGTATCGCCTGCTACCCGCTCCACGGGTCGACGCCACAAGAGCTGATCCAGGTCGCCGACGCTTCCATGTACCTCTCGAAGCACCAGGGTGGCAACGCCGTCTCTACCGCCGATCATTTCGACCCCAACGAAGCCAAGAAGTGGAAGCGCGACGTGTTGGAGGCCTATCTTGGCGTCACGCTAAAGCGATTATTCTCCACCGGGCCGGAAGCTTTTGAGGAGATCTATTCACGGCTCAAGCAGTTCACCGAGTCTCTGGCGTCCACGGAGATCTCTACCGGCGCCGCCGAAGCTCCTGAGATTCCGCAAGTGCTGCCGCAGGCCGTGCTGGATACGGTCACGTCGCTGGCCTTCGCGATCGACGCCAAGGATCATTACACGCAGGGCCACTCACAGAAGGTATCAGCCTATGCGGCGTTGATCGCCGAGGCCCTGGGCATGAGCGACGTTGAAGTAGAAGAAGTCCGCCTGGGCGCGGTTTTGCACGATATCGGGAAGGTCGCCATCCCGGAAAATATCCTGAACAAGAGCGGCCCGCTCAATCCCGACGAGTGGGACACCATGAAATCTCACGTGACCTTTGGCGCAAAGATTCTCGACCCGCTCACGCCGCTAGCCCGTATCCGCGAGATGGTCCTGCACCATCACGAATACTTCGACGGCTCCGGCTATCCAGACGCGTTGAGCGGTGACCAGATCCCTCTGGGCGCCCGCATCATCGCGGTAGCCGACGCTTTCGACACGATCACGAGCGATCGCACCTACAAGAAAGCGCGGGCAGCCGCCGAAGCGCTCTCTGAACTCGAGCGCTGCTCCAACGCGCAATTCGACGGCAGCATCGTCTCGCTCTTCGTCCGCACCATGCGCCAACTCCCCAACCCCATCATCGAAGTCGCCTCACTTACCCGCAATTCGTAGCCCTTCGCCGGGCTAAAGCCCAGCGCCTACATTTGCTTCACTTCGTGTTCCGCATAGCGCCTAATTCCGCATTTCTCTTGCTATCTTTCCTATCTCCGTTGCGTCCAAAAGCAGCAACGAGCCCTGTGTTCGAATCCCATTTCCGCATCTCAAGCCGGAAACCAAAGGAGAGCCCTCGATGAAGAGACTTCCCCGCTTGCTTGTCCTCCTCCTGCTCATCCTGATCGCTATCGCGCCGCTGTTCGCCGGATCGAACTCGGAGCCGGCATTTAAGAAAATCCAATCGCTGGCAGGGGACTGGGAAGGAAAAGACGACAAAGGCAAACCGGTAAGAACGAATTTCAAGCCAATCGTCTCGGGCACGGCGGTCATGGAGACCCTCGCGCCAACCGGAATGGAAGACATGGTCACGGTCTACAGTCTGGACGGAGACGGAATCGCGCTCGTGCACTTCTGCCCGACGAACAATCAGCCTCGCATGCGCGTCGTCCCCGCCAGCAGCGATCCGAAGGAATTGGTCTTTGACTTCGTGAGCGCCGGCAATCTCCCATCACCCACGACTGGCCACCAGCATCATCTGGTCATTCGCTTTGAAGATTCCGACCACATTTCCGAGACTTGGACCTGGCGCCAGGACAACATGGACATGCCCATGGTCTTCCATCTGGACCGCAAGAAAAACTGAAGTCCCCTTTGCTCTCGACTCAGAGCTTGCCCGCAGGGTGGTCATGATGTAGTTTCTACCCACTCATGAACCTCACCTTGCAATCGCAATACACGACGGGCGTCGCGGTAATTCGCTGCCAGGGGCGTATCGTTGTTGGCAAAGAGGTTGGTCTGCTGCAGGAAGAAGTGGAAAAGCATCGCCTGGAAACGCAGAAATACGTGCTGCAACTATCCGAGGTCACTTACCTGGATAGCGGCGGCCTGGGTGCGCTGGTGCGTCTCGTGGGCTCGCTGCGGGCGCACCGCGGTGATTTGAAGCTCTGCGAAGTATCGTCTTTCGTGCAAAACGTCCTGAAAGCCACCAACTTGCTGTCTGTCTTTTGTGTTTATACCACCGAGCGCGAAGCCGTAGCAGCATTCACCCAGCGTCCCGAGCCTCGTGAAGGGCATTCCTGGACCGGGCACGCCAAGGTGCTTTGCGTCGATCCCTCCAGCGATTTGCTCGCGTACATGTGCGCCGTCCTGAAGCCGGCAGGCTTCGAGGTGATGAGCGCGCGCTACCTTGCCGACGCGGCCACCCTTGTGACGGGGATGAAGCCGCGAGTAGTAATTTGTGGTCCCGGCGTGCAGTCCGCTACGCCAGCGTTTGAGAAATTTCGCCGTTCGAATCCGCACATCTCGATTCTGCAGTTGCCTTCTGACTTCCACACCACCGAAGCTTGCGATGCGGGTTCTGACTTGATCAACCGGTTGCAATCGATTCTTCAAGCCTAACCCGGCAGCGGGGCACGGATGCACTCCCCGATGTCGATCTCACCTTTTCGCTATCGAAGAGTAAAGCCTCTCAAACCGCCACCGCGAGGCAATCGCTTGTCATCTGACCGTTCCCTCGCGGGCGCGTATGCTTCAACTCGAGCAGCAGCTCGCGCAGGCGCTTGCGCGCTTTGTGCAATTGAGATTTCGAATTGCCGATCGAACAACCGAGGATTTCCGCGATTTCGTTGTGCTCATAACCCTGGACGTCGTGCAGCAGGAACATTCTCTTGTAGCCTTCCGGCAATTGCTCGACGGCGGTTTCCAGATTTGCGCGGTCGAAGACGCCGGTCAACCGAAGGTCCAGGGCGCCAAACTCCCATCGCGGAACGCTATCCTCGTCGTTGATTCGGGTGAGTTCGTCGAGTGAAGCTATGACCGGCTTCTTCCTGCGGAAGCTCATCAGCACCAGATTGGCGGTGAGCCGGTGCAGCCACGAGGAAAACGCCGACTCGCCTCGAAAAGTATGAATCTTGCGGAAGAGCTGGAGAAACGCCTCTTGCGCCAGATCCTCCGCTTCAATCGGGTCTCCCAGCATGCGCAAACAGAGTGAATAGACTCGCCGGGAGTGCAGCCGGTAGATTTCCTCAAACGCGGAGGCGTCGCCTCGCTGCGCGAGCCGCAGCGTTTCATTGAACAAGGCGGTGTCAGGCTTGCGCTGCCGCAGTTCCGCCGCCGGTTTGGCTTCTAGGTCGGCGGATGGAGTTCGCCGCTGTGAAGCAAGTGCTGCCGGACGCGGCGTGCGGCGCGTCATGATCCCATTTGAGCGCGTGACGGGCGGGCTACCTCTGAGCGTATAAGCTAGATTGTTCATGCTCGATAGACCTCTCTTTGCCGGACCAAGCTTCGTTTTGCCAGGCGGTAATGTTCTTTTTCCCACCTCCATCGTCGCCGCCGTACGCTTCGGCCGTGTCATGGAGGGGTCATATGCATGTCATCTTTCTGCGCGAATGCCCAGGTCAGGAGCGGCAAGGCGCCCTACCTTCCTGCTATGCTTTATCGAGCACGGCAGGAGATATTCATGCAGACAGCGCAGGTCGAATGGATCGGGGACCAGAAGTTCGTAGCGATCAGCCCGTCGGGACATGCCATCACTCTGGACGCCGACGGCGCGTCCAACAAAGCGCCAAACCCCATGGAGTTGCTGCTCATGGCGTTGGGAGCCTGCACGGCGGTCGACGTGGTCCTCATTCTCGAGAAGAAGAGGCAGAAACTCGAAGCGTTGAACGTGATTTGCTCCGGCGAGCGCGCTGCCGATCAACCCAAAGTGTGGACGAAATTTGAGCTGCTGTATCAACTGCAAGGGCGGCTGGACGAAGCCGCGGTAAAGCGCGCCATCGAACTAAGTGAGGAAAAGTATTGTTCGGTCTCGGCAATGCTCAAGAAAAGCGCCACAGTCACGTGGCGTTATGAGATTCTGCCATCACAGGATTGAAGGGTTGTTGTCACCTTTCGGCTGCCTCGCATAGAATTTAGTGTCTTTTGAGCGGTTGTGAAGCCAAGGAGCGCCATGTCCCATCGCATCGCGGCTAAGATAACCGGCGTCGCGGGTTACGTTCCGCCCAAGGTGCTGACCAATGCAGACCTCGAAAAAATGGTGGATACCAATGATGAGTGGATCCGCACGCGTACCGGCATTCGCGAACGCCACATTGTGGAAAATGGCGTGGCCACCTCGGACATGGCCACCGCAGCCGCCAAACAGCTTCTGGCGCAAACCAACACCGATCCCACCGAAATTGACCTGATTATCCTCGCCAGTGTCACGCCGGATATGTTTTTCCCGGCGACCGCTTGCTTGGTGCAAGACCGGCTCGGTGCTAAACGCGCCTGGGGGTTCGATTTATCCGCGGCGTGTTCAGGTTTTGCGTACGCTCTGACGGTCGGGGCGCAATTCGTGGGTTCCGGCGCGCACAAAAAGGTGATGGTGATCGGCAGCGACGCGATGAGCAAGATCCTCGACTACAAAGATCGCGCCACCTGCGTGCTGTTCGGAGACGGCGCCGGCGCGGTGCTGCTGGAACCCGCGAAGGATGGCGAAGGAATTCTGGACTTCGAGCACGACGTTGATGGCTCTGGCGGAGCTTACCTGTACATGCCCGGGGGTGGCTCGCTGAATCCTTCCACGTGTGAAACGATCGAGAAAAACATGCACGTCGTCCATCAGGACGGCGGGCAGGTCTTCAAGTACGCGGTACGACGCATGGCAGACCTGGCTGCCTGCCTGCTTAAGCGCAATGGATTTACCAGCGACGATCTGACGTTGGTCATTCCCCATCAGGCTAACTTGCGGATCATTCGCGCGATGCAAGAGCGCCTTGGCGTTGATGATGCCAAGGTGATGGTGAACATCGATAAATACGGTAACACCACAGCGGCCACGCTCCCTCTAGGAATGCGCGACGCCGTTGCGGAAGGCCGCCTACGAAAGGGCGACCTGGTGCTTCTGGCTGCGGTTGGCGCCGGGTACACCACGGGCGGGGTGCTCCTCCGCTGGGCCTTGTGAGCGAAAGCAGTTAGGCATTACAGCCGCCCTCTGTCCTTTCAGAGAGCGGTGTTTAGATGAAGCGCTATCTCGATCTACTCTGAGAACCCCCGCATTTGACTAGCGAGTCTGACTCGGCGTAAACAGCTGGAGGTTTTCGGCCTTCCAGCGCATGGCCGCGTAAATCCGATTACGCCCGCTGGGGTGGTCGAAGAAAATCCACTCCTCGATTGGACCGGGACTCATCTTGCGGTATTCGCCGAGATGGATGTCGGCCTGCGCCTCTCCGTCGGGCTGGCGGCTGGCGTTGATGCCGTACATGTCCGCTTCGAATTCGGTAGTGCGCGTATGCGTGTTCAGGATCGGCGTCAGCACAAAGAAAAAAACGGAGCCTAGAAGAAATACGAGCGGAGTAACCGCCGTGTCACTCACTCCGCGAATCTGCCAGCGCTCTCCCCAGCGAGCGAGACACCAGTCCAACGACCAACGCAGCAGGGCGAATCCGACGACGATGACGACAAAGAAAAACAGGAAATCCTTATAGATGTGATGCAGAACGTAGTGGCCCATCTCGTGACCCATCACTGCCTGGATCTCTTCGGGCGAACCGCGGCGCAGCAGGTTGTCATTCAGCGTGATGCGCATGGTCTGCCCGAATCCGCTGACGTTTGCGCTCATCCGCGTAGTCTGGCGCGAAGCGTCCATTTCGTAGACTTTGTCGGCGGGAATCCCGTTAGCGCGGGCCATGCTCAGAATGGGTTCCGTGATTTTCGGATCATCAAGCGGCGTAACTTTGTTGAAAATCGGCACGATGTAGACCGGCGCGATCAGAACCGTGAACGCGAGCAGCACGATCGAGACGACCGAGCCCCAAATCCACCAGGTGCGCGGCATACGGCGAACGACGCCGAATAGAAGTACGGCGAATAGCCCGCCGAGCACGATACCGACGAGCAGACCCTTGAACTGGTCACCCATCCACGGGCCAAAGGTTTGCGTGGCAAGGCCATATTTCCGTTCCCGAAAAAATCCCTCGTAGACCGCGAGAGGAAAACCGAGAATGAAGGTGAGGATGGAAAATTCCGTCCAGTAGATGAGTGTTTGGAGCGGCTTAAAACGCGTGAGTCGCTCGGCGAAGTCGCGCATGGCGGCGGACCAGCGAAAGCGCAAGAGCACGATGTAGATGATGACGCCCATCAAGAAGTCCCAAAGGATCAGCCAGTAGCCGCCTTCAAAGTAGGCGTTCGAGCGAGCGGTCGCCTCTGCGGGAATCTGCGCGAGGTAAGCGTCAGTCGCAGCTTCGGCGCTGAAGTGCGGAGACGGTTGCGCTTCGGGTGGCACTGTGAGCACGGAAGGCATTTCGGTTGCCGGCTTGGCGCCCGGACCCGCAGTGTTTTGTGCCTGAACGAGAGTCGCGCCGCACAGCAATGCAAGACAGAAAAATCCTGACCGCAGATTCATAACACCACCTTCAAGGAAGACGAGTGCTGGCGAGTATACGCGCGAGCCAGCGGTTTAGACTCGTGCGTTTTCGGTTAGATGACAACGGTCAGTCCATCCTTGTAGGGGCGGGGCTTGCCCAGGGCTTTCCCCGCCCGGCGTAAAACCCGCACAAAGCTCACCGTCCAGCGAGCGGTAATTTGCCGCCTAGATAAGATTATTGCGAGTCGGGCTCGGTTTGGACGGCGCCATGCTGCTTGGCCCACGAGATAAATCCGTCTGGAGCGTCTTTGACACCATAAACGTTCGCGTTTTTGACGCTGCCGAGATCGCGCCACCTGAGATTCGAAAGGCTGGTGTTACTCAGGTCGGCGTTGGTGAGCGTAGCCCCGGATAGATCCGCTCCAGTAAGGTCGGCACCGGTAAGGTCGGCATCTTGCAAATCGGCGCGCTGAAAACTGGCGCCTCGCAGATGGCTCCCGCGAAAATTGCCGGTGCGCAGGTCGGCATCCGAAAAATCAGCAAAATTAAAATTGGCGTCGCGAACATCCGCAGCGCTGAAATTGGATCGAAGAAGCCGCGCTTTCTCTAGATGGGCGTTTTGGAGAAATGCGCCCGAGACATCGACGCCCACCAGTGGAACGCCATCGCGGTTGAGTTCCTGCAGCGCTTCGATGCGCCCGCCGCTGCCCCCTTTTCCCTGCGCGGTGTTGATGACCTGCCACGCCTGATAATGTTTTTGCTTGAGCCGGTCGCCGGATTCAGAAAAATAGAAAATCACCGCGATAAGCACGCTGAAGCCCTCGAGATATTCCAGGACGTCGAGGAACGTCCATCGGCTGAGGACAAAGGCAACCCAATCCAAGGCCCACTCGATGCCCCAGAAGGGCGTCGTCCAACGATGGCTTATGCGTTCTCTTCGAACCGACCAGGGATCGGGCCTCTCTCTTTGAATTCTGATTCTCATACCGGAAGTTTACAGTCGGCAGTTTAAAGTTGAAAGCGCGAGGAAGGACGGGACAACGCGGGGGACCAGGCCGCGTCACTCTTGGCAAATTGGACGAAGCCCGCGTCTTTCGAAACCAGTGTGAACAACAATAGCGCGCCACGAATCCCTATTCGTAGCGCAGCGCGATGATGGGGTCGACGTGAGCGGCCCGGCGGGCTGGGATTGCGCAGGCGGCTGCCGCAACGATCAACAGGCACGCCGTAGCACGCAACGCTCCGTCGGGAGTGCCAGCTAAATGCTTCTATCGCAAGCACATAATCCTCGCGAGAGCCGGTCGTAGAGTCAGCGGTGACCGCTCTTGGGACTTTGGATTGCAAAAACGGACAAGAACTCAACCACGCGAGGCTTAGGAAAGACGGGGAGACAGAAATTCCTCGAACAACAGTTGCGACAACCGGGCGGAATTGTGGCGGATGACGCCGTGTTCGTCCAACAGGTTGTCGAGAACCACGCGATAGCCCAGCTTCTGAAGATCCCTGAGATCGACGGCGACCGGTTCGGCTCCCTGGGCGCGGTAGCGTTTAGCTACTTCGGGCGAAATCGGTTGCCGATTGGCGACCACCCAATCGATCACGCGCCGGGAGGTGTGTTGGCGGATGGCGCGTAGATGGTCGGCGAGCGCGTAGCCGGAGGTTTCGCCAGGCTGGGTCATCAGGTTCGCGATGTACACGCGCGGCGCCTTGGATCTCGCGATGGCATGCGCGATCTCCGGGATCAACAAGTTCGGCAGAATGCTCGTATACAACGAGCCGGGCCCAAGAAGAATCAGGTCGGCTTCCTCGATCGCTTCCAGCGCCTTTGGCAATGGGCGCGCCGAGCGCGGAGAGAGCGCAAGCTTTTTGATGGCCGTGCGGCTGGCCGTGATGCGGGTCTCGCCATGAACGCGGCGTCCATCCGCCAGGGTAGCCACCAGCGAGACGTTGGAAACGGTGGAAGGGAAAATCTGCCCGCGGATCGCCAGGATCTTGCTGCTGACACGCACCGCTTCCGCGAAATCGCCGGTGACGTGCGTCAGCGCCGCCAGAAACAAGTTGCCGAAATTGTGCCCGACGAGACCCCGCCCGGCGTGAAAGCGATATTGGAACAACCGCGCCAGCAGTGCTTCGTCCTGCGACAGCGCCACCATGCAGTTGCGAATGTCTCCAGGCGGCAAGATGCGGTTTTCGCGCCGCAGCCGGCCCGAACTCCCGCCGTCGTCGGTGACTGTGACGATCGCAGTGAGGCCGGAGATGGGGTGCTGTTCGTTGGCCAGTTCGTCGCGCCGGCGCACCACTAAATCCTTCAGCCCTCGAAGCAGCGTGGACAATCCCGTGCCGCCGCCGAGCGCGACGACGCAGAGTCCGCGAGGGGACAGCTTCGACTTGGAAGCACTTTTTTTCACGTCAGGTCCGGTATGCAGCATTCTACCGAAAACATTCAGGCGGCGAGCACACAAACAGCCTCTCGCATTCAAATCAAGCAATCAGCGATGGGAGGGTAAACTTCAGGTGATCGCGATGGCTATCCAACTCACAAATTACGGCTACGACGCTTTATCTTCCTCGCGCAAACGTGGGCGCAATGCGTATTCGACGGCTGTAAAGCTGCTCAGCCGCCCGAGCCGTCCTTCTCCGGATAAAGCATCTCGGTGAAGCGAGGGTCTTCCTGCAGAAACGCAAAGTCTTCGTCGTTGCGCGCGTGGTACCGGTTTTCCGGACGCAACTCGATCGCCACTTTCAGATTCTTCATCGCCGAATCCGCCTCGCCCGTCAAGCAATCCAGCGCCGCAAGCGCGTAATGAATGTAGTCTGCCTTGGGCGCTGCCTTGCGTGCCCGATCCAGACTCTCCCGCGCATCATCCCATCGTCCAATATTCATCATGGCCACGCCACGCTGGTAGTGCTCGTCCGCAGTACGAGGATTCTGTTCGGTACTCGGCTTCATGCGCTGCTCGGCGATCTTCAAATGCATGCGCGCGCGATCGGCGAGTTCTTTGCTCGGCCCCTCGAGGACTTTTTCCAGCTCCTGCTTGGCCTTGGCAAACTTCTGCTGGTGGAACAGCGACAGCGCCTCGTCGTACACTTTGAGCTGCGCTTGGACGCGTGGATCGACCATCTCGACGCCGCCGCGCTGCGGGGGGTGTTGCGGAGTAGTTAAAGTTTTTCTTTTCAATGGTTTAGCTTTGCTGTGCAAGGCGCTCTTGGTGCGCCCGGAGCTTCCCGAATTGGGCTTGTGCGCCTTTGCCATGCCCGCGAAGATAGCAGAGCAGGTTACTCACGTCAACGCGTCTCGGGGGTAACTCTTTTGTTACACTGCGCGTTATCTCGTTAGCGCAGGCCGCGAAAATTATTCTACCGAACCAGCCACGACTCACCGAAACTAGATACGAGTGGCAAACACGCGACATCCGTCCAGTTGAAAGGGTGGCCTGCCTGTAACGCGTGTGCTATAAATTTCTAAACAAGTTCCCGACCAAGGACCGGTCAACGACAAGTGCCTTTCATCAATTTTCCCGCGCGCGAAATTAACTGCAAGCTGGTGTACTACGGTCCAGGTCTGGGCGGAAAGACCGCCAACCTGCAATGGATCTACGACCACACCGGCCAAAACCAGAAAGGGAAAATGGTTTCCCTGGCCACCGAGACCGATCGCACCCTCTTCTTCGATTTTCTTCCACTCGACTTGGGCACCGTCCGCGGCTTCAAGACCAGGTTCCACCTCTACACCGTGCCCGGCCAGGTGTTCTACGAAGCCAGTCGCAAGCTCATCCTGAAGGGCGCCGATGGCGTGGTCTTCGTCGCTGATTCGCAGGAAGAGCGGCTGGACGCCAATTTCGAAACCATGGAGAACTTGCAAGAACACCTGAAAGAGCACAACCTGAATTTCGACACGATTCCGTACGTCCTACAGCTGAACAAACGAGACTTGCCGAACGCCCTCCCGATCCCCGACCTCACCAAACAGTTGCAGCGAAAAGGCGAACCCGTGCTGGAGGGTGTAGCCGTAACCGGGCAGGGCGTATTCGAAACACTGAAGGAACTAGCGAAGCTAGTCCTGGCGGAATTGAAAAAGAGCGGCTAAGACGGCGATTCGATCCACGCTATTTTTGTCCTGTGGCGGAAGGGCGAAAATCAACCTCGATCGCCACGATTACGGGAACAGATGGACCGTTTGGGCCCGGAGCCGGCCGGAATTTCCAGTCGCTCACGGTTTCGACGGCTTTCTCCGTCATGCCATAACCCAGAGCCCGGATTACCTTAATTTGAGTCGGAATCCCTTTGGCGGAAATTATAACTTCGAGTACGACCCTCGCGGATTGAACTCCTGCTTGCGTAGCCGCCGCGGTGTAGACCGGGACAAGGCATTGCAGACATTGGGGCACGCCGACTCCCTTGACGCCGGCCCGCATCGGCTTCTCGGAGTCCGATTCCGCTCCGGCCGGGCTTAGCAGGTCGAGGATCCGTGAATGCGGCAGGCCTCTCGATAGCGTGGCGACCACCGAACCATCAGCTGACCTGCGAAGAGTAGTGCTGACAAGATATTGTTCGGGCGTAATCTCGACCGAACCGCTGACGATGGCGTCGACTCCCCAGGCGGACCCAATACGCTTTATATCTTCTTTGGAAGTTGGATCGACTGCCGACGCTTTGAAATCCTGAAGCCGGTCGCGATCGAATCCCCGTTTATCCCGCTTGAGCAGATCGGCGGAAAGCTTGCTTGCCAAATACCACCCTAGATCCAGACGATATCCGTCCGCTCCCAAGAAATCGATGACAGCGAGAGATTTCAATTTCGCTTTCTTGGTCTCTTTCGCCAACTGAGTGGCGAGTTCATCGAGGCTCTGGGCCGCCTTGGCGACCGTCGTACCTAACAACCCGGTACAGATGACAACGGCAAGAAAGATGCGCAAAGGAAAGACGTTAGAAATGAAAATCATCCGGTCAAGCGAAGCTGGCCAGCGCTGAAGAGTCCGTCTCAAACGTAGGAATCGCCTCGACCAACCGCGTCACCGTAAGCGCATCGCGCACACGCCCGTGTCCGCAAACCAGGTGTAGCGCCCCACCCTCGCGCGCCAGTTGAATCGAGCTGCGCACCAGCGACGAAATCCCTGAGCTGTCGATCTGCGGAACGCCATTGAGGTTGACTACCACCTTGCGGCTGCCTCCCTGCACCAGCGACTGCAGCACTTCCGTCAGTTGCTCACTCGGCTCACCGATGGTCAGACGGCCGTGCACTTCCAGCGTGTGCACGCCGTTCGCTTCACGCACGGAGATTTCCATGGGCAGACGTTCGGTCATTGGGAGGTCTCTCTCATGGAATGTTCTACGCTAGCCTATTCGAACAAATTGCGCTTCAACGTGCCCCTAGCATACCCCGGCACTCCCTCCCAAGGGAATAACCCGCGTGGGAAACTTCTTCAGCGCTTAGGGCGAAACCTGCACCACCGGCGCCCGCACGGCATTATACGATGATGGCCGCGCGAGACAAGTAGCCCGTAACAGGTAGCGCCGGTTTACCCGACCTGGAGGGGCATTCTGCCGGCTCTTGCGCGTATCCTTACCTGAGTGGGGAAGCCACCCCGTCGCCTAAGGGACCGATTGACACATGCTCGGATTAGACCCAAAGTAATACCTCTGGGTGGCCGTCGAAACGGGGTCCGGGACTTGCGCCGCAACATTCCATCCTTTCCGTCAAAAACACTAGCCATTCTCGCTGGCGTTCTTTTGTTCGCGCAGGCCGACGTTCTCCGAGCACAGCAAGGCATTGTGGTACCGACACTCCTTCCTGGGACCGCGCCCGTGGCCATCAGTGGCCAAGTCAACGTGCGCGTACAACAAGACACGGGTTCACCATTTAACAGCCCCTTCACGGTCTCGCTGCGCTCCATTGATATGAAGGTCGATCTGTCTGGCAGCTTCAACCAAGCCGGGCAGACCGCTTTTACCGCTATCCCTGCGGGCCAATACCTGCTCGAGGTTGCTGCCACAGGATATAGCACCGTGCGCGAGAACGTCTCCATCAACAGCAGTGGACAAGTCCAAACTGTCGTGGTGGCGATGATCCCGGAAGGCTCCGTGTCCCTGTCGCGCGCGTCATCGGGCGGAGTGGTGCCTCCCAAAGCGATCAAGGAAACCGAAAAAGGTCTTCACGCCTTGCAGGTCGGGAACCTCGGCGAAACTCAAACGCACTTGACGCGCGCGCTCACCATTGCGCCGAATTTCGCCGACGGCAATTATTTGATGGGTGTACTCCTTCTGCGGCGGAACGATTCTGCGAAAGCACGCACATATCTGCAAAAGGCCGTGGACCTGGCCCCTAACCACGCACCCGCATTGCTGGCATTGGGCGAAGCCGCATATCTTCAGCGGGATTTTGCGCACGCCACCGACGCGCTCGAACAATCCCTCCGCGAACAACCTCGCGGCCCGCAAGCGGCCACTGCGCAGGAGCTCATCGCCCGCATGCGTGAGTCGGCTCCGTCTAAAGTGGGGGGAGCCGCCGGAGAAGCTAAGTCCTCCGCTGCCGACCTCGCCGGTTACAAAATATCAGCCAATACACTTCTGGATTTGGCGGCGATTACGCCCGTCACCGAAACCAACTGGATCCCGCCCGATATCGATCAGGAAAAACTGGTTCTGGACCCCAGCGCCACCTGCCAACTGGACGAAGTAATCCAGGCAGCCGGTGGTCGAGTCAAGGAACTCGTTCAAAACGTGGACCGTTTCACCGCCACGGAAAAAGTCGACCATTCCAGCCTCAGCCCGCTGGGTCTGCAAATCTCCAAGGAAACCAGGAAGTTTGACTACATGGTCGAAATTCGCCAGTTCGGGGATCACGATCTGGATGTTCAGGAATACCGCAACGGATCGGTTTCCGCGCAGCAATTCCCGGGGCATATCGGCACCATCGGCCTTCCTACGCTTGCTCTCGTTTTTCACCCTTATTACCAGGAGAAATATGAATTCTCCTGTGAGGGCCGCGGAACGTGGCGCGGCAAGCCTGCGTGGCTGGTTCATTTTCAGCAACGAACTGACCGCAAAAGCGCAATGCTCGTCTATCGCGTTAGCGGCAAGACTTATGCGGTGGGATTGAAAGGGCGCGCGTGGATTGACACCGCGAATTCTCAAATCCTCGCCATCGAAACCGATACGATGCGCCCAGTGCCCGAGATTCGCCTGATGCGCGATCACCAACTGATCGAATACGGACCGGTCGACTTCCGAAATAACACCATGCGCCTCTGGCTTCCGAAAAGCGCAGATTGGTACTCTTCTTTGTCGGGACAGCGATACCACCGGCGTCACACCTTCAGCCAGTTCTTGTTGTTTTCGGTAGACGACTCGCAAAAGATCAGCAAGCCGAAAGAACCCGTCGAAGAGACCCCGAAATCCTAGATGGCCTTCGCGCACCGCTCTCTATCAGAAAAATCAATTTGGTAGATGCAAATTTCAAAGGATCTCTTCCCCGCGCGCCGCGTATAATTTCGCTTCGATTAGGCATTTGGTCCCCGAAAAAGCGCCTTTCGGACCCGTCTTTCATATCAGGGAAGCGGTCGGTTTTTGTGTGACCCGAAAGCCGTCAATTCACTCGCAGTGGAGCGGACATAAACTATGAAGCAGGTGGTCTTGAAGTGCTGTTGTATCTTCGCCATGCTGCTCCTGCTCCCCACGGTTCCACTTCTCGCGCACCAGACGCCCTCCGCGCCCGCAACCTCGTCCTCCACCGTCCCATCGACCGTTGACTCCTCCAAAGCCCTCAACGACAAGCTCGCGCTACTCGACCAGCGCGTCACCGCCGCGCAATCCGCCGGTGACAACGCCTGGATGCTGGTCAGCGCCGCTCTCGTCCTCCTAATGACCGGCCCAGGCCTGGCCCTTTTCTACGGCGGCTTGGTGCGCCGCAAGAACATGCTCGCCATCATGATGCAGAGTTTCATGCTCATGGCGGTGATCTCCGTCCTCTGGGCGCTGGTTGGCTACAGCCTGGCGTTCGGCGGAAACGGCCCGGTGATCGGCGGCTTCGAACATGCCTTCCTCCGGGGCGTCGGCGCCGACCCGAATCCCGATTACGCCGGTACCATTCCGCAAGCCACCTTCATGATCTATCAGTTGATGTTCGCCATCATCACCCCGGCGCTGATCACCGGCGCCACCGCCGAAAGAATGAAGTTCAGCGGCACGGTCCTCTTTCTCACGCTCTGGTTTTTCTTCGTCTACGCCCCGCTAGCCCACATGGTGTGGGGAAAGGGAGGCTTGCTGAACGCCTCTCTCGGTGGCAAATTCCCCACCCTCGATTTCGCCGGCGGTACCGTCGTCCACATCAGCTCCGGCGTTTCGGCGTTAGTGTGCGCTTTGTATCTTGGCAAGCGCGTCGGCTTCCCCAAACAACCCATGCCGCCGCACAGTTTGACTCTCAGTTTTGTGGGCGCGTGCTTACTCTGGGTAGGTTGGTTCGGCTTCAACGCCGGAAGCGCCCTGGCGGCAAGTTCCCTGGCCACCAGCGCCTTCATAGCCACTCACTTCGCCACCGCGGCGGCCGCCATCAGTTGGAGCCTCGCGGAATGGTTCAAAAACGGACGCCCCAGCGCTCTCGGCGCGATCTCCGGCGCGGTTGCCGGCCTCGTGGCCATCACACCCGCCGCCGGTTTCGTGGCGCCCATGCCCGCTCTGGCGATCGGATTCATCGCCGGCCTGGTCTGCTACTTCATGGTCACGAAAATTAAATCCATCTTCGGCTACGACGATGCCCTCGATGCTTTCGGCGTGCACGGCGCGGGCGGCACCATCGGCGCCCTGCTGACCGGCATCTTTGCGCAGCAAGTCGTCAACCCTATATTCGGCGCTGGCAAACCGGTGGGTGGCCTCGACGGCCACTGGAGCCAGGTCGGCAATCAGATTGTCGGCGTACTGATCGCCTGGGGCTTCGCATTGGTTGGCAGCATCGTCCTCCTGAAAATCACCGACATGATTACCGGCCTGCGCGTCACTCAAGAGCAGGAGATTGAGGGTTTGGACATTTCGCAACACGGTGAAGAGGCCTACAACCTCGAACTGTAAGTAGACTGTGATGGTTCGAGCGTCACACGCTGGGCTCGGGCCACGCCGCGGAATTGCAGGCCCACGGCAAGACAAGCGGTAACGCGGGAGCGCAAATTTTCATGATGAAACTTGAGGCCATTATTCAGCCCTCGCGGTTTGAATCCGTCAAAGATGCTTTACGAGAAGCCGGCATCGAAGGCATGACCGTCACTGAAGTCCGCGGGCACGGCCGCCAAAAAGGACACACCGAGGTTTACCGCGGCCGCGAGTACACCGTCGATCTCCTGCCGAAAATTAAGCTGGAGATGGTGCTGCCCGACAAGCTCGTGAATACCGTTGTGGACACCATCCTGAAAACCGCGAAGACAGGAAAGATCGGCGACGGTAAAATATTTTTATCGAAGGTTGATGAAGCGATCCGGATTCGCAACGAAGAGCGCGGAGAAAACGCTCTCTGATGACGACCGCAGCCCGTCCCGGTCTCTTTTCGGCCCATCCGCCCGCTAGGAAAATGCAAGACTCTCTTACTCCCCTGTCCGTTCTCGGCCCGCAAGCCGACGATGAACGGCAACGTATCCAGAAACAGTTCGAGTCGGGTGTCAGCGCGCGGGAAACGGTGCTCGCCCTGTGCGCGCTCGCGGACAATAATGTTCAGCAGGTTTTTAGCGAGGTTCTGCGCGTTCACAACACTCCTTCCGAAGGATTGTGTCTGGTGGCGTTGGGCGGATATGGGCGCCGGCTTCTTTTTCCCTATTCCGACCTCGACATCTTGTTTCTTTTCGGCAGCGAAAAGGCCGAGCAAACTTTCCGGCCGTTGATTTCTGATTTTTCCCGCACCCTCTGGGATCTCGGTTTTCGCGTTAGTTCCGCAGGCAGAACCCTCGAAGAATGTAAACGCATTGAAGAGGACAACGTTGAATTTCACCTGGCCCTGCTGGACCGCCGCTTCCTCGACGGCGACGCCGAGCTTTTCGATCGCCTGAATACCAAGGTTCTGCCCGGATCCGAGAAGCAAGCGCGTCCCTTCCTTCTCGCGCAGCTCCATACCCTCACCAAAGACCGCCTCGCACGCTATGGCAACACCATCTTCCACCTCGAACCCAACGTAAAAGAAGCCCCTGGCGGGCTGCGTGATTATCAGGCCGCCATGTGGTTGCGTCAGATCGCCGGCGAGAAGAAGGAATCGCTGAACAACAGTGCCGCTGAAGAGGAGCTGGCCTCCATTGCGGTCGATTTCCTCAGCGCCATACGCTGCTTCCTGCACTACAACAACGGCCGAAACGACAATACGCTGACCTACGAGCTACAGGCCGCGGCTGCCGAACGCTCCCTCGGTGTCGCCGACAAAACAGCGCGCAACGCCGCCGAGTGGATGCGTCTCTATTTCCGCCACGCGCGCACCCTCAATCGCCTGCTGCTCCGCTATCTCGAACAGAAAGCGACGGTCCCACAAACGCTCCGGCAGCGATTGTTCAGTGTCGCCCGCGGCCCCAAAGTGGAACCAAGCAACGGCAAGCCCTTCGGCGTGCGCGATGGCCTGTTTGAAGTCCTCAATCAGGCTGCCTTGTCGGACCGCGCCGAGATTTTCTCTATGTTCACCGAAGCGGCACGCAGCGGTGTGCCCTTAAGCCGCCAGGCCGAACGCTGCATCGGCTACATCATGCGGCATCCGGAACTCCCCGTTCGCAATGCCGAAGTTAGCTGGGCGACACTGCGCGAAATCCTGGGCGCCGACTTCCCAGGTCTCGCGCTGCGTCCGATGCAACGCCTCGGGCTGCTTACCCAAATCCTGCCGGAATTCAGTCGCATCGACTCGCTGGTCGTCCGCGATTTCTATCACCGCTACACCGTGGACGAACACTCACTGCGCACCATCGAGCACCTTCAAGAATTGGCCGATCCCCCGGACGAGCAAGGCGCGCACTTCGAGCCTTTGTGGAGGACCGTAGAGCGTCGCGATTTGCTCATTTTTTCGCTTCTCCTCCACGACGTCGGTAAAGGCATGCCCGTAGAAAATCACGTAGCAGGGAGTCTCGAAGCCCTTGCCACCGCGGCGGCCCGCCTGCAACTCTCCGAGGAAGAAACCGCCGAAGTCCACTTTCTGATCGAGCATCACCTCGACATGTCCGCGACCGTCCAACGCCGCGACATTTTCGATCCCTCCACCATCTCCTCTTTTGCCGCCTCCGTGGTCAACCAGGAACGCTTGCAACGCCTCTGCCTGCTCACTTATGCCGACATTCACGCTGTCAATCCCGAAGCGCTCACACCGTGGAAGGCCGACATGCTTTGGCAGCTTTTCGTTGCCACTTCCAACTATTTCAGCCGCACGCTGGACCGCGATCGTTTGCATGCTCACGACGAGGTTTCGGTGCTGGAACATGTGCGCGCGCAAATCCCCGGCTTTACCACCGAGCAGATCGAACGCTTCCTCGAAGGCTTCCCGCGCCGCTACCTGGCGGTTCATTCCGCGCCCGAAATTGCGGCGCAATTAGCGATGTATCAAAAATTACCGACCCAGCCGGTGCAGACCGAGCTGCATTCCACAGGTCATGCTTTCTCGTTAACGCTGTTGACCGCCGACCGCCCGGCACTCTTCGCAACGATCGCGGGCGTGCTCGCCGGTTGGGGTATGAACATCATCAAGGCTGACGCCTTCGCTAACGCAGCAGGTGTTGTGCTCGATACCTTCCACTTTGCGGACCTCCACCGCACGCTCGAGCTAAATCCCACGGAGATCGAAAGGTTCCGGCGCAGCCTCGCTGACGTCGTCAACGGAAAGGCCCCGCTCCAACCGCTGCTGCAAAGCCGCGACAAGGCCAGCCGGGAACGCCCCCCGAAGGTGACCGTCGAGACCAAATTCGCCTTTGACGACGCGACATCAGAGCACAGCACGCTCCTTGAGATCGTCGCCCAAGACCGCCCCGGCCTGCTGTACGACATCGGGTCAACCCTTGCCCGCCTGTGGTGCAACATCGAAGTCGCCCTGATCGATACCGAAGGCCAAAAGGCCATCGACGTCTTCTACCTGACCGAACAAGGCAAAAAACTAAGCCCCGAAAAACAAGAAGCCCTGCTCCAGGCTCTCCAGGAAAAACTAGGCTAAAGACCGGAATCGTACGCGCAGCAAATGAAACGGCACAGACTGATTGCCGTTTTCAAAGCATCTTTGTTGTATTGAATCCTAACGGGCGTGAGAATTCACATCAATTGCGCCGGTGGACGTGCACACTGCAAAAGCACTAGAGTTGGGCACGGTGGCAGCGCCAACGGGTTTATAACCTGATGGTCCAGTGACTAGGAGCAGCGTTACAGACAAATCTATCGGTCCTCTCTGTAATCAGTGCCTTGATTCCGATCTCCGCGTTGTTCAGAGCGCGGTCCTCATCGCTGTTACTTTCAACCGGACCTTGGCGACGCCTGTGTTCGATTGCGGCGATAACTTCATAGATTCGCCCGGTAATCAGCAAATCATCTGTTTCCAGAATCGCCTTAGCGTATACGGATTGCCAACCGTAAATTTCAGGGTTTGCCGTGGGACCTCCTTCCGGGCGGGTACGCGCTGACTGTACCCCAACGTACAGAGAATAGATACAGTACCCGCTGACCTTTATGGCGTCCAAATCATCCAATCTAAAAGCGACTTTATGCTGAGAAAAAGCAGAGAGCGTTTCAAGGAGTTGTGCGAGCACGCTGAAGTTGTGGAAGACACGAATAAATTGAGCAAAATCGCCGAAGAAATTGACAGCATCTTAGACAATGAATTGCGCCGACTGAAGAACAAACCGCTTTTAAGAAGTCCTGGGTCTAATCCGGAACCTCGATAATTTGCTCGGGGTTGATTGCCACGCTCTTTTTTCCGAACGAAATTCGAATCTTGCGTCCAGTAGACTGGTTTACTATCGCCGTTATCTCAGGCTCGACAGCTTTGCCGCTGTAAAGGCGGACCCGGATGCGGGAGCCTGCGCTGTAATCCATTTTTCAGCTGCGATTTCCTTCTCCACCTTCTGGCCATGCCCGGAGAAAATGAGAAACCCGCAAACTCCGCAGCGGTGCAAAGACCAACGGGGGCCAGGGCGCCCACATGGAACGCCCTAGCCGTTGACTGACGATGCTCCAGTCTTGCCTACTTACCCGTCAACGCGAAAATCAGGTTGGCGACATCCGGGGTGCCGAGGCCGGTGGGGTAGTCGTATCCAGGTTTCGCCGGAAAACCGGGCCCGTTGAAGCCATTCTGCCCGACCGTGATGTCGTGGAAGTTGGCCGAGCTGATCGTGTACAGCGCAGGGTTGAGATAGCCGAGCGCGTGTCCATTGGCCTGATCTGCCAACGCAGTAATAGCTGCCCATTGCGGGGCGCCTTCGCTGGTGCCACCGAAAAAGTAGAAGCCCTGTTGGGCCGGTGGCAGAAAGCCAAGGAACACCAGAACGCTGGTATAAACGCTCGCGTTGTAACTGACGTCAGAGGTGGACCGCTTGGAGTTGCCGGAAACGGCCTCCTGGAAATGGGGAGCTGAGAAAACCAAACTAGGCGAGCCGCCGGTAGCGCCGAAAATTCCATTGAGACAGCCAAACGGACAAAGCGTAGGGTCGGAGTCGTTCCACACGTCTTCGCCCAGATAGTTCCCGGAATCATCGATAAACAGGTTGGTACCGCCCACGGATGTGACCAGTGGATCGGAGGCGGGATACAGTGCATTCGTAAACGAAGATCCGTTGCTGGCGCCACTGTCCCCTGCCGACGCGAAGACGGAGATCGAGGCGGCCTGCGCGGCAAGGAAATTCTCATGAGCCTGCATCAGCTGGGTGTTGTTGCCATTACCTCTGATTGCAGCCTCCGGTGCACCGAAGCTCATCGAGATAACGTTCCCAAGGTGATGGTCGATGGCGTACTTAACGGCGTTATTGAGGACGTCGCCGCCGTTATTGGCAGCGATGACCAAGTCGATTGTCGCACCAGGAGCGATGGCATGAGCCCACTGGACGTCAAGGCTGGTTTCCTCTGCCCATGACGTTTCATTGTGGTGTTGAAGCGGGTTGTATACCGGCGCGCCGCCCGGATAAATGATATTCAGCTCCGGGTCGGGCAGGCCAAATGCCAAATCGAATGTGTGCAGGTCACTGCGGACGGTAGGGCTGCCATAGGCGTCGATGATCACGATCGTCTGTCCCGTCCCGTCGAAGGCAGAGGGCACGTTGTACGCGGTGCGAATCAGAGCAGGCGTGTAACAGGCGAGTCCGAAGATTGCTACGCACTCGGAGGGAGTCGGGAACTGCGCTGGCTTAACTGCCGCAAAGGCAAATTGACTCGGCGGGTTGGTGTCGTACTTGAAGCTTTGCGCATTGAGATTACCGGCTGCAAAACAGCTAGCCAGAGCTATGGCAAGAAAAAACTGCAAAACAGAGAACACCCCAGGGAGCGGTAACGCTTTTCTGAGCATTGGTTTCTCCTTGTGATCTGCTGATGTGCGTTTCGACACCGGATTGGAATCGAGGCCAACTCCAGTTCCGTAGTCGCACCACGTGCTGGGAGAAAGGTGGAACGGCCACTTCTGCTGGTTGCGAATTTTAGACACACCCACACGTCCACATTTGCGCAGAGAAGCTTTTTGGAGGGCGGGGACTCACACCACTTGGCAAATCTGCGGGAACGGGAACGTAGAGGCCCGATTACCGGCGGGAAAATAGCTCAAACCAAAGTCAAAAGCAAGCCTAAATAAGTAACTTTTATATCAATCATCAGCGGGGCTTCTAGTGTTGCGCGTCGCATGTAGCCTTTCACCATGCACGGAGCCTGGCATTCGATTCGGTCTTGCCTAATTGCTTTCTCTGCTAGAGCGATGCAGTGTGGCATCTTTCGGAAGTCGGCTTCGAGGGTTACCGCTATGGAATCTTTGCCAACCATATAGGCCCATTGGCGCACCTGCTTATTTCTGACCTGTCTAACGCTGCGTGTTTCCCGACCTTACTCCTTATCGTCCTCCGTCATGGAAATTGC
>Ga0073928_10000975_pt1 | contig 58722 bp, 50 predicted proteins | sample PaiPotPPA55metaG_FD_76969 | JGI IMG/M metagenome (GOLD analysis project Ga0073928, IMG submission 76969) | Iron sulfur acid spring bacterial and archeal communities from Banff, Canada, to study Microbial Dark Matter (Phase II) - Paint Pots PPA... ... | reverse complement strand
AGATGCTATTGAGCCTTGCGTGAGTCGCCAAGCTCCAAATTGGTGGTCATCTCCGATTCGCGCATTCCGACGCGTTGACACGCCTGCACGGCTCCGCTACGCTTTTCAGTCCGCGCACGCCGGAAATTCGCTGCGTGCAGCTACAAGAGCCTCAGGTCATAGACCAGAGCCAAAACTGGACAAACCGCCGCATGGCTGAAGAAAAGCTACCTACCCGCTCGCAGGATTTTTCCGAGTGGTACAACCAACTGGTCCTGAAAGCGCAGCTCGCCGACTACGCGCCGGTGCGCGGCTGCATGATCGTGCGTCCGTATGGATGGGCGCTCTGGGAAAATATTCAGCAGGCGCTGGACCGGCGATTTAAGGCAACGGGACACCAGAACGTTGCGTTTCCGCTGCTAATTCCGCGCAGCTTTATTGATAAAGAACAACACCATGTGGAGGGATTCTCGCCAGAGTTGGCGGTCGTCACTGTGGGGGGCGGCGAAGAGCTGGCGGAGCCTCTTGTCATTCGGCCAACTTCGGAGACGATCATCGGCCACATGTGGTCGAAGTGGATTCAGTCGTACCGCGATCTGCCAGTGCTCATGAACCAGTGGAACAGCGTGGTGCGATGGGAACTACGCACGAAACTTTTTCTGCGGACACTGGAGTTTTATTGGCAGGAGGGTCACACGGCGCACGCAACGCGCGAAGAAGCCGAGGCGGAAACGCGCCAGATGCTGGACATCTACACGGATTTCGCGGTGAATGATGCGGCAATCCCGGTGATTCCCGGCAAAAAATCTGACGCGGAGAAGTTCGCGGGCGCCGATGTCACCTATTCTATCGAAGCCATGATGGGCGACGGGAAGGCGCTGCAGTCCGGGACTTCGCATTTTCTGGGGCAAAATTTCGCGCAAGCATTTGAGGTTCGCTACCTTGACCAAAAGGGAGAGCTCCAGCATTGCTGGACAACGTCGTGGGGACTCTCTACGCGCGTCATCGGCGCCATCATCATGGTGCATGGCGACGATCAGGGGCTGGTGCTGCCGCCGAAACTGGCGCCGTATCAGGTGGTGATCGTTCCTATTTACAAGGCTGACGAAGAAAAGTCCTTGGTTCTCGATACCGCCCGAAAACTTAAAGCGGAACTCGCGAAGGCGAATATTCGCGTCACGCTGGACGATCGCGAAGGCTCCAGCCCCGGCTGGAAGTTCAACGATTGGGAGATGCGCGGCGTCCCTCTGCGCATCGAGCTCGGACCTAAAGATGTTGCGAAACAGGCGGCGGTGCTTGCGCGCCGCGACCGGCCTGGCCGTGAAGGCAAGATTAGCGCTTTGCTGGCTGATTTACCCGTCACAGTCGAACGGTTGCTGGCGGAAATTCAGCAGGCGCTGCATGACAAGGCCCTGGCATTTCGCAAAGCCAATACGCATGATGCCAAGACTTACGACGAGCTTAAGACGGCGGTCGAAACCGGTTTTGCATTTTCCTATTGGTGCGGCAGCGCGGAGTGCGAAGCCAAAATCAAGGAAGAAACCCGCGCCACCATGCGTTGCATCCCGCTAGAACAATCGTTCGGTCCGGGCGTTTGCGTCTACTGCGGCAAGCCGGCCGCGGAGCGCGCCATCTTTGCGCGCGCGTATTGAGCCCGTCCTCGTTTTCATGACTTCAGCGCAGCGTGACTCCAGAGCGGTGTTGCTCTCTCGGAACATGTTCCGTCGCTTGCGCTCGACACCCTGTCTGCCGCGGTGTTAGCGTAAAAATACGAAAAGTTTCTCCATATTTCGCTGGCCACGCACGTTTCGGCCAGCTTTGAGAGGGATTCTGGTGTTGCAGATCGGCACTCATCAGCGGCAGCGCCGCGCCCACGCGCAACATGGCGGAGGCAGAATCAAAGCGATTGCCTTCACCGCAATTCTTGCCCTTGGCGTCTTTGCGGCTTTCAAGCTTCTTCCGCCGTATATCAATGAATATCAACTCGCCGACAAAATGCAGGAGCAAGCCCGGTTTGGGGTGGTAAATCGCTACACCGAAGATCAAATCCGCGAAACAATCTTCAAGGAAGCCCAAGATCTGGACGTCCCGATCAAGAAAGAAGAGATAAAAGTCCTCGCCTCCGCCTCAGTGGTAAGAATTTCGTTGGATTACAGGGTTCCTATCGACCTGCTCGTGTACAAAATGGAGCTCCATTTCACCCCTTCGAGCGAAAATAAGTCTCTTTTGTAGCGTTTGTAACGCACTGCTGGCCGAAAAGCGCTGCATTCGTGGCGATCATCCATTTCACATGGGTCATCGTGTGCTCATTTGGCAACTCCGCGCCTGTGTCTTCGCCTTTCTTACGGTACCCACTTGCGAGACAATAGACGTCCAGCCACTGGGAGCTAAAGTGTGCGTATTCGCATCCTGAAGGGTTTCTGGACCTCCGGTCTCGGTCTGACCATCCTCGGCGTGATCTTCGCCATTTTTCTGACGAGCATCGGCCTGTTCACGTATTACTACTCGAAGTATTCCCGGATGATCGACGCGCGCCTCTCAGGGCACGTCTTGCAGAACACGACGCAGATTTTTTCCGCGCCCGAGCACATCTCCGTCGGCGAATCCATCAGCCCTGAGGAACTCACCGGGTATTTACAGCGCGCGGGGTATCGTCCGGAAGCCGACCAAAATGCTCTTGGCCAATACACGGTGCAACGCAGTTCGGTGGACATCCGGCCTTCCAAGCTCTCTTACTTCGTGGGCGGCAATGCGTTGGATGTGCAATTCACTGGGAAAACGATCCGCGCCATTCGTCCGCTCGGCGGAGGTACTGCTGTCGATAACGCCGAAATCGAGCCGGAACTCATCACCAATCTCTTCGACAGCGCGCGAGAGAAGCGTCGCCCGGTTCGCTACGACGATCTCCCCCCGGTGCTTGTGCATGCGATTCTTTCCGCGGAGGATAAACGCTTCTTCGAGCATGGCGGCTTCGATTTCGTGCGCATCGCGGGCGCGGCTTGGGCCGATTTGCGGCATACCAGCAGCCATTTTCAGGGTGCTAGTACGATTACCATGCAAGTGGCGCGCACGTTCTTCTTGAGCAACGAGCGGACGTTCCGCCGCAAAATTGCCGAAGCCATGGTTTCCGTCGAGCTCGAGCAGCGCTTCACGAAGCAGCAAATCTTTGAGCTGTATGCGAATGAGGTCTATCTCGGCAATCGCGGTAGCTTCGGCATTCGGGGATTCTCGCAAGCCAGCGTTGCGTACTTTGGCAAGGATCTTCGGCAGCTCACCCTCTCGGAATGCGCCTATCTGGCAGGCATTATTCGTGCGCCAAACTATTATTCCTCCGCTGATCGCCATCCAGAGCGCGGTTTGCAAGCGCGCGATCGCGTGCTGACGCAAATGCTCGACAATAAATACATCAACGAGCCCGACGTTCAGGAAGCGAAGAAAGCGCCGTTAAAGATCGTGCGCGCGTCGGTTTCCGGCAGCGAAGCTCCGTACTTCGTTGACATGGTTAAGGACCATCTGCTCGACAAATATCAGGAGAACGAGCTGCTCAGCGAGAACTTTCGCGTTTACACCACGCTTGATCCCGCGCTGCAACGCGCTGCCGCTGCTGCCATTGAAGCCGGGATGAAAAACGTCGATACGCTGCTTACGAAGAAATACGATCGCTGGCGCAAGGAGCAAGCCAAGAAGGGCACCAACGAGCCTATCCCGCAGGCGCAAGCGGCGCTCGTAGCACTCGATCCGCGCACTGGGGAAATCAAAGCGGTAATCGGCGGACGCGACTATGGCCAGAGCCAGCTCAATCACGCGCTCGCGCATCGCCAGCCCGGCTCCGTTTTCAAGCCGTTTGTCTACGCCGCCGCCTTCGATAACGCCGTGGACGGCGTGCAGCCCATCGTCACTCCGGCGACCACCATTGACGACGAGCCGACCACGTTCGAATACGATGGTGTGGACTACACTCCCAATAACTTTGGCGAAAGATTCATGGGCCGGGTCACCGCGCGCGATGCTCTGACGAATTCGCTGAACGTCGCAACCGTTAAAATAGCGGAGCTCATCGGCTACGGCCGAGTTGTGCAAATCGCGCGTCAGATGGGCCTCGGCAACAACATTCGCGCCACTCCCGCGGTGGCCCTCGGGGCTTATGAGATGACGCCGGTGGATGTTGCCGCCGGCTACACTACTTTTGCCAATATCGGAATGCGTGCCGAGCCGCAGTTCATTCGCAATATCATCGGGGGTGACGGTGAGGTCCTCGAGAAGGTCACGCCGCAAACGCATACCGCGCTCGATCCACGTGTAGCTTATCTTGTCACCAGCGTCCTCAAGGACGTGTTGAATCACGGCACTGGCGCGGGCGTGCGCGCACGAGGGTTCACTCTGCCGGCGGCAGGAAAAACCGGCACTTCTCGCGACGGCTGGTTCGCTGGATTCACATCCAACCTCGTCTGCGTCATCTGGATTGGCTTTGACGACAATCGCGACCTCGGCCTGCCAGGCGGTTCGACCGCAGCGCCCATCTGGGCCGACTTCATGAACCACGCCACCGCGCTTCCCGCGTATCGAGACGTGAAAGATTTTGGCGTGCCCGAGGGCATTCAGTCAGTGCTCATCGATCCCGAATCGCTGGAGCTCGCCACCTCCAATTGCCCAACAACACGCCAGGAGGTCTATATAGCAGGCTCCGCTCCCACGCAATATTGCGAGATTCACGGGAGCCACAACGTGTTCACTTCCGCTGGTTCCTGGCTGTCTCACGTATTTGGCGGCGGCCAGCCCAAGGAACCTCCGAAGGACGCCGACGGCACTCCAAATCGTCCGCCGTATGCCACTGGACAAGGTCAGCAGGCACAGCAGACGCCCGAAGCCAAGGAGGCCAAGGACAAGGAAGAAGAGGAAAAGAAAAAGAATCCTTTGAAGAAGATTTTTGGTATCTTTGGGGGTAAGAAGAAGGACTCCGACAAGCCAAAACCCGACGATACATCGAAGCCGGAATAAGGCTATAAGCCGGAGAAAAGGAGACTCGCCATGAATCGTCTTCGAATGGCGTTGCCCGTCAGTTTTCTCCTCGTTAGCCTGACCCTTCCAACCATCGGCCAGACCAGCGACGACTCCCGCAAAGAATCATTCGTTGCTCCCATGCAGACGCAGGCTCAGGTTTCCAGTGCTCCGGCAAATCCAGTCGAGCGCCAGATTAGCGGCGAAGAACTTGGCGACCTGTATATGGCTCGCAAGCAGTATCACGAAGCGATGGAACAATACCGATCGCTCAGCGACCAAAATCCGCACAACGCGGTTTACCTCAACAAGCTTGGCATCGCTCTGCACCAGCAGACCGCTTTGGGGGCTGCGCTGAAATACTATGAGCGCGCCGTCAAGGCGAACCCGCGGTATGCGGACGCCGAAAACAACATTGGCACGATTTGGTATCAGCGCAAGAAATTCAGTAAGGCCGTTCGCGCCTATCAAAAAGCGATCAAGATGCGTGACGACATGCCCGTGCTGTACAGCAACCTCGGCTACGCCTATTTCAGCCAGGGCAAATATGACGACTCTATCGCCGCCTTCCGCACCGCTTTAGCGAAAGACCCGCAATTCTTCGAGCGCGGTTCCTCGCGCACGGGTTCCATTCTGCAGGATCGTTCCGTTGCCGACCGTGGACGCTTCTATTTTCTGCTCGCGAAATCATTTGCCGAAGCCGGGAACCTCGATCGCGCCATCTTCTATTTGCGTAAGTCGAAAGAGGAAGGCTACGCGCAGATCAATGAAGTGAAGAAAGACCCTGCGTTCGCGGCCGTGCTAAAAGATCCAGTGGTCATCGATCTTTTGGCTCCGAAGCCTGTAGAGTCCGTCCAACCCTAATCGGGAACTTAGCTGCTTGATGGGCAGAGCCCGTTTACCATTCGTCGTGCTCTCCGAACATGTAAATACCGGCTCCCTCACGTCTGCTACAATGCGTGAAGAACCATGTCCCAGAATCGATTCATCGGTCGCATTGTGCTTCTCTCCTGCGCACTGCTTTGCGCCGCCGCGTCCCTCAACGCTCAACAGGCTTCTCCACGAACGAATAGTGGTTCAGCCCAATCCGGCGTCTACCTTGTTTTCCCCTTTGAAAACGCAGGCGCTTCTCCCCGCCTTGATTGGCTCGGCGAAGGACTGGAAGAGCTCACCATCCAAGCGCTCTCCTCTGGCGGTCAGCAGGTTTATTCTCATGCCGGCCGTACCGCCGAGCTCGAACGCAACGGCCTTCCATTCTCCGCCAAGCTGAGCCGCGCCAGCATGCTGCGCGTAGCGCAAGATCTTGACGCTGACTTTGTGATCTTCGGATCATTCACTTCAGACGGCAAGAGTTTGACGATCGACTCACGCGTGTTGCGGACTGATCCGCTGATGCTGCTTCCGTCCGTACGCGAAACGGGTCCACTCGATTCTTTGATCGAGATGCAATCCAAGCTCGTGTGGCGGCTGCTTTCCGAAAACGACAAGCGATACCGCCCCACCCTGGCGGAGTTCTCCAAGGCACAGCGCCCATTGCGCCTCGACGCTTTCGAGCATTACATTCGAGGCTTGCTGGCCAATGAAGACGAGCCGCGCATTCGTGAATTACGCGAAGCGTCTCGCCTCGAGCCGGCATGGCCCGATCCCTATTTCGCGCTCGGCCAAACGTATTTCACTCGCAACGACTGCGCGACCGCGCTCTCGTTCCTGGCCCACATTCCGCCCGCTCATGACCTGTATGTCGAAGCGCTGTTCTCCACGGGTGTGTGCCGCCTCCAACTGAATCAGCCGGATCGGGCCGAAGAGGTGTTCACCTCGCTGCAAAAGTCTCTGAGTGGTGATGCCAAGGACGATGGACAAACCGGCGCTTCTGGCGGGGATCTGCCCGAAATTTTGAACAATCTTGCAGTTGCGCATGCCCGGCGCGGGAGGATCGCTGAGGCTCAGGTCGGCCTTCGCCGTGCCACCGATCTCGATCCTGATGAGGACGACTATCCTTTTAACCTCGGTTTGCTCGCCATGCAGTCCGGCGATTTTCCTGCGGCTGCTACCGCCTTCCGCGAAGCCTCCGAACGTAAACCGGAAAATCCCGAAGACCGGGCGTTGCTCGTGCAAGCGCTGGAAAAAGCGGGAAAGAAATCAGAGGCCGACCAGGAGCGCGAATCCGCCGCCGAATCGCTCGGTCCCAACGCTCTACAATCTGTACACGTAGATGCGAAGCCTGATGCGACCTTCCGCTTGGCGCGCGTCCGCACCGAGCTAGACACTACATCTCTGCGTCTCGAAATTGCGGCGTCGGGTAGCGCGGCGAATTCTGCGACTTCCGGCGCGGCTGTCGACAGCTCTGCATCGCACATTCGACGCGGACGCCAGGAGCTCGCCGTGGGCCGCCTGGATTCAGCCGAAACCGAGTTCCGTGGTGTTTTGCGTACCGAGCCCGCGAATGCCGCCGCTCACCGTGGCCTTGCCGAAATCGATCATCGCCGCGGTAAGCTGGATGATGCCGTCAAGGAACTCCAAGCGTCGCTTGATGCACGCGATTCAGCTCTAGTTCGCACTATCCTCGCGCGAATCTACCTCGAGCAGAAAAAGCCCGATCTGGCGCGCGCCGAGGTGCAACGCGCCCTAAAACTTGCGCCCAACTACTCCGAAGCCAAACAATTGCTGGAGCATCTGCAAAACTCAAAGCCCAGCGGTGGCGCACAATGAACCCGTGTCGCGCTCTCTTCAATATCGATTGGTCTGTGCCGCGCAGAATTCTGGTTGCGACTCTATGCGCCGCGGCAATGCTTTCGCTTTTTCCTTCAGCATTCGCTGACGAGCACGCGTCCAACCCCGTCGTCCTCGAACTAAAAATCGAAGGCGAAGTCGAGCCGATTCTCGCCACCTACATAGATGAAGGCATAGCGGACGCCACAAACCGCCACGCATCCCTCGTTCTCATCACGATGGATACTCCGGGTGGCCTCAGCGACTCGATGAAGGACATCATCCAGCACATCCTGGCCTCGCAGCTTCCCGTTGCTGTCTACGTTTATCCGACTGGTGCCCGCGGAGCTTCCGCCGGCTTTTTCATTTTGCTTTCGGCTGATATCGCCGCGATGGCGCCCGGCACGCATACCGGCGCAGCCTCGCCGATCATTGGTGTAGGCGGGTATCCTGTCGCGATTGACGAAACTCTTCGACGCAAGATCATGAACGACGCCCAGGCCTTTCTGCGCAGCTTCGCCGAAAAGCGTGGCCGCAATCCAAAGCTCGCCGAGACTGCGGTTACCGATGCGAAGGCTTTCACCGAGAGAGAGGCACTCGACGGCAAGCTCATCGATCTCGTCGCTAGTTCCGAAGACGACCTGCTGCGCCAGCTTAACGGCCGTGAAATCACCCGCTTCGACGGCTCGAAAGTGAAGCTCGCGCTCGCAAATCCCGTGCGCGTGCCCTTCGAACTCTCAGCGCGTCAAAAGTTTCTTTCGCGCATCGTCGAGCCCGACATTTTCTTCATCCTTCTGATCCTCGGCGTCCTGGGGCTCTACACCGAATTTACGCACCCGGGCGTGGTCGCGCCCGGAGTCGTGGGCGGAATCTGCATGGTTCTCGCGCTGTACGCGATGCACATTCTTCCGGTGAATCTCGCCGGCGTATTTTTAATCCTACTTGCACTCGCGCTTTTCATTCTTGAAGCGAAATTTACCAGCCATGGCGTGCTCGCCGCGGGTGGCATCGTCTCCATGCTGCTCGGCGCCATGTTTCTGATTCGCTCGCCGTTAACGGCCGGAGGCGTAAGCCTCGGCGTCGCACTCTCGGTAACGCTGCCGTTTGCCGCCCTCACCGTATTCTTGATGCGCTTGGTTCTTCGTTCGCGCTCTTGGAAAAATCAAACCGGCCCGGAAGAAATGATTGGCGCACAGGGAACCGTTGTCACGCCGCTTCCAGGCGGCGCCGAAGGCATGATCCGCGTGCGCGGCGAACTCTGGCGCGCAATATCCAATCAGCCCGTGCCCGAAGGCAAGCCAGTGCGCGTGGTAAGAATGGACGGGCTAAAGCTCTACGTTGAACCGGTAGCCTAGCGGCGCGCGATCCTGCGGCCATTTGCGATTTTTCACGACTAAATTTCGGCCAATGCGTTAGATTGGGGCGCCTGGTTTAGGAGGACACATGTTCGAGTTCAGCATCGGCACGCTCGTGGTCATCGGCTTCGTGCTCATCTGGTTCTGGAATTCTCTCTACATTATTAAGGAGTGGGAGCGCGGCGTGGTCCTCCGCCTCGGGCGCATGTTGCCGCAAGCCAAGGGCGCCGGGCTGAACCTGGTCTTCTGGCCAATCGAAACGCTAACGCGCATGAGCATGCGCATCGAAACGCTGGACGTTCCGCCGCAGGACATCATCACGCGAGACAACATCTCGGTGAAAGTGAACGCGGTCTGCTATTTCCGCATCGTGGACGCGAATCTCGCCCTGTCGCAGGTGCAAAATTACCAGTACGCTACGTCGCAACTTGCGCAAACCACCATCCGTAGCGTCGTCGGCCAGTTTGAACTCGATGAAATCCTGGCCCAGCGCGACAAAGTGAACGCCAAGCTGCAAGTCATTCTGGACACGGAAACCGAACCCTGGGGCATCAAGGTCAGCAAAGTCGAAGTGAAGCAAGTCGACATTCCCGAGCAGATGCAGCGCGCCATCGCTCGCCAAGCCGAAGCCGAGCGCGAGCGCCGCGCAAAAATTATTCACGCCGATGGCGAGTTCCAGGCCTCCGCAAAACTGGCCGAAGCCGCCAAGGTTCTCGAGACGCAACGCTCCGCCATCCAACTGCGCTACCTGCAGACCCTTACCGAGATAGGTGTTGAGAAGAACACAACCATTGTGTTTCCGCTGCCCATCGATATTATTAACAGTTGGGTGCAATCGTTAGCGGAGCCAAAAAAATAAGAATGGCATCGGGAGGTAGACGCGGGGGAGCCGGCGAGCGCGTGCTCGAGAGCAGGCACGTGATAGGCCTGTTCATGTTGATGCTGCTTTTCTCCGGCGTTTTTTTTACTCTCGGCTATGTCATGGGTCGCAATCAGTATGACGGCCAGGTGCGCGCCGCTTCGAATCCGCGCACCCTGCAGCCCACTCCTATTGCTCCGAAGTCCGATCCCGCAGCGAAGCGTTCCAATGAAGCGCGTCACGATTCCGATCCCGCCGCCGATGCCCACTCGCAGCCCAACTCCGATTGGAGTTTCTACAATGCGGGCAAATCGTCTCCGCCAGACGACAATCTAAAGCCCGAGTGGGCCGCGCCTGCATCCAGTCCGCGCACTGTTCCGGCATCGACAAAGGGCAGGAGCGGGAGATCACCTGCGGCCCCCGCGATTCCGTCCGGTTCCTACACATTGCAAGTCGCTGCCCTACGCCGCGAGGCCGATGCGATGAGCCTTGCCTCTCACTTGCAAAAGAAAAAATTCCCCGCCTTTGTCATCTCTCCGCAGGGAGACAAGTATTACCGTGTGCAGGTCGGACCGTACGCCGACCAAAAATCCGCCGATGCCGCCAGGAAGGGTCTCGAGGGCGCCGGCTTCAAGGCCATCGTGAAGCATTGATGTCGTTGCGTTCCTGGACGAAGTTTTTTCCTCCCTATCCGGGACCGGCCACTCCCGCCGCTTTCCGTTTAGTGTGCGCGGCCGTGTCTGGCGCGGCGCTGTCCCTCTCGTACACCGGCTTTTATTTCAGCATTTACTCGTGGGTTTGCGTTGGACTCCTCCTCGTCGTCATTTTGGACGCGCGCCCGCGCATTGCCTTTGCTTGCGGCTTCGTCCACTCGCTCTTTTTCGTAATTACTTCCATGCCTTGGATCGCCACCGTTCTCGCCGTGCATGGCGGCCTTTCGCGCGTGGGCGGCTGGGCGATTCTGCTTCTCATTGCCACCGTCTTCGGCATTCACACCGGTGCGTTCGCGTGGTGTGTTCGTCGACTCGCGCAGAGGAGCCTTGAGCTCGCCTGCATCGGCGCGCCATTTCTCTGGGTGACGTTCGACTTTGCCCGCGCACACATGCCGGAAATCGGTTTTCCCTGGAATTTGCTCGGCTATCCAGCTTCCGGAAATCTCGCGCTCCTCCAACTCGCCACGTTCACGGGAATCTGGGGCCTTTCCTTCCTTGTCGCCGCCTTCAACACGCTCATCGCCTGGACGGTGCTGGCTCCCACGCCGCGTCCCAACGTTCGCGTCACACTCGTTGCCGCCGCTACCGTTCTGATTCTCTCTATCATGGCGATCGGCCCGCGTTTCATTCCGCAAACTTCCGCGAATCACTATGCCCGCGCCGTCCAGCCAAACCTTCCCGAGGCTATGGAATATCCTTCCAACTGGTTTCAGGCCCACGCCGGTGACCTGGACCAAATCGAGCAACTGAGCCTTGCCCCTTCGAATCACACAGTCGATCTTCTTGTCTGGCCTGAGGCGCCCGCGCCCTTCTCGTTCGAAGACCCACAATTTGCGCGCCGTGCTTCGCTGCTCGCGGTTCGCTCTCAGCATCCGTTTCTCGCCGGAGTCATCGAGTGGGAGCCTGCGCCCGAAGCCGCGACGAGTTCGCACGCGGCACTTGCCCCTTACAACAGCGCCATTCTTATCGACCCGCAAGGCCAAAAAGTTTTCAGCTACGACAAAGTCCATCTTGTCCCCTTCGGCGAGTACGAACCTTTCCCGCTGATTCATCGCGTTGTAGCCAGTTTCTCAGATGAAGTCGGTGGCTTCCGCAAGGGTCGCAAGTATTCCGTCGCGCAGCTGCCCGGCGGCTACACCTTCGGCACATTTATTTGCTACGAAGCGATTTTTCCCGACGAAGTCCGCCGCTTCGCCGCCGCGGGCGCTGACCTCCTGATCAACATCTCCAACGACGGCTGGTTCGGCCGCTCCGCCGCCCCGGAACAGCATCTCCGCATGGCCCGCGTCCGCGCCGTGGAAAATCGCCGCTGGCTCTTGCGCGTCACTAACAATGGCTTTACCGTCAGTGTCGATCCCTACGGCCGCGTGTTCAGTCCGCTGCCTCCCGACGTCCGCGCCGCTGTCGATCTGCCCTACGACTTTCGCACCGACGAAACGATCTACACGCGCTTCAATGACTGGTTCGCTTGGCTCTGCGTCGTCGTTTCCGTTATTCTGTTAGCCTTAACTTTTCGGAAAGGAAGCACTGCGCGCGAGGAGCTGCTAATGCCGGTGGAAGATATTCCGCCATCGCTGGTAGCCAGCGGCACTTAGCCCTTAAGAAGTATATTTAACGCGCGCCTCGATCTCATGATTCTCGAAGACCTCCAGCACCGCTACGAACTCCTAAAGCCGCGCATCACGCTCGTTCGGAGTTATCTTTGACGCCGCGCCTCACCGTGAGCGCCTGAAGTCGCTCGAAACGCGCATCGCCGCGCCCGATTTCTGGAACAATCAAGAAGCCGCGCAATCCGTCCTGCGCGACCGCAAGCGCTCGGAAGATCAAGTCGCCGCTGACGAAAAGCTCACCTCACTTTCCGGCGATCTCGACACCTACATCCATCTCGCGCAGGAAGAAACCAATGCCGAGCAGCGCAACGATTTGCTCAAGGAGCTGGATCGCGAGCTCGGCACAGCGGAAAATTACATCGCTGAGCTGGAAACGAAAACGCTGCTCTCCGGTGAAAGCGATCACCTCAACGCCATCATGACCATCAAGCCGGGCGCTGGTGGCACCGAATCGCAGGACTGGGCTTCCATTCTGCTGCGCATGTATCTGCGCTGGGCTGAGCGCAAAGGCATGAGCGCTGTTGTCCTCGATGAAACTCCTGGCGAAGAAGCGGGGATAAAGAACGCTACCATCCAGTTCGCGGGTGAAAACGCCTACGGGATGCTCATCGGCGAAGCCGGCGTGCATCGACTGGTCCGTATCTCGCCGTTTGACCAAGCCGCGCGCCGCCACACTTCTTTCGCATCCGTCTTTGTCATTCCCGAAGTCGACGACAAAATCGAAATCAATATCCGGCCGGAGGATTTGCGCGTCGACACCTTCAGGTCCGGCGGCAAGGGTGGCCAGAACGTCAACAAGGTCGAGACCGCTGTGCGCATCACGCACCTTCCCACCAATATCGTCGTCGGCTGCCAAGTCGAGCGCAGCCAGCACAAAAATCGCGAGCTGGCCATGAAGATGCTTCGCTCGCGCCTCTACGACCTCGAAATTCAGAAGCGCCAGGAGGAGACGGACAGGCTCGACGAAACCAAGATGGATATCTCCTTCGGCAGCCAGATTCGCTCGTACGTCATGCAGCCCTACCGCCAGATCAAGGACCATCGCACCAAGTTCGTCGTCGGAGATGTCGACCGCGTCCTCGACGGCGACCTCGACCCCTTCATGCGCTCCTACTTAATGGCCAAGAAGACCAAAGGCAAGGTAGAAGTCCAACCCGAAGACGACGACACAGCCGCGGCGTAGCACTACGCCGATTGCGTGCCGACTAAGACGCGTGTATCGTAGCGGTCCCTCGGTAGTCCCGAAGAAAGTCTGCAGCAAGGAGGCACCCATGATTTTTGGTATGACAATCTTGACGTTCATGCACGTTTTGTTGAGCTTGGTTGGGATACTCGCTGGTTTCGTCGTTATGTTTGGATTCCTAGCCGCAAAACAACTCCACGGCTGGACGGCACTTTTCATCTGGACCACGGTGGCGACAAGCGTCACGGGATTCTTGTTTCCATTCCATAAATTTCTGCCGTCGCACGCCATCGGCATACTGTCTCTGCTGGTCTTGACGATTGCGATTTACGCGCTATATGGCAAGCACTTGGCGGCCGCGTGGCGTAAGACATACGCCATAAATGCCATGATCGCGCTCTACTTCAACGTGTTTGTCTTAGTTGCGCAACTCTTCATGAAAGTGCCGGCACTCAAAGCTCTCGCGCCCACGCAAAGCGAAGCGCCATTTAAGGAAGCCCAACTCACACTATTAGTCGCTTTTGTAGTGCTCACTATCCTCGCGGCGATCAAATTCCGCAGCGAGCCTGTCAAGTCCACCGTTTGAGAACGGAGACGTCAGGATTTCCTGGCGAGCGCTTTCCTGCTCCCATCGACACAGCGGCGCGCCTGCCCTGGCCCGCGTACATCCAGGACTCGGTACTTCTTGCCCATCAACTCATGAAAATTGACGAAGAACTTCTCTAATTCGCGCAGGAACTGTTTTCCCAAGTCGTCCACGTGCTCGATGTGCGCCCATTGGTGATTTTCGATATCCACTGCGACAATACGATCGTTGCGCACTGTTTCCTTCTTGTCTTTCTGCTCGCCTTCGATCACCCCGACCAGGCGGCACTTCACCAAGCAGCCCGGAAACGCCGGTTCATCCATCAGCACCAAGACGTCGACCGGGTCGCCATCCTCGGCTAAGGTAGACGGCACAAAGCCAAAGTCATACGGAAAGGCCATTCCCGCCGGTAAGACCTTTTTCAGCGTAAACGTCTTTTCGTCTGGGTCGAAAGCATATTTGTTGCGGCTCCCTTTGGGCGTTTCAATGACAACGCGCACCACTTCCTTATCATCTTTATCGACCGGCTTCAGCCGCGAAGGGTCGGCCAAGCCATTGCGATTCCCGTTCTTGCTCATGGTATCTCCCGCGGCAACTGTGCGCCGCGCAACTTTCGATTGTCTGCGTTTGCGTTGCAGACAGTTATCCATCGTTCCTAGTAGGTCCGCCCATATCGCGCTTGACCGGCGCTGGACTGCGCATCGTTAGACGGGCTGCGCGAGCGACGCGAAGATGTCCGCAATGAGAATGTTCGCGTTCGTCCCGCTGCGTAGTTATAGATCTAGAGCAGATTGGGCAATGGCGCGCACGGGATGCACGGCCGGTGCGCGCTTCAGCATTGCGTCAGGTCGCATCAATTACGCTGGCTATCAGAGTCGCCCTGGTGGGCACTGACCACGGGTTTACCGCTACAAATGTCATTGAGGCCATGTCCCACGTTACCATTCGACCCGCGATTTTCGCCGTTTAATGCGCCATATTGCCGTTCAGTTCAATTCGTTGATTCTTCCACAACGGGATGGTAGCTTTGTAAAGGTACTTGCATCACCTGCAAACGCAGATGTGTGGGGCTGTAGCCTGCCAGTCCGGTTGCCGTTTCGCAGTCAGCTTGAAAAGGAGATCCTGTTTTGAGTGAAGGATTACGCAATTTTCTGTTCACCTCCGAATCTGTCACCGAAGGCCATCCTGACAAAATCGCTGATCAAATTTCCGACGCCGTGCTCGATGAAGTGATGCGACAGGATCCCAAGGGCCGCGTGGCTTGCGAGACGCTCGTCACCACGGGTTTGGCCGTCGTCGCCGGAGAAATTACCACCAGCGCGCACGTGGATTATGACAGTTTGGTGCGCGAGACGATTCGCGGCGTCGGCTACGACGACGCTACCTACGGCTACGATGGTTATACGTGCGCGGTCATGTGCACGGTCAAACGCCAGTCTCCCGATATCGCCATGGGCGTGGACACGGGTGGCGCGGGCGACCAGGGGCTAATGTTTGGCTTCGCTTGCGATGAAACCGAAGAGCTGATGCCTATGCCCATCCAACTCGCCCACCGCCTCACACAGCGCCTCTCCGAAGTTCGCAAGTCCAAGAAAGTCAATTTTCTTCGCCCCGACGGAAAATCCCAAGTCACTATCGAATATCGCAATGGCCGTCCCTCGCGCGTCGACACGGTGGTTATTTCGACCCAGCACGATGAGAAGGTTTCGACGGCAAATTTGCACGAAGCTGTGATGGAACAGGTGATTCGCCCGATCGTTCCCGCTTCAATGTTGGACCGCAACACGAAATACCACATCAATCCGACGGGACGGTTCGTGATTGGCGGACCGATGGGCGATGCAGGCGTTACCGGCCGCAAAATTATTGTGGACAGCTACGGCGGCTATAGCCGGCATGGCGGCGGCGCGTTTTCTGGCAAGGATCCCTCCAAGGTAGACCGCTCCGCGTGCTACATGGCGCGGTACATTGCGAAGAATATTGTGGCCGCAGGATTGGCGAGCAAAGCGGAAGTGCAATTGGCGTATGCGATTGGCGTGGCTGAACCCGTTTCCGTGATGGTCGATGCGTTTGGCACAGAGAACGTGCCGGAAGAACGCATCACCGCCCTGGTGCGTGAAAATTTCGCGCTCAATCCCAAGGGAATTATCGAGGCTCTGGACTTGCGCCGCCCGATTTATAAGCCCACTGCAGCATACGGGCATTTCGGTCGCACCGGCCCGGGCTTCACCTGGGAGCGCACCGATCGCGCTGCAGCGCTGCGCAAGGCTGCAGGTTTGGGTGCGAACTCCAGCGCGGGCGTGGAAGTGGGCGCGCGCGCATCAAGCCTCGTTTAAGTTCGACACAAACGAAACACACCCTGTTTCGGCTTTAGCGGAATTGGAATTCAAGAATCAAATTTGAGGAGCACCACTGTGGCTACCGCGGAAATGAAAAAAGGTGACGTCAAGGATATTTCGCTGGCGGACGCCGGCAAGCGCAAGATCGAGTGGGCGGCGCAGCAGATGCCGGTGCTTGAGATCATTCGAAAACGTTTTGCGAAAGAGCAGCCGCTGAAGGGATTACGTGCTTCCGCTTGTCTGCACGTGACCAGCGAAACCGCGAACCTGGCGATTGCGTTGCGCGACGGCGGCGCGGACGTGGTGCTGTGCGCCTCGAATCCGCTTTCCACGCAGGATGAAGTGGCGGCTTCGCTCAATCGCGACTTCAATATTCCCACCTATGCGATAAAGGGTGAAGACAACCAGACCTACTATTCGCACCTGAGCGCGGCGCTGGAGCACAAGCCGCAATTCACCATGGATGATGGCGCCGACCTCGTCACCATGCTGCTGACCAAGCGCACCGACCTGGTTCCCAACGTAATTGCCGGAACCGAAGAAACGACCACCGGCGTGATTCGGCTGCGCGCGATGGCCAAAGACGGCACACTGAAGTATCCGATCATCGCGGTGAATGACGCGCAGACCAAACATTTCTTCGATAATCGCTATGGCACGGGACAGTCAACCCTGGACGGCGTGATTCGCGCGACGAATCTTTTGCTGGCCGGGCTGAAAGTTGTGGTTGCGGGATACGGCTGGTGCGGGCGCGGCATCGCCATGCGCGCCAAGGGGCACGGCGCAGACGTCATCATCACCGAGATTGATCCTACCAAGGGAATCGAGGCAGTGATGGACGGATTCCGCGTGATGCCGATGGCCGACGCCGCGAAAGAAGGTGACGTTTTCATCACCGTAACCGGCAACAAGAGCGTGATTCGCTCCGAACATTTTGAGGTCATGAAGAACGGCGCAGTGGTTTGCAACTCCGGCCACTTCAACGTGGAAATCGATATTCCTGCATTAGAGAAATTGTCGAATGGAAAGCGGGAAGTGCGGCCGCTGGTGGATGAATACGTGCTGAAGGGCAATCGCAAAGTATATCTGCTGGGTGAAGGCCGCCTGGTGAACCTGGCCACCGCGGAAGGGCATCCGGCCGCGGTAATGGATATGAGCTTTGCGAACCAGGCACTCTCAGCGGAATACCTCCTGAAAAATTACAAGACGCTGAAGCCGCAAGTCTATGTCGTGCCCGAACATCTGGACCGCGAAATCGCGCGCCTCAAGCTCGAGTCCATGGGCCACAAATTAGATAAGCTGACGCCCGAGCAAGAGCACTACCTCGCCTCCTGGCAAGAAGGCACGTAGCACCTGCTCTACGCGCGGAGACTAAGTTATGGGCGGCTTCAGCCGCCCATAACTATTTGTGCGAAGCGCAGACGCTTCAACTAAACTGCTGAGGTGGGCGAAACGTGATGTGGGACCTCTGCACACACTCTCTAGACACTAGCAAAATTCGTGGTGCCTCTTACGCCGACGTGCGCGTGATGCATTTGCGGCAGCGCGACTTGACCACGAAGAATGGCGAAGTGGGAACCTTGGCACAGTCGGAGTCGATCGGGCTGGGAATTCGTGTGCTCGCAAATGGTGCTTGGGGATTTGCGTCCACGGATCGGCTGACGCGCGATGGCGTGGCAGGGTGCGCGGCGCAAGCGGTGTCGATCGCGAAGGCTTCGGCGCTGGCGAAACGCGATGACGTGGTGATGGCGCCGGAAGATGCCCACGTGGACAGTTGGCAGAGTCCATTCCGCAAAGATCCCTTTGAAATTCCGCTTGAGACGCAGCTCGCGTTGCTGCTCGCCGCTGATGCCGAGATGCGACGCGTCAAAGGCGTGACGCTCACCGAGACCGACATGCAGTTTCGGAAAATCGATTCCTGGTTCGCATCGAGTATCGGTTCACGCATCCATCAGCGCAAAGTGATTACCGGCTGCGGAATTGTGGCCACATCGTTCCAGGGCGACGAAATTCAAAAGCGGTCGTATCCGAACAGTTTTGGCGGGCAGCACGCATTGCAGGGATATGAGCTTGTGGAGTCGCTGGATCTGCTGAAGCACGCGCCGATGGTTGCAGAAGAAGCAGTAGCGCTGCATTCGGCGGCACAGTGTCCGCAAAAAACAGGCACGATGATTCTAGGCGGCAGCCAGTTGGGTTTGCAGATTCATGAATCGATAGGGCACCCGATTGAGTTGGATCGTGTTTTGGGCCAGGAAGCAAATTTTGCGGGCACCAGTTTTCTTACGCTGGATCAGCTCAACAAACTTCGCTACGCCTCGGACATTGTGAACGTGGTGGCGGACGCGCGGCTCGATCACGGGCAGGGGCTCGGCACCTTTGCCTACGACGATGAAGGCGTGCCGGCGCAATGCACAGACATTATCAAGGCGGGGCAGTTTCGCGGATATTTGTCGAATCGAGAGACGGCCCACCTCATCGGCCTGAAGCGTTCTTCCGGAACAATGCGCTCGGAAAGCTGGAATCGCTTGCCGATTATTCGCATGACCAATGTGAGTCTGCTCCCCGGCACATGGGCGTATACCGATCTAATTTCCGACACCGATGACGGAATCCTGATGGAGACCAACCGTTCCTGGTCCATCGATGACCGCCGCTACCAGTTTCAGTTTTCGACAGAAATTGCTTGGGAGATCAAAGGCGGCAAGCGCGGGCGTATGCTAAAGAATCCGAGCTACAGCGGAATCACAACCGAGTTCTGGAATTCCTGTGACGCCATTTGCAAGCGCGAGGATTGGACGCTCTGGGGTACGCCGAATTGCGGGAAGGGCCAGCCGATGCAGACCATGGGAACCGGGCACGGAGCGTCGCCTTCGCGGTTTCGCAATGTGCGGATCGGGACAGCGTTTTCTAAGCAATGAGCCCGGCACGAGAATCCGCAGCGGCGGTTAGCGCAAAGACCACCGCCAAACCTCAGCAAAACCCAATGGGCGAGCGCGAGCTGCGCGGAATCGTCGATACGGTGCTGCGGCTAGCCAAATCGATCGGTGTCGCGGAAACGGAAGTACACGTCGACGAAAACATAAGCGCGCTGACACGCTTCGCCAATAACGCCATCCACCAAAACGTGGCGGAGCACACGCTGAACGTTTCGGTGCGAACGCAGGTAGATCAGCGCACTGCGCGGGCGACAACGAATCGCACCGATGAAGATTCGCTGCGCGCGGTTATTGAGGCGTCTCTCTCTCTAGCGCATAGCCAGCCGAAAAATCCAAATGTGCTGCCCGTACCAGGAAAGCAGCGCTACCGCGGGGTCAATCGTTTCGTCAAGCAGACGGCGTCGCTCACGCCGGAAGATCGCGCGAGAGCAGTGCGGCGGGCTTGCGATCTGGCGATCAAAAAAGGCCAGACCGCAGCGGGAATTTTTTCCAGCGCACAGGCGCAAAGCGTGATGGGCAATTCACGCGGGCTATTTGCGGCCTATCGCGATACGCATGCGGTGTTTTCTATCACTATGCAGGAAGCCTCCGCAGCGAGCTGGGCCAAGGAAAATGCGGCGAGTGTCGCGGACGTTCATCCGCAGCAATTGGCGGAACGCGCGAGCGGGAAGGCACACCGCGCAACAGACCCGCGCGAGCTGGAGCCCGGCCGGTACACAGTGATATTGGAACCTGCCGCCGTACTCGACCTGGTGGGCTTTCTTTTCTACGACTTTGCGGCAACGGCATTGCGTGACAAGCGGTCTTGTTTCAACGAGCGCATGGGCAAACAGGTACTAGGCAAGAACATCCGCATTGAGGACGACGTCTATCATCCCTTGCAGCTTGGCGCTCCGTTCGATGGCGAGGGCATGCCGCGGCAGCCAGCGCTGCTGGTTGATCAGGGCGTGCCCAAGAACCTGGTGTACTCAAGGGCTTCGGCGAAAATCGCCAAGAAGACCCCGACTGGCCATGGGTTTATGCTCCCGAACGAGTACGGCGAGGCGCCGATGAACCTGGTTTTTTCAGGCGGCAAGGCTTCTCTGGAGGAAATGATCGCCTCGACGGAGCGCGGGCTGCTGGTTACTCGGCTGTGGTATATCCGCGAGGTCGATCCGTACGAAAAGATCATGACCGGGATGACGCGCGACGGCCTGTTTTTGGTGGAAAAAGGGCAAGTAACCTCGGCGGCGCGCAATTTCCGGTTTAATCAGTCGATTCTGCAGATGCTGCGCAATGTCGAGATGATGGGCCCGGCCGTCCGCGCAACCGGGGAAGAGGCTTTTGAGATGGTCGTGCCGGCCATGAAAATCCGCGATTTTCAGTTCTCGGAAGTCACCAAGTTTTAACAATCGACTGCCTATAGTACCGCCCCACAAAATTCGATTGGTCGAATGCAAATTCTGCGTTGTACAACCATGCCCTCCCCGTTCGATAAACAGCTATGTGCCCTCACCCCAATTGGGGCCACCCGGACCATGATGCCTGTGGGACAGGGTTTATTGCGCGCCTCGGCGGGGCGCCAAATCACGACATTATTGAGCACGCGCTAACCGCGCTGGAGCGGTTGACGCACCGGGGCGGTGTGGACGCCGATGGCGCCAGCGGTGACGGCGCTGGCCTGCTCACTTCGATACCGAACGCTTTCTTCCGCGCGCGAGCCCAGGAACAGGGGATTGCGCTTCCGGAGGTGTTCGGACTTGGCTTTGCGTTTTTTCCTGCGGCGGCCGCGGCGGAAGCTCGCGCCGCGGTAGAAGCGGCCGCGGATATCGAGCGGCTGCGAGTCCTTGGGTGGCGGCGTGTTCCGGTGAACACCAATTCGCTGGGGCGGCTGGCGCTCGAGACCATGCCGGAGGCTTGGCAGTTTCTCGTCGAGCCGTTTCATCCTGCGCGCGCTGCGGCGCGCTTTGAGTGGCGGCTGGCGCTGTTGCGCAAGCGGGCCGAGTCCCTTTTGCCGGCACGCTGTTATATCTGCTCTCTTTCGTCGCAGACAGTGGTGTACAAGGGCTTGCTGACGCCCTGGCAGTTCCCGCAGTTTTACGAGGATCTGCGCGACCCGGCTTTTGCGACTACATTTGCCGTATTTCACCAGCGATATTCGACGAACACGCAGCCTTCTTGGCATTTGGCGCAGCCCTTCCGGTACGTGGCGCATAACGGCGAAATCAATACGATTGTTTCCAATCGACGCTGGCTGCGCGCCAAAGAGCGCGAGATTCGGGGGAAACTTACCGCCGGTCCGTGGTTGCGACTCATCGAGGAAAACGTCAGCGATTCGGCAAGCTTTGACAATGCCTTCGAGCTGAAATTGCTGGAGGGATTCTCCGCGGACGCCGCGATGCTGTCGATGGTGCCCCCGGCCTTTGAGAATGATCCGTTACTGTCGCGTGACGTCCGGGCCGCGCTGGCGTCTTTGTCGCAGCATGGCGAGCCGTGGGATGGGCCGGCGGCGCTGGTTTTTTCCGACGGGCAATTTGTGGGAGCGAAGTTGGATCGCAATGGTTTGCGGCCGCTCCGCTACACGTTGACCCACGACGGGCTGCTGATTGCTGGCTCCGAAGTCGGCATCATCGATCTCGACGAGTCGCGGATTGCCGAACGGCAGCGGCTCGGCCCGGGCGAAATGATTCTGGCGAATCCGGCGACAGGGACTGTTTTTCGCTATCGTGAAATTCTTAAGCGGCTAGCCACGCTGCAATCGCGCAGCACTCTGCCTGTTGTAAGGCAGGTCAGCGCGTCCGGTTCTGCGGGGGCTGCAAACGTCGAGCGTCCGGAACGCATGGCTGCGGCGGCCGGCTGGACGGAAGACCAATTCAAGATTTTATTTTCGCCACTGGTTCAAGGGCATGAAGCGAACTGGAGCATGGGCGACGATGCACCGCCCGCGTTTCTCTCGAGTTTGCCGCGGACCCTGTGGGATTACTGCAAACAGCGGTTCGCGCAGGTGACGAATCCGCCGATCGATCCGCTCCGCGAATCGCACGTGATGTCCCTTGCCGTGCACCTGAAGAACGGCATCGTGCTGCCGAGTCCGCTGATTGGCGCGCAGCAATTGGCCGAACTTTCCGCGACATTTGGTCCCGTGCAGAACATCGACTTTACTTTTTCCGCCCCCAACGAAGTCCCGGGCGCGCGCTGCAGTTTGGCTCAGTTGACTACCCCTCTGAGCGGCAGCGCGCGTCCGGGGCTTCTCCTCCTTTCCGATCGCGCGATTGGGACTGAGCGCGCGGCATTGCCGGCGCTGCTGGCAACTGCGGCGGTGTGGAAGGCGATGGTGAACGAGGGATTGTGGGACGTGCCGCTGATTGTGGAGTCGGCGCAGGTTTTCGATACGCATCACGTGGCGCTGCTAGTTGCGGCCGGCGCGAGTGCGGTGGTGCCGTATCTTGCGGAGCAGTTCGCCGAATCGCTCGAGCCCGGCGGCACAGAGAAAATGCGCGCGGCGATCAACGCTGGCTTGCTGAAGGTTCTTGCGCGCATGGGAGTTTCGACTCTCGCGAGCTATCGGAACAGCCATTTGTTCGAGATTGTGGGGCTTTCGGAAGATTTGTGCGCGGGATATTTTGAGGATGCGGCGGATTTTCCGGGGCAAAAGAGTTTGGACGATCTGCTCGGCGACTATTTGCGCATGCACCGGGCGGCGTTCTCCGGGGCTGCCAATGAACTGGCCGATGCAGGTTTATATCGCTTCCGTAAAGGTGCGGAGCTGCACGCCAATTCGCCGGAAATTGTTCGGCGCATGCACGCGCATGTGAAGGCGCCGGATGCTGGAAAATATTCCGCTTTCGAGGAGCTCGCGGACAGCCAAGGCACTGTGTTTTTGCGCGACTTGCTGGAGACTGTGCCGGCGCCTCCCGTCGCGGTGGAAGAAGTCGAGCCGGTCGACGCAATTGTGCGGCGATTCAGCACGCAAGCGATGTCGCTTGGCTCCCTGAGTCTTGAGGCACATCGGACGCTCGCGCTGGCAATGAATTCGCTTGGCGGACGCAGCAACACCGGCGAGGGCGGCGAAGATCCCGCGCTGTATCGGCGTGAACCGAACGCGGCGAACAAGATCAAGCAGGTGGCTTCCGGGCGATTTGGAGTGACTGCCGACTACTTGGTGCACGCGCAGGAGCTCGAAATCAAAATGGCGCAAGGCTCCAAGCCGGGCGAAGGCGGGCAGCTTCCGGCCAAGAAAGTCACCGAATATATCGCCCGCATCCGCCACGCAACGCCGGGGACGCCGCTGATTTCTCCGCCGCCGCACCACGATATTTACAGCATCGAGGATTTGGCGCAGTTGATTCACGATTTGCGCACGGTGAATCCGCGCGCGCGCATCGGCGTGAAGCTGGTTTCGGGCTCTGGCGTGGGCATTATTGCCGCGGGGGTAGCGAAGGCAGGTGCGGACGTTATCACCATCAGCGGGCACAATGGCGGGACAGGGTCTTCGCCGCTGACCTCGATCAAGAATACCGGGTTGCCGTGGGAAATCGGGTTGCGCGAAACACATGACACATTGGTTCGCGCGGGTCTCCGTTCACGTCTCTCTCTCCGCGTGGACGGAGGCCTGAAATTCTCTCGCGACATTCTGATCGCGGCGATTCTTGGTGCGGATGAGTTTGGCTTTGGCACGGCGTCATTGCTGGCGATCGGTTGCGTGATGGCGCGGCAATGCCACCTCAACACGTGCCCGGTGGGGATTGCGACGCAGGACGAAAAGCTGCGGCTGCGTTTTAACGGCAAGCCGGAGATGGTAGTTTCATATTTTCGCGCGCTGGCGGAAGAAGTGCGCAAGAAGATGGCGCAACTCGGCGTGCGTTCGCTGGGTGAGCTGCGCGGATGGTACGACCGGCTGGGAACGCGCTCGGGGATGGATGCATTTTTGGTCGTGCCGATTTCGGAGTCTCGGCGTGTGGCGCCGCAGCAGGTTCCTACGGATCATTCGGCGTCCCTCGAGGATTCGCTGCACTTCAGCAGCGCGATTGCAGCACCCACTGAGCCGCAGCCCATTCATAATTCCGATCGCAGCGTCGGCACGGGGCTCAGCGGAGAATTGATGCGGCGGCGGGCGCAGGATTGCGGCGGCGAGCAGGAGTTCGCGCAGACGTTCACGGGTTCGGCGGGGCAGAGCTTCGGCGCGTTTCTGGCCGACGGCGTGACATTGAAATTGTCCGGCGAAGCAAACGATTACGTCGGTAAAGGGCTTTCTGGTGGGACGATTGCGATTTCGGCGGGCTCGGCGGCTTCGCGGCGCGGCGATGTGTTGGCCGGAAACACTGTGCTCTATGGCGCGACGTCTGGACAACTCTACATTGCGGGCCGGGCAGGTGAACGCTTCGGTGTGCGCAATAGCGGCGCGCTGGCCGTGGTTGAAGGCGTAGGACAGCACGGCTGCGAATATATGACCGGGGGCGTGGTTCTGGTTCTTGGGCCGCTCGGACTCAATTTTGGATCGGGCATGACCGGCGGACTTGCGTATGTCTTGCGTGCGGAAGCCGAGGATGTTCTACACCGCGAATTCGTGGCGCTGGCTGATACTGAGGCCGACGAGCAATTGTGGTTGCGGCGAGTCTTGGGGGCGCATCAGCAATTCACGGCCAGTCCGCGCGCGGCGCGGCTGCTGTCGAAGCGAGCAGCGCTTCCGTTCGTTCGTGTGCAACCCGTACACTTTCAAGGCACCATTACGGACACGTGGAAGCCAGTGCTAGATCGTCTGCAACAGCGTGAGTCCTTTGTTGTTGGGCCAGGTTTTCCCGAAATTTCACAGGCGGCACTGCACGCCTAGAAAGAGAATTAGAGCCGCGCACGACGATTCCGCTATAATCCCCGTCGAGCGATTCGCCCATGGACTTCGACCAACTTGCTACATTTGTCTACGTTGCAAAGCTAAAGAGTTTTTCGCGCGCGGGGCAGAAAGTGTTCCGTTCGCAGTCTGCGGTCAGCGCGCAGATCCGGCAATTGGAGCAGGCGTATCACGCGCGGCTGCTCGACCGTTCGGCGAAATCGGTGGAGCTGACCCCGGCCGGGGAAGTGCTTTACGAGTACGCGGAGAAGTTGCTGAGGCTGCGCGACGAATCTGTGCAGCTAGTGGCCGATCGCGGCAACGTGGTGCAGGGACCGGTGGTTTTCGGGGCCAATGAAGCGACCTGCTTGTATCTGCTGCCGGACATTTTTGCGGAGTTTCAGCGGCGGTTTCCGCTGGTGCACATCAGCATTTACCGTAATTTCAGCCATAAGATTTTGCAGCGCGTAGAGGACGGCTCGATCGACGTCGGTATTGTGACGCTGCCGACCAAATCGCCGAACTTGAAGGTGCACCACATTCATCGCGACCGGCTGCGCTTCATGGTCAGCACGCGGAATCCGCTGGCGCAGCGCTCGAAATTGACGCTCGAGGAAGTGGCTTCGCAGCCGCTGATTTTTCCGCGCACTGGATTTACGCGGCAAGTGCTGGACAAATTGTTCAGGCCGTACCGCTCGCGAATTCACGTCACGATGGAGCTGCCCAGCATCGGGATGATTAAGCGCTTTGTGGGGGCGGATGCGGGCGTTTCGTTCATCAGCGAGAGTTTTGCAAAGGATCAGGTGAAAGCGGGCGAAGTGAAACTGCTCACTGTCGAAGGCGTCGATTTGTACCGCGAGCTTGGGCTCGTGTACCGCCGAGACCGCAGTTTGCCGCGCGCCGCGCAAGCGCTAATCGCATTGATTCGCGAGTACCGCAAGGGAGCCGAACACTCGTCAGCCGGCGCGTCGGACTAAGACTGCAGAATTTATCTCGCGCGTTCGTTTTAAAATCACGGGAATCTACTTTTTAATTTCGGGCACATCGAAGCTGAGGCTGGCGATGGCCTTGGCAATCACGTTTTCCTGGATCTGGATCAGATCGCTGTCCGCGTAGGTCATGCCGAGCACGGTAAAAATGTCGCCGCTGCGGCTAATCACCACCAGAGTGCCGGACCATTCGTGCTCATCGGCTTTGCCGTGATAGTGAAACTCCACGGCCGGCGATCCGCCGACAATCGTTTTCCGCTCTGAAACGCGCTGATAGTTTTCGTAAACGTCGTACAGGCGCTTCTCGACCGTAACTGCTGCGGCTTCGAGCGGTTCCTTGATTTTCTCACGGCCCACGACCAGCAGCGAAGATTCATTTGACGTTCCCATCGCGACGATTGCGTTGGGCAGCGCGCTTCGCGCATCTCCCATTACTTCCCAACTTGGTGCTTTGTACATGCGGAATCCGTGCGTGTAGTTCGTGTAGAGATTTCTTTGCACGTCTTCGCGGATGGCGGGAAGCTCCGGCTCTTTCGGCGGCGCAGGTTGCGCGACAGCGGGCGGAAGAGCCGCGTTAGCAGCCGATGGGGAACCCTTTAATGCCGGCGCGTGCGCTTCGCTGATTGTAGCGGCTGCCGGGATCTCCGGCTTCACTGGCGTCCCGCTAATCTTTGTGGCCGCCTTATCCGATTTGCTTGCATTATGAATGATGGACTTTGCGCTGGCATTACTGGCTGCAGGCGTAGCGTCCGCAGCGGAACTAGCAACGCTTTCTGACTTGGGCTGGGCGCTCGCTGAAATTTTGGCCGAATCCGGGGCATTTTTCGCGGCGGGCTGCGCGTCCGGGCTTGCCGCCGCGGTAGGTATGATCGAGGCGATCTTGTCTTTTTCGACGAGGACATATCCAAAGTCGGTCTTGACCTTGAACATGTTTTCTTCGTACGCGACGATTACGCCATAGAGCTTCTTGCCGTCTTTAAGGCGGATTTCATCGGCCGACGCGGGCAGGGCCGCAAGGGTTAGAGCGCAAATAGACGCCAGCCGGAAGACGCGGTTTGCGAGGACACCCATACTCCGAGTATGGGCCGGGCTAGAAAACGCCGCAACAGGCTCGCGGGGCATGTGTCTGCCCTATTACGTGGCATTTTGGCGGCTTACGAGGAGCGGAATGCGGCGCCGACGCGGTGTAGCACGGGCGCTTCTGATTCAGACGGCTAGCGGCCCCGGAGAGCCCAAAGGCAATGGAGCCGCCAGCCGTTTCCCGTTTCCTCTTACCGCGCCACGATTATGGCGAATAAAAAGCGAAAGTAAGGGCCATTTTGCTTGACGCCCCCACCTGTGATCGGATGGCGGTATACCCAACCCCCCCCTGTTTTGGCAAAAGAGGCTGCAAACCATTGAAAACAAACGGTTGGGGTCTCGAAAAGAGAGCCAAGAGACTCCAAGAGGCTGCAAGCTACTGAAATCGCGTGACTTGTAAGTAAAGGGCACGACTGAATTGAAGCTGGTCTCAAACGAGCGCACCTGTTTTTTGTCGCAGACTACGCGAAAGTAGCTGGCGAGCAGAGAGTTGTCCGCTCGCCAGGATTTAACGCTTACTTTCGTTGCGGGGAAACTGTGGAACCAGTTTCCGTCGCCTCCGGCTCCGTGCCGGGCGAGGTAGAGCCAACAAAGCCCAAATTGCGGCAGGGCTTGCTGGTGGTCGACCTCAAGTGCCAGGCGATCTCCTCCATCTCGGTCTTGGTGGCCAATCGCTTGTCCTGATAGAACGTGCACTCGCGCACGGGAAAGTGAATTTCGCGCTCGATATAGAAAGTCCGGCAAAAGACTTCCTCGTCCGAAGCACGGAATCCGGTGATGATGTGGCCCTGCGCACAACTGCGACACAAAGACTCGCAGCCTTCCGGAGTTCCTCCTTTTACCGTTACCTTAACCACGGCGTTCTCTTTTCTAAGAAGCGCGTCGCGCTTCGGTTGCAAATCGGTATGGGTGAGCACACTGCGAGACCTCAGCGTAGTGATGGGGCTGATTCTCACGATGTGACGGGTGTTAGCGAGCGCCGATGAAAAAGGGGACTAGCGAGGGTGGGCAGAGAAGGCCAACTCGCTGCCGTGCCTCTCGATAAGCGGCAACGTTGCAAAACGGTCGAATTGGATTAGCCGATGCATGGGCGCATTCTCTTCCAAGCGCAGCATCGCATAGAAGACCGGAAAATCAAAGTTAGAAGAATTAAACGGCGATTTTTGGGGGTTGAACGGTGGTTTTCAGCATCGAACGGCTGGCTGGGTCTATGAATTTGCTCTTTCCAGTGTAGGCTAACGCGTAGGCTCATCCTTCCTTAGGAGCTTCTCTATGGGGGCGCCACAATCTTATCAAGCGATCGTAATTGGTTCAGGGCAGGGAGGCACCCCGCTTTGCCGAGCCTTGGCGGAGTCCGGGCTGCGGACCGCGTTGGTGGAGCGCAGCCATATCGCCGGAACCTGCGTCAACGAAGGCTGCACGCCCACGAAGACTATGGTGGCGAGCGGGCGCGTCGCGTACCTTGCGCGCCGCGGCAAAGACTACGGCGTGCAGACTGGCGAGATTCGCATCGACATGCAGCGTGTGCGGCAGCGCAAGCGCGACATTGTGGATAGTTTTCGGAATGGGAGCCAGGCACGTTTGGAAAAGACACCGAACCTCGATTTGATTTTCGGGGAAGCGAGCTTTACCGGGCCCAAGACATTGAGCGTGCGGATGAAAGATGGTGTGGAACGAACTCTTTCCGCGGAGCGCATTTTCATCAATGCGGGCGCGCGGCCTTCGGTGCCTGAGCTTGACGGCTTGCGAGATGTGCCATTTCTGGACAGCACTTCGATCATGGAGTTGTACTCTGTTTCCGAGCACCTGCTAGTGCTTGGCGGGGGTTATGTCGGTCTGGAGTTCGGGCAAATGTTCCGGCGGTTCGGCAGCCGCGTTACCGTTGTGCAGTCTGGGGCGCAGTTGTTGGCCGGAGAGGACGCGGATGTGGCCGCAGAGGTCTTGGCGATTCTGAAGCAAGACGGGATTGAGGTGTTGCTGAGTAGCAGAGCGGCACGCGTGATTAAATCCGGCGCACAAATTCAGCTCACGGTTCGCGCGGGTAAGAAGCAGAGTGCGCTTCGCGGGTCTCACTTGTTGGTCGCCACGGGACGGAGGCCTAACACAGACACACTGAATGTGCGCGCTGCTGGAATTGAGATGGACGATCGCGGGTTTATTAAGGTGAACGGCAAACTGGAGACGAATGTCGAAGGAGTCTACGCGCTTGGCGATATCAAGGGCGGTCCTGCGTTCACGCACATTTCGTATGATGATTTCCGAATTTTGCGCTCGAACCTGATCGAGAAGGGAAGCGCCACAACCGAGAATCGCTTGGTGCTATATACGATTTTTATCGACCCGCAGCTTGGGCGCGTGGGCATTACGGAATCGGAGGCGCGTGCGCGACATAAGAAGTTTCGGGTGGCCAAAATGCCGATGAGCTATGTGGCCCGGGCGCTTGAGGTCGATGAAACCCGCGGGTTCATGAAGGCTATTGTGGATAGCGAGAGCGATCAAATCCTGGGCGCCGCGGTTCTGGGCATTGAAGGCGGCGAGATCATGGCTATGCTGGAGTTGGCGATGATGGGGCGCCTGCCATTCACCGCTTTGCGGGAGGGCATTTTCGCGCATCCGACCCTGGCCGAGTCGTTAAACAACCTCTTCACACATTTTGTCTAGCGCAAACAGGTTTTGGAGAAGAGTCTGCGATATGGGCGCGGCGGCTGTGCTACCTTTTCCTGCATGACGGCCCAGCTTCCTGTGCGCAAAGCGATTCTCGAGCGGCGGACTTACGACGCTCCCGCCGAGGGCCGCGAAGGCAAAGTGCGGCTGGACTTCAATGAGAACACGGCGGGCTGCTCGCCAGCGGTCACGCGTGCTCTGCGAAAAATATCCACGAAACAGCTCGCGATGTATCCGGAATACCAGGTTAGGAGTGCGCGCTTGGCGCGCTACTTTGGCGTGCAGTCCCAAGAACTGCTGCTCACGAATGGCGGCGATGACGCGTTGCGCGTGTTCTTCGACACATTTGTTGATCCTGGATCGAGCGTTCTTATCTGCGAGCCTACTTTCCCGATGTATCGCTATTACGCGGAAATTGCGGGTGCGAGAGTCGAGGCGCTGCGTTACGGGCGAGAGATGGAGTTTCCGTTGGCAGGCATTCTTGCCGAACTGGAAAAAGAGCCGCGCGTGTTGTTCATCGCCAATCCCAACAATCCTACGGGGACCCTGCTACAGGTCGAGGCAATCGAAAAACTTTTACGGGCGGCGACGAAGACCGCCGTCGTGATCGACGAGGCTTATGCTGAATTTTCCGGAGTCACACTTGTGCCGCTCACAGGAAAGTATCCGCATCTGTTCGTCGCGCGAACGTTCTCCAAGGCGGCAGGGCTTGCCGCGCTGCGGCTTGGCGCGGTGATTGCGGGTGCCGAGTCGCTGTCGTATCTGCGGCGGGCGATGCCGCCGTTTCCTGTGAATCTGGCAGCGCTCGTGGCGGCGGAAGCTGCGGCGCGGGATCGCGCCACTATCCGGCGGCGCGTCCGCGAAATTCATCGCGACAGGGCGTGGTTTGAAGGGGAACTGCACAGTTTGGGCGTGAAAACTTTTTCCAGCGGCGGAAACTTTCTATTGGCAAATTTTGGGCCAAGCGGGCCGCGATTGTTTCAGCAACTAGAGCGCGAGGGGATTCTGCTGCGCGACCGCAGCAAGGACCTAGGCGCAGGATTCGTGCGCATCACCATCGGCACGCAAGCGGAGATGAAGCTATTGCTGAAGAAAATAAAGCGGCTGGGCTTTAGCGCAGATACGCGTCCGTGATGTATTGCTGGACCATGCGCTGGGTGTTGAAAAACGATCCATTGATGGCAATGGCGTGCTGCATGACGCTCAAGAAGCGGGCGCGCTCTTTGTAGAACATCGGCAAGATTATATTTTCGAGCTTGTAATAAAGCGATTGCGCTTCGCTGGCATTGTTGGTGTCAACCGTGACGGAGCCTGGCAGCCGCGGTTCTCCGATCGACCAGCCGGTGATCCCTTCGATGTGGCCCTCCACCCACCATCCATCCAGAATGCTCAAGCTGGGCACGCCATTCAGCGCCGCCTTCATGCCGCTTGTTCCAGAAGCTTCCAGCGGGTACTGCGGCGTGTTTAGCCACAAATCGACGCCCGAAGTGATCTGGCCGCCCACTTCCATGTTGTATTCGTCCAGAAAAACCATAGGCACGGATTTCCGCAGGGCTTTTTTGGCATGAAAGATTCTGCGGATAATGTCCTTGCCGCCGCCGTCATGCGGATGTGCTTTGCCGGCGTAGACAATCTGAAATTTTCCGGCGCCTTTGGCAATCTGGCGCAAGCGATCCAGGTCAGAAAGAATCAAGTCCGCGCGTTTGTATCCGGTGGCGCGCCGAGCAAAGCCGATAGTGAAAGCTTCGGGGTCCAGAGATAAGCCGGTTTTTTTGCGCACGGTTTCAAAGAGCTCGTGCTTGGCGATGAGGTGCGAGGCCCAGACTTCTTCCGGCGGCAGCCCTAACGCACCGCGCAAACTGTAATTGTCTTCGCGCCAGGACGGGATGCAGCGGTCGAAGAGCTCCTGAAACGCAGGAGAGGCCCAGGTGGCGGCGTGGACTCCGTTGGTGATCGCCTCGATGGGTACCTGGGGAAACATTTTACGCGAGGTTTCTCCGTGCAGCTTAGCGACGCCGTTGACGTAAGTGCTGAGGCTCAGAGCGAGGTATGTCATGTTCAATGACGCTCCGGCGCGCGCGGCCTCCTGCAAATCGGGGAAATTGCGCTCTGCCTGCAGCACGCGCTTAACCAGGTCTACAGAGGAAGCGTCCTTCAGGTCAAAGAAACCGTTCTGGTCGGGAAAGACGCGCGTCAGATACTCCATGGGGAAGCGGTCGTGCCCAGCGGGCACGGGCGTGTGCGTTGTAAAAATGCATTTACTGCGGACTTTCTGGATGTCTTCGCCGCGGATCGAAGTCCGGCCGGCCATTTCTGCTTCTTCACCCAGAAGCTCCAGAGAGAGCAGGGCGGCGTGCCCCTCGTTCATGTGATAGCGGGTCAGATCGTTGTAGCCAAGCGCACGAAGCATGCGTACACCGCCGATTCCCAACAGCACTTCCTGGCAGAGCCGGTAATAGGCGTCGCCGCCGTATAAGCTGCCGGTCAGATTACGGTCGGCCTCCGCGTTCGCGGGCAAATCCGCGTCCAGAAAATAGACGGGCACCTCAAAGCCGCGTACGCCTTTTACCGTGTATCGCCAGCCGCGCAACTCGATCCGCCGGCCCTCCAATGGAACGGTTACGCGGGCACCTTCTTCGGTTAAAAAATCCCCGACGCGCCATTGGACCGGTTCCTCGGTCTGCGTGCCATCCTCCGCAAGGCGCTGGGAAAAATATCCCTTTCGGTAGAGCAGAGAGACGGCCACCATGGGCAGGCGGATGTCCGCTGCCGCGCGCACGGTATCTCCCGCCAGGATGCCCAGTCCGCCACTGTAGCTGGGCATGGCGTTCTGCAGCGCGATCTCCATCGAAAAATAGGCGACAAACCGCTTGGGAGAATTAAACTTTGCCCCCACCGGCCTCGACACCTCGCCAACACCTACATCAGTCACCGTAGCCAATCTTATTTGCTCCTTTGAACTACATATTGTCGGGGAGAACTCTCACGCACGCAAGCCGTCCCGCGCCAGCGTTGCTATACCGCGGGTTGTTCCAGGCCCGGAGTTATGTGCGGCAAGCGACGAGACCGCCTTCTACTCAGTACGCTGTATGCGGCGTCTTTTCGCGAGCCAGCAGCGTCTAATTTTTGACTTCCCGGCGGCGCGGCCGCAAGGCCAGTCCACGACCGGCCCGAGCCGGTTCGCTGCTACTCTCACTTGAGGACTCCATGCTTTCGTCAACTCTGATCTATTTCAACAAGAACCAGGAAGAAGTGGCCCGCGTGACGTTCGATGACAATGAGGTGCCTGGGTGGTGCATCAAATCTAAAGCCGAGCCCAGCTTCAAGCGGAAATTCGCGGCTCAGCGTGAAGCTTGCGCGGTATGGCTCAGGGAATTTGATCCAGAAACGGGCAAGCTCCGCTCGAAATCCCCAAAGCGTGAAATGTCCCACGCCTACTAACCCGCCTCAGCTGACTTTCGTGCGCAATGTCCCAGAGTCGTGCATTGGCTGCTGACGGGCAAAGGCCTGAGAAAGGTGGTCGGTTTCGCCAGCGCCGACGGAAATGGCTGGGGATTATAGGCGTTACGGTTGTGGGGTTGTTCGCAATCGGCGCGGTCTTGCTGGCGCGGCATTGGCCATTTTCGCGTCAGCGCGTCATTGCAAACCTGCAGAACGACTTCCACGGCACGGTCACCTTCGCCCAGTTTCATACCACGGTTTTCCCACATCCGGGCTGCGTTGCCGAAGGCATCGAACTTGTCCGAGCCGGTGGTCCGGCGGGTTCTCCTCCGTTTGCGTCTGCGCAGAAACTCATCATCCGCGCTCACTACTGGGACTTTCTGCTCCGCCCAGGGTATGTATCGCACATTGAGTTGCAGGGACTGCAGATTCACATTCCGCCCCGCGGGACAATGCTCGCCACACCGCGGGACCAGAGTCCGTCGACGACGCGGGTGGGAGAAGTGATCGCCAATAATGCGGTTTTGGAACTCGCCCGCAAAACCGCCAAGCCGCTGCGATTTGAGATTCACAAACTGACGCTGAATTCCGTCAGTCGCAAAGACGGATTTAGTTACGACGCCAGCTTTCTTAACGCGCTGCCGCCCGGTGAAATTCAATCTCGGGGCCACTTCGGTCCATGGAATTCCGACAACCCGGGCCAGACGCCCGTTTCCGGCACGTACAAGTTCGAGCACGCGTACCTTGGCGTTTTTCAGGGCATCGACGGAGTGATGAATTCGCACGACAATTTCGAGGGAACGCTGGCGAAGATGGAAACGCGTGGCTCGGTGGAAATTCCCGGTTTCAAGATCCGGCGGGCGGCGCGCAGCTCTCCAATTGACAGCCGCTTTGACGCATTTGTTGACGGACTGAATGGCGACGTTCACCTGGAGCATGTGGAAACGGTGATCGTAAAAACGAACGTGCTGGCCAGAGGAAGCGTCGGAGAGGAGCGCAGCCCGCGCGGTAAAATTACTTCTCTGGACTTAAACGTCAGCCAGGGCCGTATCCAAGACGTGTTGCGTTTGTTCGTCAAGGAGCCGCGGTCGCCCATTGTCGGGACCATCAGCTTTCGAGCGCACGTCACGATTCCCCCGGAGGGGCGCCCGTTCGAACAGGAAGTGATGCTGGTTGGCGATTTTGGGATCGACGAGAGCCATTTCACAAAACCAGAAACACAGAAGAAAGTGAATAATCTGAGCGACCGCGCGGAGGGCAAGAAGACCGAGGAGAAAGAAAAAGAACAGAAAAAGGCAGAAGAGGATGCCGACGCCAATGATCCCGAACGCGTAGTGTCCGATCTGAGGGGCCACGTCGTGTTGAAAAATGGCGTGGCGACTCTCACGAATATTTCTTTCAGTATTCCTGGCGCGACCGCTTACATGCACGGGACCTTTAACCTGGTGAACCAAAAAATTGATTTTCACGGCGTGCTGAAAACACAGGCGGAATTTTCGAAAGTCGGCGGTGGCGGGATTAAGTCCGTACTCCTGAAACCGTTTGACGCCATTTTCAAGAAGAAACCGAGGGGCGCAGAGATTCCCATAAAAATGACGGGAACGTATTCGCATCCGGAGCCTGGGTTGGAAATTACCGGCGGGAATAAGGGAGACAAGGGGAATAGATAAATCGTAGGCAGAGAGAATTAGGGAATAGTCACGATGGCGGGATGAAGCTCCCAAATGGTGGCAACTTGCGCAGAGCCGCGCGAGTGATCGAAGTCCTCGAAGGCCATTCCAGTTATTTGCGCCGGCAACCCCTGGGGCAACTCTCCGCCGTGCTGCGAGTCGAGACGGAATCCATGCTTTGCAAGTTGCGCTTGTGCCATTTGCCGGGCGCTGCAGAATTCGCTGTCAACCGGCGTTTCTACAATGACGCGAGGCGCGCTTTTGTCCGCTGTCTGCGAAATTTCAAAGTGCACATCGCAGTCCGCGGCGTTTACGCTGGCCTCTTGCACAAACGCGTTGGCAATGTGAAACACCTGGAGTTCGCGGCCGGTGCGGGGCGCGTCCGGAGCTACGAAGGCGTCCTGCGTCCAGCTTAGAATCGTGTCGACACCGATTTCTTGGGCGGCGATGTTGGGAATGGGCATGTGTTTTGCGATGTGGCGGAAATCGGCGATGTCCGGCTCAATGGGAATGCACTTGCAGAGATCTTCCGGCGTCGGTTGCAAAACTCCGTAATCACTGCCCTTGCAGGAGCCTGCGGCAAACCATAGCAGCATCGCGCCGCTTAGCCAGAGGATAGATTGTACACGGACCGTCACCCGCTACTTTAGATGCAGGATAGACGTACAAAGGCTATCGCTCTCGACGACCCGGGCATATGAGGACAGACACTCGGGTTGAGGGCCGCTAGCTTTGCGGATTGTAATCCGTTTCGCCGCTTGCAGTTCGGCGACGCCATACCGACTCTGGCCCGTTGTGGGGTGACGGAGACTGTCTCTCCGTCTGCCTTCTCTTGTATTGCTCGGTAAAGCCTGGTACTACTTCCTCGATGAAGCGGCTCAGCTTGCTACCCGCGACGGCGATCACCGCATCGCGGATGCTGTCCCAAGCGGTTGAACGTTTTCCTTCCGATTGCTCACTTTCGGGCCTGCTGCTGTAGTCGTAACCCTGCGATTCGCGTCTCCACCGGTTGCGCGACCTCCGGCTCGATGCGCGATCGGAGTTCCGGCCGCCGATGAACATGGACAAAAGTAAGCCGCCGCCGAAAGCTATTCCGACCATAGCCAAAGGCCGCTGATCAAACTGGGCGCGCCAATCCACTGCGGTTTTCACCTTCTGCTGCAACTCGTTGATGTTTTCGCCGAGCTCGGTACGCTTCTCGTAAATGTGCCGCTCTATCTGATCTGGTGTTTCGCCCATTGCACGTTCTCCTTCACCGTTCCGATTGTTTTCTCTGGGACGACCTTCACTCCCTTGAGCCGATTCCTGCCGATGCTGATGAGGATCGACGAAATTACGGCTACTCCGAAGCCCACGATCAGCGCGCCCAGCCACGCGTCGACAACTAGGGATAGGGCGTGAACGGCTGCCAGCAAAAGGAAGCCCAAGGCATACAGTCCCAGAACCAGGCCGATTATCAGGGGTACCCCCGAGCGTGCTACTTTCGCCGTTTCTTCTTGTATTTCAACTTTTGCCAGGCGAAATTCGGACCGGACGATTTCCTGGATGTTTGCGACGATGTCTTGCAGGAGCTCCGTCATCGACCGGCCGTTCTGCGCGTTGTGCAGAGCCATACCCCTTTACCTCCAGTCGGCATTCTTGAGAGCGCGACCTGCCAGGAAGCCGACAACAGCGGCGGCGGCTAATGTTTGGGCCGGATAGCGGCGCATAAAGTCTGCGACGTCTTCCATCATCGCCCGGGCGTCGTTCTCGCGGATATAATCGGCAGCCGATTGAAGCTTGTCTGTGACGTTATGTACGGCGTTGGAGGTTGATGAAGCGAGCTGGTCGCCGCGGTCTCGCAGCGTCGCAGCCGTGCTGTCCACTGTGTCTGCCGCGCGTACGCGTCCCTGATCAATTTTCTCCCCGGCTTTCCTTCCCAGATCAGCCACCTTGTCCTTTACTTCCGAGGCTGTTTGGCTGGCTTGGTCCTTGATTGTCCCTGCGTCAGTCGCAGAGTAGCGTCCCTGTGCATCCATTTTGCTCTCCCCTTTTTTCCCTGGATTTCGACGTTCTTGCCCGTCCGCCTACGGCGTTTCCGCGTCGCGGCCCCGGCAAGCGGTTCGGTTGTTAACTTCACTTCGTCATATAGCTGACTACTGATTGACATAAGCAACCATCCGGCAAATGCAGCAGTTCGACGTTCGCCTCACCCGAGCGCATCCTAGAGACCGGCCAGAGGGCCGATTTCGGTCCGCGACGCTCAAAGCGCGAATCTGGTAGACTGTGCGCGTTTTGCCGCACAGCACACGAAGACGCTTTCTTACGCAGTCCGCCCTGGCAGCGGCAGGGGTTTCGCTGTGTCCCCACCTTGCCTTTTCGTTAGACACCAGTCCCCATGTGCAATTCCCCACGGAGGCGCGGGAGCGCATCGCCATCGCCTCGTATCCTTTCCGCGATTTTATTACGGGCCCGCGAGACGGCGCTGCCGTGCAAAAGATGGACCTGAAGGATTTTGCTGCCCATTGCCGCGAGAAGCTTAGCGTCAGCAAGATTGAACCTTGGAACCAGCACTTCCGCTCGACCGATGCCAAGTATTTGGACGAATTTCGCGCCTCCGTGGGAAAAGCGCGCGGCGCGGTTGTTAACATCGCCGTCGATGGCCACGATAGCCCATACGCCGCGGGTGCTGCGGAACGTGATCGGGCGGTGACCTTCAGCAAGAAATGGATCGATGTGGCCGCCGCCATTAGTTCACCCAGCGTGCGGACGAACATAGCGGAAGCCAAAGATGCCAAGCCGGACGTGGACCGCGCTGCCGACAGCCTAAAGCGCGTGGCCGAGTACGCCGCGGCGAAAAATGTAGTGGTGCATCTGGAAAACGACAACGCGTCTAGCGAAGATCCCTTCTTCCTGGTGCAGTTGATTGAAAAGGTGAACAGCCCGTGGCTGCACTCCAATCCTGATTTTTGCAATACGCTGGCGACGGGCCGCGAGGAATATGCCTACAAAGGGATCGCCGCCATGTTCCAGCACGCTTACGGCATCTGTCATGTCAAAGACAGCGAAGCGAATGACAAAGGCCAAGTGTTCAAGGTCGATATGGCGCGAACATTTGACATCCTGAAGCGCGCCAACTACCGGGGCTATTGCTCCATGGAATTTGACGCGCCGGGTGATCCCTACTCCGGCACGGCTGCGCTAATCAAGCAGACGCTGCAATATCTCAGCTGACCCCTCTAGACTTCCAACCGCCAATTTCGATCAAACCCCTAGATTTGCTCGCAGGAATGCCAGCGCCGTCGTGACGATTTCGCGAGACCGATCGTCATCATTCTGATTATCGAAGCCATGCTCCCCGGAAGCATGGTTCATGCACGTCAGAGGCGCATTTGCGGCCAAAGCTGGCGCGACAAAACGATCGATGGAGTCGTTCATCGTGGCAATTTCATCTTGCCCCGCGCGGGCTACAAAGAAGGGAACCATCGAGGAGGAATCGCCGTGCAGATGTGAAATTGGCGAAAAGGATTTTAGGGTCTCCAAAGATTCGTTCTCGAGATGGCGAGCGCTGAATATCAAGATAAGCGTAGAAGGCGAGCAGGCAGCGCACGAATGGCTGTTTTTGCCGCATTGGAACGCTGAGTAACGGGCCGCCGGCAGACCAGGCAATTAACCCAATGCGCTCAGGATCGGCTTTCAAGTGAGGTGCATCGGAGCGAGTGTAATCGAGCGCGTTGCTAAGATCGAGGGCAGCCTCTGCCAGGCTTGGCTTAGGGTAGCCTAGCCGATGCGTGAACATCACGGCCGCCATTCCGGATGTGGCAATCAGGCGCCCTTGAAAGAATCCCCAGTCTTTCGGCTTGTATTGTGCGCCGGGACCGCCGTGAATGAGCATGACGATCGGAAGGGTCGCGCCGCTTGAGAGGCTTGCTGGTGTGTAAACGTCCATCAGCAGAAACGGATTGTCCACGTCGCTGTATTTCAGATTTGAATGCACCCTGACGGCATCCATTCCGGGCAATTGATACACAACGGGTGGCATGACTCTTTCTGCTGGAGTTTTTGCGCGGCGTAGTGTTGTGGGCACATGCGCGGAACGATTTGCGTCTTTGGGTTGTCACTCATAAATCCTGTTCTCTCTCCACCAACACGTCGAGAATTTAAGGCGCAATCGCGGGCCTCGCAACTGCACACTTCGGCGCTTGAGCACAGCTCCGCGTTTCGCGCTGAGCAACGCTCGCGAATCCTCGAAACCGCAACTTTTGGTGGAGGAGAAAAGTATAGTTCGCAGTTTGAACGTGGCGCAAGCAAGAACTTCTCTCGTCGCTTGAAGTCCGGCTAGCCTGCGGCTTCAGAAGAGAGAGGCGTCCGCGGGCCGCTGCGACTTTATTAACGCGAGGACTTCGGTGCGCCTGCCAATGGCGCGGGCGCCTACTTTAGTGCAACAGAGCGCGGCGCACGCATTAGCGAAGAGGCCCGAGTTCGGAAGATCCCAACCTTGCAGTAATCCAAAAGAGAGGCCGCCCATAAAAGCGTCACCCGCGCCGGTGCTGTCGATGACATCGACAGCGGGGACGTGGTCCATCGTATTCGCGCTAGCCAGCAGCGAGCCTTCCGCGCCCATCGTGACGGCTACGATTTTCGGGCCGAGCGCGAGAAGCTTGGCGGCCATTTTTTCGTAGTCCGTTTCACCGGTGATTTCGCGGGCCGCCGCTTTGCACGGTTTTAGAACATCGACCACTTGTAATGCTTCGAGCAGGTCGTTTTCAGCGCCAAGCCCAGCTTGAGAAAAGTAGCTGGGTGCCACATCGAGATCGAAGATCACGCGAACACCGGCTTCGTGGGCGATGCGCATTCCTTCGCGCACAGGCGCCAAGGAAAGCTGTGACGCTTCCGTATGAAAGTGCCTGGCTTTGACTATTGTGTCCACCGAAACGCGTGCGGATCTGCTCCGCGCTCAATTTCCCATTCACATTTGTAAACATATAAATGCATCGCTCGCCCTTCGCATCCACGGGAATCCAGGTGAAGGTGGATTTTTCTCCGGGGATAACTTCGATGCCGGAAAGGTCAAGCCCGTCCTGAGCGAAAGCCCGGGTAATCAGGTCCGCTTTCGTCATCCCCAATGAGCCCGAGCCAGCCGGCTTTTGCTCCGAGGCGGGCGACCTGCGTGAGATTGTTGCCCGTTACACCGCCTGCGTGAATCTCGATCCGCTCGACATTGATTTTCTCATCTGCTCCCAGCAAGCGAGGAACGATGGCGAAGTAATCGACGCCACAGCTACCGATTCCGACGACAGTTGTCATGGGGCAAGAGTATAAGAGCTAGGAGCAAACGAGTCTAAGGGTTAGTCCCACTCGCAGTCTTCGGCTCAGGAACTTCTCCTCAGCTATAATCTGGCGCGTGAAATCCATTCTTGAAGGTGTTCGCGTAATCGAGTTGACGGAGGCGCTCGCGGGGCCCTATTGCGCGATGCTGCTCGGCGATTTTGGCGCCGACGTGATTAAGGTGGAGCGGCCGGGCACCGGAGATCAATCGCGCGGCTGGGGACCGCCGTTTGTTGGGGGGGAGTCGGCGTATTTTCTAGCGACGAACCGGAATAAGCGTTCCATCGCGCTCAATTATGATGATCCGCGCGACGCGGAAATCCTGCTGCGGTTGATTGCATCGGCGGATGTATTTCTCAGCAACCAGCCGTCGCTCGCTTCATTGCAGAAGCGCGGACTCGATCCGCAAACACTGCGCGCGAAATACCCGCGACTGATTTATTGCAGCATCACGGGATATGGCTTTACGGGGCCGAACGCGGGACGGCCAGGCTACGACATTTTGGCGCAGGCGGAAACTGGATTAATGAGCTTTACGGGTGAGCCGGAAGGCGGTCCGATGCGCTATCCGATTGCCATCGCGGACATGACCTGCGGGATGTACGCCGCGATGGGCATTCTCGGCGCGCTGTTTGCGCGCGAAAAAACGGGCCGCGGACAATTTTTGGATATGGCGCTTTTCGATTCGCAGCTTACCTGGCTAGCGAATGCCGGCAGCAGCTATCTGAATGCTAATTCGGAGCCGCGGCGCTGGGGAAATGCTCATCCGAACATCGTGCCTTACCAGGTGTTTCGGGGAAGTGACCGGAAATACTTTGTGGTCGCGGTGGGTACAGAGCGGCTGTGGAGGAAATTCGTGGAGATCTTGCAGGCGGAGGCGACATTCGGCAGCGATGAGCGGTTTGCGAGCAACCCGCTGCGCATCGAGCATCGTGCAGAGTTGGTTGCGTTACTGCAGGAGCGCTTCGATGCTGAGCCGCGCGATATGTGGCTCGGGAAGTTTACAAATGCCGGTATTCCGGCGGCGCCCATCAATACAGCGCCGGAAGCGTTGCGCGACGCGCAGGCGTTGGCGCGGGGACTGATTGTGCAGATCGAACATCCAGCGCTCGGCGAAGCGCGCAGTATTGCCAATCCCGTGCGCTTCTCGGATATGCCGGTGAGTTATCGTCTGCCACCGCCGATTTTGGGCGAGCACACGGACGAGATTTTGCGAGGGCTGGGAATTAGTTCCTGATTTTTGACCACGAATTCGTTGGTTTTGGAGCTAGCGGTAGGTAGCCAGCAGTTCGCCATTTTCGATTCTCAGTCCGGTAATTTCTGCTGGCAGTTTCAGCTTTTCACGATTCTCGGGCGAGTCCATCATTTTTTCCACGGCCGTTTGCAGCGTAGATTGGGGAATGGGCAGCGAGCCAAGCTGGCCGCTGACGGGCTCAAAGCGAAGATATCCATTCGTGGCAGCGAGGCGGCCTTCGAGTTGCAGAGTCATGTCTTTGCCGTGAAAATCGAAGACCACGTAGGCACGCACGCGATCCTCGATCAGCTCGACCTTTACGTCGCGGACGGAAGAGCGCACTTGCTCGACCTGCTCGGGGGAAGTGCCGGACGGCGTCGGGAGCCCGGAAGTGGGACCGGAGGGAGCCGCCGTGGTCGACGGAGTCGCTGCTGCGGCTGGAGAGATGTCGAGATGAGAAGCGAGGTAAGAGTTCAGCTCAGTCTGATCGAGGCGGAGCGTGGCGGATTGACCGCTGGCCACGGTTTGCTCGACGGCTTCGACTTTCTGCTCCATGCGCGCCGCGGCTTGCGCGCTGGTGGCGATCACTGGGGGAGGCGCGGCGTGAAAAACCATCATCAAAGTGATGGCTGCGGCAATGTAGGTTGTCCAGCGCACGATTCTGAAAATCAGGCGCAGCGGGCTGGCTTTGCGCGGTGCCAAATCATCGGAGCGATTGCCGCTTTTGATTGTAGCGGGCGCGTTCATGGTGCGACTCGCGAGTTCCCCTAGTACAAACCCTAAGAGCTAGAACTGTTTGCGGCAAGAGAACGCGGGTACAGGCGCGACCAAACGGATACGATCGGAAACGAAAGCTGGGACCTGTCGTCTACAGCTATGGCGGCGCGCGACATAGTTGTACGTAGGAGCCCGGCGGAGGGCAAGATGAAGAAGATTTTGCTGGTGTGCAGTTTCGGCGTGGCAAGCGTTTGTTTGGCTTTCTTCTCGAGAGCGGCGGGACAGCAGCCGAGCGTCGTGCCGCAATTCACGGCGGACGGTAAGCTGGTGCGTCCGGAAGGGTATCGGAAATGGGTGTACGTTTCTTCAGGATACGGGATGAGCTACAGCCAAAGCCCGGACGGAATGCAGATGTTTACAAATGTTTTTGTCACGCCCACGGCGTATGACTCCTTTGTGGCCAACGGAAAGTGGCCGGACAAGACGATGTTCGTGCTAGAGGTGTACGGGTCGACGTCGCGCGGCTCGATCAACAAACACGGAAGCTATCAGACGGAGTTGTCAGCCTTGGACGTCGAGGTGAAGGATGAAGCGCGCTTTGCTGACAAGTGGGCTTACTTTAATTTCTCGGAGACGGCTAAACTAGCCGGCGCGGACACGCCGAGCAGGAACGACTGCTGGAAATGTCATGAGCAGAGCGCGGCAGTCGAGCATTCCTTTGTGCAGTTCTATCCGGAGCTGCTGAAGATTGCGCGCGCGAAAGGGACGATTAAACCTGGATTGCGATTGGACGAGTGAACTTCAACAGAGGCGCTATGGAGCAGCTCTTGCAAGGACAGACAGCGATTGTGACCGGCGCGGGGAGCGCCTCGGGAATCGGATTTGCGATCGCGCGCACCTTGCTCTCCAGCGGCGCGCAGGTTGCGATCACCTCGACGACCGACCGCATTTACGAGCGCGCGCGAGAACTCGACGCGAGTGGCAAGAACGTCGTCGGGATTGTGGCGGACTTGACCGAGGAGGGCGCAGCCCGCCGGATCGTCGACCTGGTGGTGGAGCGGAGCAGCCGAATCGATGTCTTGGTCAACAATGCGGGGATGGCACAGACGGGCCAATCACTGGAAGGGAAGACGCTACGCGAAAGTTCGTACGCAGATTGGCAGCGGCAAATCGAAATCACACTGCACACCGCGTTTCTGATGACCCGAGCGGTGCTGCCGGTGATGACGCAAAGAAAATACGGGCGCATCGTGAACATCACCTCCGTCACCGGCCCGCTGGTGAGCAATCGCGGCTCAGCCGCGTATGGTGCGGCAAAAGCAGCAATGGACGGCATGATGAGGGCCGTAGCCTTGGAAACGGCTCTGGACGGAATCACGATAAACGGGGTCGCGCCGGGATGGATTGCAACGGCATCGTCGACGGAAGCCGAGCGCGTAGCGGGACTGCACACGCCAATCGGGCGCGCGGGAACGCCGGAGGAAGTTGCGGCGGCGGTGTGCTTTCTAGCATCAAAAGCCGCTTCCTACATCACGGGGCAATGTCTCGTGGTAGATGGCGGCAACATTTTGCAAGAAAACAAATCAGCCTGATTCCGAAACTCCTCCGAGGTCCTGGCTTGCTGGAACCGCGAGCCTGCTACAAACTTAAGGCCCAGTTCTGAGCTGTTCGCGCCTTCGGAGGAACTCGATGCGTTGTGTTTTTTCCGTCCTTGCTCTGCTTGTGCTTCCTTTTTGTGCTGCTGCGCAAGAACCGTCAGCTCCCAAGGAAGTGCCGAGAACCGCGCCGAAGCAGCGGCTCAAGATTGGCGTGGCACTAGAAGGCGGCGGCGCGCTCGGGCTGGCACACATCGGCGTTTTGCAGTGGTTTGAGGAGCAGCACGTTCCGGTCGATTACGTCGCAGGCACCAGCATGGGCGGCCTGGTCGGAGGTTTTTACGCCACCGGAGTAAGCCCCGCGGAGATGAAGACGTTGATCGAGAGGCTCGACTGGGATGCGATTCTACGAGACCGAACACCTTATGAAGATTTGTCATTCTTGCGGAAGCAGGATCAGCGCGCGTATCCGAATTCACTCGTGTTGGGATTGCGAAAGGGTTTGTATCTGCCCGCCGGACTCAACGCAGGACACCAGATTGGTTTGCTGATCGATCGCGAAACACTTCCTTATTTTGGTTTGACATCCTTCGACGCTTTGCCGGTGCCGTTTCGTTGTGTGGCCACGGACCTGGTAAGCGCGAAACAATTTGTCTTCAAAGATGGATCGCTGGCGGAAGCGCTCCGCGCGACAATGTCCATCCCCGGCGCATTTACGCCCGTGCACGATGGCCAGCGCGTGTACGTCGATGGCGGTTTGGTGAACAATTTGCCGACGGACGTAGTGCGGCAAATGGGCGCGGACATCGTGATTGCAGTTCACCTCGAGACGCAACCGACCGACGCGAATGAGATTCAGTCGCTGCTGACTGTGCTGGAGCAGTCCGTTCGCGCAGTGATTTCGGAGAGCGAAGTACGCGGGCTCGCTAACGCGGACGCGGTAGTGTCCGTGCCCTTAGGGCATTTTCTAATGCGGGATTTCACGAAAAATGGCCCCATCATGCAGGCAGGATACGAAGCGGCGAAGGGCAAATCCAAATTGCTAGCGGGCTTTGCGCTGGATGATAACGAGTGGAACGAATATCTGCGCGAACGTGACGGCCGCAAGCAGACAAGCACCGCCGTGCCGCAGTTCATCGACGTGCAGGGAACCAGTGCACCCGCGCGGGAAGACATCCGGCGCTACTTGAAAAATTTCCTAGGCAAGCCACTCAACGCAGACAATCTGGACCCGGCCCTAACGCGACTCACCGGAAGCGGGCGTTACGACACTCTGAATTATCGCATCGTGGAGCGCGGCGGCAAGCAGGGATTGCTGATTCTCGTGAAGGAGAAGGATTTTGCGCCGCCGACATTACAGCCAGCTTTTGAGGTGGACGGCTCGGAAGCAGGGGACATCGAGTTCACGCTCGGCACGCGGCTGACACTAATGGACGTTGCGGGATTCCGCTCGGAGTGGCGGACGGATTTCTTGTTCGGGAACACCTACGGAGTCGCCAGCGAGCTGTACCGCCCGTTCAGGGCAGAGAGCAAGTGGTTCGTTGCGCCGCACGCGAGCGCCAGCGACACCACTTTTCAGATTTACGCGGAAAATGATCCGCTCGCGGACTATCGATTTTACCGGACGAGTATCGGGACGGACCTCGGATACGGTTTCAGCCGTTTCAGCGAGGTGCGCGTAGGGTATGAAGTGGGCACGCTCAGCACGAAATTGCGCCTCGGTACTGCGGAAATCCCGGCGGTGGATGGCCGCACAGGTGCCGCTCGCATGCGTTATCTGATGGACCACACGGATGACCCGGTGATCCCACGGCGTGGATTCCGCGTCGAATCAAATTTTCGCTGGTTTGACACCACCCCCGGCGCAACCAGCGCGTTTCCTGTTTTGGATGCCAAGTTGGATTTCTTTCAGCCCGTATCGCGAGTAGCGTCATTTTTCTTAAGCAGTGAAGGCGGAAGCACGTTTGGGTCGCGCAACACGGGCGTGCCGCAGTTTTTTCTCGGCGGAGCATCTCGCTTGAGCGCATACGGGGTGAATGAGCTGTTCGGAAACCAGTATTATTTATTCCGCGGCGGATATTTGCATGAGATCGTCTCGCTGCCGCCGTTCGTCGGGAAAAAAGTCTACGCCGTAGGCTCATACGAGGCCGGCAAGATGTATGGCGCAGTGAATGAGAGCAAGTTCCCAAATGATTTCGCGGCAGGCGTTCTAGCTGAAACGGCACTGGGGCCGTTCTTCGTTGGTGGAAGCGTCGGCGATAGCGGTCACCACAAATGGTTCTTTCAGTTGGGTCGCGTCTTTTAGAAATTGTATCCTCAAGGCGAGACGGCGAATCTTATCTATGCGGTACTCCCAAAGCGGCGAGAGTTCTGGAGAAAGGTTATGAGCGAAAAAACGCGCGAGAAAATACAGAAGAATGATGCGGAGTGGAAAAAGCAACTGACCCCAAATCAGTATTACGTCACCCGGCAGCAGGGAACCGAGCCTCCATTCACCGGGGAATATGAGGGCACCAAGGATCCGGGGACGTACACCTGCGTGTGCTGCGGTCAGCCGCTCTTTCGTTCGGAGACTAAGTACCATTCCGGATCGGGCTGGCCGAGCTTCTACGCACCGGCGGACAACGACGCGGTGGCAGCGGAGACCGATACGAGCCATGGCATGGCGCGCACAGAGGTGAAGTGCAGCCGATGTGAAGCGCACCTGGGGCACGTGTTCGAGGATGGCCCACAGCCGACCGGCTTGCGCTATTGCATCAATTCGGCCGCGCTGAAGTTGGACGAGGACAAAAAAGAAGCTAAAAAATAAAACGCGCCGCGAAATGCACGGCGCGTTCTAGAAATCGGCCAGTCAAATACGTCTAAGCCGCTGAACAGCAAGAACACGCGGCCAATTCAGCCACCCGATCGCGCTCCCGTTCCCAAACTCCCAGTAGCAGGACTTTGCTGCCGCTCGGATATCGAAAGATATAAAAAACGTTGTCTGTGCCATCCAGCTCAAAAAAGCCCGGGCGCCGCGGATCCGGACGCGTTGTGGCGCCGGATGTAAGGAGCAGGCGCAGTTCCGCGAGCTGCTCCGGCGAATGACTCCGGAGGTCTTCGAGCAGAGGCGGTTGTTTTGTGAAGTTAGCAGTCATGATGTTCTTCCGCCACATATAGCTTAGCTCTGGCCTCATAGGTAAAGACGTAAAACTTCGGCGAAAGTTTCATGAGGAACAACTTTTTACATGGGCGGTTTCCGAGGCTTCTAAACACCTTGTTTGTTGTTCATTTTTGGGCAGTTATTCAAAAGGGTAGCAGCGAGAGGGGCGGCCGCTGACCCATATTTCCGCGCACGCTATCTTCGTAACCGTGTTTGCGCGGCTGCTGCACCATCCTGCAGCATGGTTTCTTTCTGCGCGTCGTTATGATACATTGCACGTTACTCTCTGGGCTGGTACTTGCGTGGATGTGATTACCCTGCGATAGTGCCGCAAGCCTGCTCCACTACAGGAAGCGTTCATGAAAATAGAGCCGAAGAAGCCAAGGGCCAAGGCTGAATTTGAGAAAGATCGCCGCCGCAAGCATCATCATTATTTAGTGACTGTGCACTACGAGGATGGCGAAAAGTTTGGGCGCGTGTATACCGACAAGGACAAAGCGACGCGCTTCGCGGAGCGCCAGCGCCGATCTCCCGTGGTGAAAGCGGCAAGGATCAGCCAGGTTTCTTAGTCTTCCTGGAACGCTGATTATAGAGCGCTTGTCGCCACTCGGCTGTGCGTGTTATAAAAAGACTCTGAATTAAGCGGCCTTAGTATAGTGGTAGTACGGAACCTTGCCAAGGTTCAGGTGTCGGTTCGATTCCGATAGGCCGCTCCATTATTCCCAATAAATCACGCTTGGTCGCAATGAGTATGGGATACTCGATTGCTTCGCTTGCTTGAATTGTTCCCAAACGCTTCTGGATGGGAGCCTGCTTCAAGTCGAAGCCCTAGGTCCCATCCAGTGCTGAGGTGCGTTATTCAGTCGCGATCGTGACCGCCCTTGTCATCCTTGTCATTGTCTTTGCCCTTGCCTCTCTTCGGACGCTTCGCCGACCCATACGAGCCCTTGCCCACTTCCACCTGAGCCGAAGCCACGGTCGTGTTGCCGGAAGCATCCGTGGTTTTGTACGTTGCGGTGTAGACGCGGTCCACGCCCCCGTGGGCGAGTTCGGCCCGCAACAGGAACGACCGTACATCCGTTCCGAATGCAACCGGTCCGCCGCCAACGGCCTGGACGTCGTTGCCTTCCTCGTCGCTCGAGCCATTGAACGTGATCGACACCAGTTGCACTGTGGGCTTTGCATCGCACACATCACTCGCTTGGACCTGCGCGGTGACCTCCACAAGCTTGTGGTTCGGCGGCGCTAGGTAACTTGGCGATAGCGACACCTTCAACGTCGGCGGTGTCGTATCCCGAACCGTCACGTGGGTTGTTGCCGTCGAAGAGAGACCACCTGGATCCGTAACGGTCAGCATGAATGCATGAGTCCCCAACGCTACATTCACCCTCGCCATGGCTGTAGTGTCGACCACCTTGCCCGTCTCATCAGTCCATACGTAGCTGAGCGGGTCTCCGTCGGGATCGCTGGACGCCGAGCCATTCAAGGTCGCCGACGCACAACCGTGTCCCGTGCACTCCAGAAGTTGGTCCGCGCCAGCGTCGGCAACCGGCCGCTGGTTTACTGTCCGCGGAGCTGCCAACCGGCTGAAGAAGATTTGATTCACGCTAGGAGCATTGTCGGACCACGCCACATTCAGATTGCCTTTCGAATCAGCCGTGACTTGCACATCCGATGATGCGCCCGAGTCATTCGACACGTTCTGTGCGGGCGAAGTAAACGTTGCTCCCCCGTCTATCGAACGCGCGAAAAAGACGTTTGCTTTGCCGGGCGTGTTGTCCTGCCAACCCACATTGACGGCGCCTGTGGAGTCCACCGTCATCGACGGATTGATCGAGTTTCCCGAATTGTTCGAGAGATTCTGTGGTGGATTGGAGAACATCATGCCGTTGCTGGACACCGCGAAGTAGATGTCCTTGTTAATGACGGGAGGAACGTTGTCTTGCCAAGCCACAAAGATGTTTCCGCTGCCATCCACTCCGACCTGCGGACTGCCGGAGTCACCTGGGCTGTTGGAGACATTGACTACACTAGCGAATGTTGCGCCCTTATCGGTCGAGCGCGTAAACAAAATGTCGAAGTTACCCGGAGTGTCGTCCATCCAAACCACATTGATGTTGCCGCTCAGGTCCACGGCGATTTGTGCCCCAAAGGAGTTTCCCGCGTTGTGCGACAGGTTCACCGTTGGCGAGAACGTCGCTCCCTGATCCGTTGAGCGACTAAAGGAGATGTCCGACTGAAAATTGAAATCATCCTCCCACACTATGTTGATACTGCCATCCACGCCGACTGCCATCTGCGGTGCAAGCGAGGCCGTCAGGTTGGGATTGATGGGGTTGGTGGCGAGATTTATCGCCGTCGAGAACATGACGCCGTCCGCGGCGTGCCGGAACAAAATACCCAGCGGAGCAGAGTCGCTTTCCCAGACCACGCTGACGTTCCCAGCTCCATCTACGCCAATCTGCGGACTTGCGGAGAATGCAGCCTCACTGGAAAGTTGCGTGGGCTTGGAGAAATTTGCGCCGCTATCGGTCGAACGGCTAAAAAAGATGTCCTGCGTGCCCGTAGTCGCGTCAATCCAGACGACGTTGATGGCGCCTTTGCTATCGACGCAAATACGCGGATTGAAGGAAATGCCCGCGGTATTCGAGAGATTCTTAGGAGGCGAAAATGTCATTCCACCGTCTCGGGACCAGCTGAACAAAATATTGGAGTTGTTGGGATTAGCCGGCGGATCGTCCTCCCAAACAACATAAGTTTTGCCGGAAGCGTCCGCAGCAACCTGTGGAGTCATCGAGAAATCAGTGTTATTAGAAACGTTCGTTGGCGTTGAGAAATTTTGTGCCTGGGCGCTGGCGCACAATCCAAATAGGCCCAGAGCCACAACTGCGATGACCTGACCGAAGCGGCTGGGATGAACCACGGCGACCTCCTTGGTCACTAACGGCGTAAGAAACGGATTTCTCATCGGCAGTTCGCATCGAAAATAAATGGAACTGCCTCTGGCCAGTCGTTGGGGGACTTCAATCTGGCTACTGCGAAGCTACTTTGGGTACGCTTGCCCTCGGGACAGTGAGGACGAAGCAAACTTTCTTTCGTCAGTGTACAAATCGCGCCCGAAACAAAAGGGAAACCAAAGTACTACTGTGTCTAAAATATAACGCGCGAGATTTTCGTGTTCTTGCAGGCTGTCTCAAACGACGCTTTGCCTAGGTTCTGTCTGGCCCCCAGCGGAAGATACGGCGCCGCTTTGCTATGTCATTGATATGCATACACTTACAGGTAAGCAATTCCCGGGAGCGCCGCAGAGCGCAATCCGCGGAGCCCTCCGGCTTTTTCTTAATCCAGCTTCCGCTAAGGTCCGGCCACGTTACAATCGGCGCTTCATCGATATGGAAGAGGTATTAGCGTGCAGAATATACAAATTGCCGTCGGCAGTACACGCAGGCCGAAGCTCGCGGCCGTAAACGAAGCCATTCGAGATTTCGGCCCGGTTCTTGCCCCGGGAACGGAGTTTGTGGTGGTTGGCGCGGATGTGGACAGCGGTGTGGGCCACACCCCTGCCAACCGCCAAGAATTGATGCTAGGCGCGCGGCAACGGGCTGAGGCCCTAATACGCTTAGCGCGCGAAAAAGCCGAATCCTGGCAATATTTCGTGGGCCTGGAAGGCGGATTGGACATCATCGAACAACAAGACGGGCGACGCGTGCTTCTCGAAAGCTGGGCGTACGTGTCCGACGGCCGCAACGGGCATTATGGGCGTTCAGGTGGGGTCGAGATTCCAGACGCTCTGGCGCGCGAAGTTCTGGAGCATGGCGTCGAACTCTCCGTCGCGATCGATCGCTTTGCGGGAGCCGTAGGCATTCGCGACGCGCAGGGCGCTTGGGGCGTTTTGTCTAGCGGGCTGATTAGTCGAACGGAGGCATTTCGTGTAGCCGTCGTCGCCGCCTTCGCCCCTTTTTATAACGCAAAGATGTATCATGCGGCGTCGGCTGCGCGATAATAAGATAAGACTGGATCGCGCATGCGCGTGGGCAAGGGGAATTTCGCCAGGAGATACTAGTGGACATTGTTAAGGGGAATATGGGCTGGATCGAGGTCGTGGTCGGCCCGATGTTTTCAGGGAAAAGCGAGGAATTGATCCGCCGGCTGAGGCGTGCGGAAATTGCGCGCCAGCGCGTTCAAATTTTCAAGCCGGCGATCGATGAACGCTACGCCGCGAACGAAATCATTTCGCATTCCGGCCTCGGCATCGCCTCCGACAATATCCTCAAGGCCGGCGAGATCATGGAAAAGGTCCAGCCGCGCACGGAAGTCATCGGGATCGACGAAGCGCAATTCCTGGGCGACGAAGTGGTCGATGTCTGTACCAAGCTCGCTAACTTGGGCAAGCGCGTCATCGTCACTGGCCTCGATACCGACTATCGCGGACGCCCCTTTGAGCCCATGCCCCGCCTGCTGGCCATCGCCGAAGAGATTACCAAGCTGCTCGCCATTTGCGTCCGCTGTGGAAATCCGGCTGTGCACACGCAACGGCTAGTGGAAAGCGAAGAGTTGATTGTCGTAGGCGCAACGGGAATGTACGAAGCCCGCTGCCGCCGCTGCTTCGAGCCCAATCCGGAGCAAGCGCGCGAGAAGAAGGACACGCCATTGCTGATCCGCAACCGCGTCGCCGGGAAGTCCTGAGGCCAGCTACTCCCTCCGTCGCAGTAAGTTTACTATTGACATATCATCAATTAGGTGATACGTTTCTTCGTGTTCCCTCGAAGAAAGTCCTCAAGTCCTTTGCCTCCTATTACATCCGTGCAAGCCCAGCAGTTTCAAGCGGTTACGCACTCTTTTCCGCAACGGCGCACCGCTATCTCTTTCATTTTCAGTGGTTTCCGCACTCTTTTCATCGCAACGGGGGTGGTACCCCGCTTCTTTTTTGCCCATGCTGGTTCAAACGCTCCGGCCCCGCCAAAGTCCTTCCCTCGCCCTTTGTTTTCATATTCTTACGAACTCCTTTTCCCACAACTCCTTTCATTTCACATCCATTCACATTGCCCCGGAGTGGCGGGGCAGAATCCGCCACAGCAGTCTCAGAACTACGGAGAAACACTGTCTAGATTCCACCTTGAGCTTGCCGCCTTCTTCCGGCACACTGGCGCGGCCTTGTGGGGTCTCAGACTGGGCTTCCGGCGTAACATGCGAATCGAATCCAAAGCTCCTACCCGTGTGGACTTGGCCGGCGGAACACTCGACATCTGGCCGCTCTATCTATTTCATCCAGGTGCAGTGACCGTCAACGCCGCGATCACCCGGTACGCTTCCTGCAGAATTGAGACTCACGAGCGGGGCGACGCGCGCATCCGACTCGTTTCTCGCGATACGCAGCGTGAGGAAGCTTTTGCATCTTTTGCCGAACTGGTGAAAGGCAAGCGTTACAAGCTGCCGCTGCTGGCGGAAATCGTGAAGTTCTTTCAGCCGCAAGGCGGTTTCACGCTGACCACCGATTCAGAAGCTCCAGCAGGCGCAGGGATCGGCGGCTCGAGCGCAATGGCGGTTGCCATTTGTGCTGCTCTCGACCGCTACACCGGTGCAGGCAAGAGCAAAGCGGATTGGATTCACATTAGCCGCGACGCCGAAGCAATCGTGATTCGCGTGCCCACTGGAACGCAGGACCACTATCCGCCCGCATTCGGCGGTGCAGCCGCTATTGAGCTGCCGCCCGGTGGTGAAAGGCGCACGGAGTTGCGCGTCGATTTGTCCGAGCTCGAACGCCGCATCGTGCTGTGCTACACGGGCAAGCCCCGCAAATCGGCGATCAACAATTGGGACGTTTTCCGCGCACACATCAATGGCGACACCGGAGTGTTTCGCAACCTCGCTCGCATTTCGGAGGTAGCGCAGGAATTGCGCGGCGCACTCGAGCGTTCCAATTGGGCGGATGTAGGGCGTCTCATGCGCGAAGAGTGGAGCTTCCGCAAGCGCAATCTGCCAAATATCACCACCAAAACGATAGACAAAATCGTCGACAACACGAGGCGCAGAGGTGCGTTGGCCGGTAAGGTCTGCGGCGCGGGCGGCGGCGGCTGCGTGGTTCTCCTGATCGAGCCCGAAACCCGCGAAAAGGTTGAAGCAGCGGTCGTAGAGGCGGGCGGGGAAGTGCTGCCGATGAAAATCGACCGCTCCGGAGTGCAAGTGAATGTCTCCTGAGGCCCTAGGGTATTTCCCGCAAGTCGACCACTGTTCAGGGGCTTTTCGCATCATAGAATATAGCCTGCGGACCGCGGAGGGCGGTTCGGCGTGTGCGTATGCCGGGGTTGTATGGCCAAGTTGCTCACATTTAGTCTGGGTTTCCTGCTGCTGGCGGGTGCGGACATTCCGGTCGCGGAACGTCTGCGCTCATCGCCTACGCCTGGCGGGACATTTTCGTCAGCGGACGAAATCTCCGTGTTGCCCGAAGATGGTGCAGGGAATCAGCAAGCGCCATCGGATGCGCAGAAGAAATCCAAGTCCGCGACACTGCAAGAGCAAACGAAGCTGGACTTGATCCGCTATGTTTCCGGTGAATTCGCCAAAGCTACAAGAAACCTGCCTGCCGGCAAAGAAGGTTTTTTGCACCACGTCGATAAACCGCTGAGCCAGGAGCTCCTGGAGCGTGCGGTGGCCACGCACGGCGCCGCGGTTCACATCGGTGATAGCACGCAAATCACGAAGCTCGAATTCCGCGATCACTCCATAGTCGTGGATGTGAATGGCGGCGGCCGCGGAAAAAAACGCTGGCGCGATCACATTCAAATTGGCATGGGCGGCTCAATTCCCACGGCACGAACCACAACTACTACGCCGGAACAGGAAAACGGACCTCCGGGAATGCAGCCCGGTATGGGCAGCACGATTTTTTTGGAATTCACCAAGGCTGTGCCGGATTTAACGCCAGAGGAACTGAAGCAGATACTCTCGCCATTTTTGGATTTTGCGAAGCAGCGCTCCGCTTCGGTGCAATGGGTCGATACGTTGCCGCCGGAAATGAAGAAGGCCATTCAGGAGCGGCGTCCCGCGGTTGGCATGGACCGCGAGGAAGTGGTCGCCGCAATCGGCAAGCCGGAACACAAAGTGCGCGAGCGCGACTCCGAGGGGAATGAGATTGAAGACTGGATCTACGGCCAGCCGCCCTCGAAAACGGTTTTCATTCGCTTCATGGGCGATCGCGTTTCCAGCATCAAGCAGTACCCGCAATAATTTTCGTTCTTTGACATGCGTTGACTTTTGTTGACGCAGCCCATAGCATTTTAGGTTTTGCAGCGTGGCTGAAGTCTGCATTGTGGCCCTGCCGCTAGTACACATCCCATCGGAGGAAGAATGCCCATCAAGGTAGGTATTAACGGCTTCGGCCGCATCGGCCGGAACATCATGCGCACCGCGCTGGACGACAAAGACATTCAGTTCGTTGCGGTAAATGACGTTACCGACGCGAAGACGCTGGCGCATTTGCTGAAATACGATTCGATTCTGGGCAATTTGCCGCATAACGTCACGCACACCGATGATTCCATTGCGGTGGAGGGCAAGAGCTTCAAAGTTTTCAAGACGAAAGATCCGGGCGAAATCGACTGGGCCTCGGTGGGCGCAAATATTGTGGTGGAATCTACCGGACTTTTCACGAGCGGGGCGGATGCGAAAAAGCATCTGCGCGGTCCGGTAAAGAAAGTGATCATCTCCGCGCCGGCAGAAGGTCCGGACGCGACCTTTGTTTTGGGCGTAAACGACGGTACCTACGACCCCGCGAAGCACAATGTCGTTTCCAATGCTTCGTGCACAACGAATTGTCTCGCACCGGTTGCGAAGGTTCTGCAAGACACTTTTGGAATTCAAAGCGGCACGATGACCACGATTCACTCCTATACGAATGATCAGAAATTATTAGATTTGCCGCACAAGGATTTGCGGCGCGCGAGGGCCGCGGCCATCAACATGATTCCGAGTTCCACGGGCGCGGCGAAAGCATTGCACCTCGTCATTCCCGCGTTGAAGGGAAAGCTGGACGGATACGCCATGCGCGTGCCGACTCCGAACGTCAGCGTGGTGGACCTCACCGTATTTGTGGACAAGCCGGCCACGGTGGCAAGTGTGAATGGCGCGCTGAAGGCTGCGGCCAACGGGGCGATGAAAAATATTTTGGGGTATACCGAAGAAGAATTGGTCTCCGCGGATTTCAAGGGCAATCCTCATTCCTCGATCGTCGACGCGGGCTATACCAAGGTTGTAGGCGACCGCTGCGTGAAAGTGCTGGCCTGGTACGACAATGAGTGGGGATATTCCTGCCGCTGCCGCGACTTGATCAAATTTATGGCCTCCAAGTTTTAGAGTGGCGGACCTTTCAGCCGCAACGTCTTTTACATTTCCAAGGAATACATGAACAAGCTGACGATTAATGATCTTGATTTGCGCGGCAAGCGTGTGTTCATTCGCGTGGATTTCAATGTGCCCCTGAAGGATGGCGTAGTCACGGACGACACGCGTGTTCGCGAGACACTTCCAACGCTCAGGCTGGCTATCCAGAAAGGCGGCCGGCTGGTGCTCGCTTCGCACCTGGGGCGGCCGAAGGGTGGGCCGGATCCGAAGTATTCGCTCTCGCCAGTGGCGAAAAAACTTCAGGAGCTTCTGGAGCGAAAGGTGGAATTCGCCAGCGATTGCGTCGGCGCCGACGCGGAGGCGAAAAGCAAAGCGCTCGGAGAAGGCGGCGTGCTGCTGCTGGAGAACGTTCGCTTTCACCCGGAAGAAGAAAAGAATGAGGAAGGTTTTGCCAAGCAGCTTGCGGCGCTGTGCGACAGCATTTTCGTCTGCGATGCATTCGGCTCGGCACACCGGGCGCACGCATCGGTTGTGGGCATTACCCGCTTCGTGAAGCAGGCGGCTGCAGGCTTGCTGATGGAGAAGGAGCTGGCGTATCTCGGCAAGGCGGTCAGCAATCCGGCGCGTCCGTTTGTGGCGATTTTGGGGGGTGCCAAAGTCAGCGACAAAATCGAAGTTGTTGAAAATCTGATGAAGATTGCGGATGCCATGCTGATCGGCGGCGGTATGGCTTATACATTCGAGAAGGCGCAAGGTTTGCCGATCGGCAAATCGCTGGTGGAGAACGACAAGCTCGATCTGGCGAAACGCCTATTAGCGGACGCCAAGGCAAAGAATTTCAAATTTCTGCTCCCGAAAGACCATGTGGTTGCGCCGGAATTCAAGGCGGACGCCAAGGCCACCGTCTGCGATGTTTCTGCAACGCCTGCGGATCAGATGGGACTGGATATTGGGCCGAAGACGATTGCCGATTACACCGCGGAGATTGCGAAAGCCAAGACGATTGTGTGGAACGGGCCAATGGGCGTCTTTGAGATGCCGGCATTTGCAAAGGGCACACTCGAAGTAGCCAAAGCGGTAGCCGCTGCCACCGCGGCAGACGCGATTTCCATCGTGGGCGGAGGCGACTCGGTTGCTGCGGTGCATCAGTCCGGAGTGGCAAATAAGATTTCGCACATTTCTACGGGCGGTGGCGCTTCGCTGGAATTTCTTGGCGGGCGGAAGCTGCCCGGCGTCGAGGCATTAACGAACAAAAGCTAAGCACGACTTCAGAGAGAAAAGAACAGTTAAGACCGCAGAGGAAATCCTGAAAAAATGAGCCAAGCGAAACGGCGCCGCGTGATTGCAGGCAACTGGAAGATGTACAAGACGCAAGCGGAGACGCGCGCATTTTTTTCGGCGTTTCTGGCACTCGTTCGTGGCGCGCGGGTTTGCGACATTGTGGTCGCGCCGCCGTTCACGGCGATTCACGCCGCGGTCGAAGCTTCGCGCGATAGCGGCATCGCTATCGGTGGGCAGGACGTTTTCTGGGAAAAGGAAGGCGCATTTACCGGCGAAATCTCGCCGCCCATGCTGGTGGAGGCGGGATGCCGTTACGTAATTATCGGGCATTCGGAGCGGCGGCAGTTTTTCGGTGAAACGGAGCAAACCGTCGCCAAGAAGACAAAGGCTGCCCTCGCTGCCGGCCTGACGCCGATCGTTTGCGTGGGTGAACTGCTGGAGCACCGTGAAGCGGGGCGCACGGAAGAAGTCTGCGAAACCCAATTTCTAGGGGGCCCGGGCGCGTTGACCCCGGAAGAGTTCTCTCGTATTCTGATAGCCTACGAGCCAGTCTGGGCAATTGGCACGGGTAAAACGGCAACGCCGGAAATTGCCGCAGCGGCGCACCGTTATTTGCGGAAGTGTGCGGAGAGGAAATTCTCCCCGGAGCAGGCCCGGGCGGTGCGTATTCTGTACGGCGGCAGCGTCAAACCCGACAATATACAGGGGTTGATGGCTCAGGAAGAGTTGGATGGCGCGCTCGTCGGCGGGGCGAGCTTGGACGCAAAGTCCTTCGCGTCGATAGTAAACGGCTGCGAAACAGCGCAATGATTTTCTCTTGTGCGCACAGCCGCATCTTTTGGTTTAGTGAGGTTTTGCAATGCCAGGTTGGATGAAATGGGCAATTTCGTTCGCTTTGGGATTCGGATTTATCGTCCTAGGCTGGAGACTCTCGGATTCGCGCTGGTTTTCGTGGCTGCTACCCACATTTTTTGTGATCAATTGCCTCTTCCTGATCATTGTTGTGCTGCTGCAGAGCGGCAAAGCCGCGGATATCGCCGGTGCGTTCGGCGGCGCGGGTAGCCAAACAGCTTTCGGGCCTCGCGGCGCGGCCACTGTGCTTTCGCGAGCAACGACATGGTGCGCTGTGATGTTTATGGTTTGCGCGCTGGCGCTGGTACTGCACACAGACAAGGGGGTGGAGCAGGGCGGCTCGGTTCTTGAGAAATTCTCAAAGCCGGCTCCGAAGCCAACTCCAGTAATACCGGCGAAGCCGCAAACTACCTTGCCACAGTCGAACCCGCCGCAGACGGCGCCGAACACGACTCCGGCTCCGACTACGCAGCCCCCGGCGAAGCAACAAGCCCCATCGAATTCGCCGTCTGGTCCCACGCAGCAGCCGAAGAAGCCCTAGTTGGGTCATCGAGCGCGCAACGCGTAGCTCGAGGTCGTGGCTCGGCTTCCGGTTTAGCGCGTTTGATCGGGACTTCTGCGATCAGCTCCGAGTATCCAAGAAACTATTCCATTAGCAGACCCAGGCGCGTTTTATCGGGAGCAATCTGCCAACCCGGAGGCATTACTTCCGGTTTGTCCGTCATCCTGGAAGAACTCAAGAAATCCTTGCTGCCAGCGGTCTTTTCAACGAATCGCCGACTTATCGGTCAGATAGCCGACGGAAGCTCCATCGGGCTCAGCCCTTGGTGCAGCAACTCGTTTTCTTTGAGAAGCGAGTGACACAATCTTTTGCATTCCGATGATATAAGCTGCCATTTAGCAATGATCGGCCCGCTTAGACGCTCGGGAAAACTCCGAATGCTACTGCGCGATGAGTTTTTGACCCCGCTCCGGTATTACAAGTAAGAATCGACGCCGATCCGTCGGCGTCGATGGAACGGAGGTACGCAGTGAACGAGTTCGGTAGCAATGTCGAGCGTCATCGCCGCGAACTGCTGGTCCACTGTTACCGCATGCTCGACTCCTTGCCGGACGCCGAGGACGCGGTGCAGGAGACGTTGCTTCGTGCCTGGCGGTATCTCGACAGCGTCAAGGAAAGCGCGCCGTTGCGCCCATGGCTCTACCGCGTGGCCACGAACGCCTGCCTCGAAAGTATGTCTGTGGTGTGGTTCCCAGCATCGTCCGAAACATTTCAATGAAGGCACTTACGCTGTCGTAACCGACTGCGATAGCCACCTCCGTGACAGATTTCCTTT